>JAESGH010000173.1_pt1 | contig 152643 bp, 128 predicted proteins | sample 9269641 | NCBI WGS metagenome assembly JAESGH01 (sample SAMN14515345, study PRJNA621665) | algae metagenome | isolation source: Phormidium tanganyikae FI6-MK23 and co-occurring heterotrophs from granitic... | place: USA: Fort Irwin, California | collected 1998-05-24 | reverse complement strand
TCGTACGTACCGCTGGTGTATCGGTTGTGCCGCCAGGTGCAGTGCCGAGTAGCTATGTACGGACAGGATAAACGCTGAAAGCATCTAAGCGTGAAACCTTCCACAAGATGAGTTTTCTTTTAAGGGTCGTCAGAGACTATGACGTCGATAGGCTACAGATGTAAAGGTGGTAACATCAAAGTCGAGTAGTACTAATTGCCCGTACGCTTTAATTTTTTTTTACTGATCAGTAGAAATACAGGTCCTGATCTGAAAGATGATCAACTATATCAGGTGAAAGTTCTTTACAACAACTCCAATATGTTAACTTATTGAAGGGTATATGACAAAGCAGTCAGCACTCATTTGTGTGAGTAAAAACGGACTGCATACAATCACAACCCTGTTCTTAAGATCTTATGGTGGTTATTCCAAGGGTGTTCACCTCTTCCCATTCCGAACAGAGAAGTTAAGTCCCTTATGGCCGATGGTACTGCATATCGCGGGAGAGTAGGTAGCTGCCATATTTATTACTAAAAGCCTTTGCATTTATTTGCAAAGGCTTTTTTTATGCCCGTAACTTAAATCTCTTTAAGGATCAGATAACAATAAAATTATTTAGGCGCATTTCTTAACTCCCCAGCACCGCCTGCAGCACAGGCAAGGTCTTCATTACCCCAAAATCACTGATATGTAATTCGAAAAAGCGGATATATGCTTTCAATAATACCCTCCGGTTCTCATTCCCTATCTTCACTTCTCCCAGATCTTTCGGATGTAAAACTTTCAACAGCTCCGAAGTCATAAAACTTAATTGTCCATCGAGATAATCAGGATGTAAAGGACGCTCCGATAAATATTCTCCCTCCTTCAATTCCAATACATGCTTTTCTTCTGAATATTCATCACTGATCCAGAAACCAAAAAATGAAGGAAATTGTAACGCGAAGTACAATGGATAATTTACCGTTACATACAGGTCTGCTTCATCCAGGTATAAAAATGCATCTTCCAGGAAATTGAAAAGATCAGCATTCGGTTCAGGCTGCCGAATAGTTTTAGAAATTAACTCTACCATAAACAATACAACGGAATTCTTCACCACATCTTCCAGCAAGGATTGATACAGGTAAGCCCACTTATATTCTTTGATCCGCTGAAGATTAGCCAGTTCATTATGGTAAACCAGCATATCAAGCATCGCTCCGGGCTGAAAATGATTGCTCCGTCCATGACCTTTTTTAGCAGCAGTTCGAACTCCATTTACCAGGTAAGATTGCAGGCCAAATAACTCCGTATAAATATGAACGATCAGACTGGTATCGCCATACTTTACCGATGTTAACACTAATCCCCTTGTTTTATGTGTCACTTTTTGATGTATACAATTTTGGTAACTAATTTTTCTCCGCTCACTCCCTCCCTGGCCATTACAAGGTAAACACCACTGGAAATTTTTCTTCCGTTATAATCCCTGCCATTCCAGGTAAACTGAGTTCCCTGTGATCTGCCCTGGTGAACCAGCCTTCCATTTAATTCAGTAATCTTAATAATTGAATTTTCCGGAACACCGCGAATTGCAATCGTCCCACTAAATCCCGGAGGTACAGGATTCGGAAAAACATTCACAGGATTTTTCCCTTCTGTTATTGATGTAGCAGTACTACGAAATGAAACAATTCCACGCGCCGTATTAAAATATACTTCACCAGTAAGATCATCTATAGCAATCCCATTGATTGTATTATCTGGTAAGGGACTATTCTCAATTGTAAATCTTTCAATCGTTTTTTCTCCATCTTCACTAATCAGCCATACACCATTTTTTGTTCCGATCCATTTTCTGTTAGCACCATCAACTCCAATAGATAAGACTTCTTCTCCTCTGAATAAATATCCTGCGAAGTTTCCCTGTTGAACCACAGGCAAAATTGCCTCGCATCCCTGGCCACTGAATACAAGTTCTGTACATTGAATAATACCTATTCCGGATGTAGTTCCAACCCATATAAAGTTGTTCCTGTCTTTAGAAATATCAAGGACTGTATTAACCGGAAGATTTCCGTTTCCCTGTCCTGCAGAATATAATCTCCACTGATCATCAGCAGGATTATTTACTGTATTATTATCACTGAAACATATTAATCCTACCCCTTCTGCAATGATCCATTTTTGTCCGGCATCATCAATGATAATTTTACCAAAACTATTATTGGGAATACTGAAAGGAGGACTGAATTTAAAAATGTTTCCTTCTGAATCCCTTGCTAACAAAGGATTTGAAGCGCCGTAATTGGAAATCCATAAAACGTTATTCTGATCAATTGCCAATCCTTTAACGGGGTAGGATGATAAATTATTCAGAGCAGGTGAAATAAAGGAACCTTCTTTAAATTGTTCTATCTCTTCATTACTATTTATTCTCAGCAATCCATCTTCTAAACTTCCGATCCACGTTTCATTTTTTGGTGAGTTATATACTATTGAATTCAAACCGGAGACATTTCTGAGAGCTGCAGTTGAAGAGGATATTTTATTTACCCAGGTTCGATCTTTAAATTGATAAATGCCTGCATCCATACCAGTTCCTGCAACAGTATATATTCCATTTGAAGTTGAAATAATCTGTCCGGTTGAAATACCTGCAGGTGAATTTGGAGAATAACCTGTAAAAGAAGTTCCATCGAATTTTAATAATCCCTGCTTCCTGTCACCAATCCATAAATCCTGATTAATTACAATTGCATCAGAACCATCAAGAGGGTTATTATTATTCATTTCTGAATTCAATAAATCTCCGGATGAAGAAATAATATCGATAGAATTAGTTCTTATTAGCACCAGCTGTTCATTGTCGGCAGAGATATTTCTTATCTCTTTTGAATCGCTGTAAAAATATTTCCAATCGTTACCCTCTTTCCTGTACAAAGAATCATTGCGCAAAAAGTATAGGGAGGAACCGATTGCAAATAATCTGTTTACCGGGGTATTCAATTCAACATTCCAGTTCCTGAAATCCTGTAGGTTAGGACCATTCAGTTGTGCAGATTTAATTTCATTTGCTGTTGCAGCATAAATTCTTCCATCATACACTATTGTATTCAAAACAGAAATCCTTTCTCCGTTTTCTCCGATTATGTAAGTTCCTGATATTTCCTGCCGCGTAAGATCAATAGCAAAAATTCCGATGGAGGTTGACAGGTAGGCATTTAGCCCATGAACTGACAAATCATTTATTAATATATTATCTCGTATGGAGGAAAGTTTAATGTCGTTTACAGGGTATACTTTATCCTCATTAATAATGTCTATTGCACCTGAAACGTAGGCGATCACAATGATCCCGGAATTCGGGTCTGTATCTATCGATTTAATATTGCTTTCGCTTAGTCCATTCACTTTGCTTTTCTTCCAGACACTGTTTTCTTCAAGGTCAGTGCTGAAGATTGCATAAGGTGTTGCAGCGATAACCTGATTATTAATTGCTTTTACATGGGTGATATTCGGGTAAGGCAAATGGTCAGTCCAGCTACCGATAGGCGTTAGTGCCTGCGCAGATGCTGCAGAGCATATTGCCATCATCCACATTAAAATTATAACTGAACGTAGGATCATCCTTCCAAAGATACCGGTTCGCAGAGGAAATAAACTTCAGCGAAAGCCTCAAAATAAGTTTCTTTGCGCTTTCAATTCTATAATTATGTGGGGAAAGGCTGCTCGTTTTATTCTCAGGTACAAGATTCAATTGATGATCCTGCTGGCTGCAATTACAGTCTTCATGGGTTACCATGCTTCGAAGGTTGAGCTCAGCTATGAATTTGCAAAAGCAATTCCGACTGATAATAAAAAGTACATCGACTACCAGGAGTTCCGGAAAAATTTTGGTGAGGATGGAAACCTTCTTGTATTGGGAGTGAAAACTGACCAGTTTTTCCAGGCTGATTTTTTCAATAAGTATAGTGAGCTGGTCAATTCAATTAAGAAAGTAAAATCCGTTGAAGATGTTTTAAATGTACCGCAGGCAATTAACCTGGTAAAGGATACGACCAACGAAAAACTAACTACCCGGCTTGTTTTCCCTCAATCAACACTCGATCAGAATACTCTTGATAGTTCGGCAGCTATCTTTAAAAGTCTTCCTTTCTACCAGGGTCTGTTATACAATCCTGAAAACAATTCTTACCTGATGGCAATCAGGATTAACCGGGATGTATTGAATTCAAAGGGAAGAACCAAAGTGGTTAATGATATAGTGAAACTGGGAAATGAGTTTTCTGCAAATGCAAAAACGGAAATTTATTATAGCGGTCTCCCTTTTATCAGAACCGGTCTCGCAAACAGAGTATCAAATGAGATGCGCTATTTTCTTCTCGGATCTCTATTATTATCGGCGCTGATCCTCGTCGCATTTTTCAGAAGCAGCAGCGCAACCTTACTTTCACTTGGGGTGGTTATCATCGGCGTAATCTGGAGTTTCGGAACCATGCACCTGTTTGATTACAAGATCACCTTATTAAATGCACTGATTCCACCATTAATTGTAGTGATAGGAATTCCAAACTGTATTTACTTCCTGAACAAGTACCATACTTCTTACCGGGAATATGGAGAAAAGGAGAAATCACTGGTAGAAATGATCAGTAAAATGGGTGTGGTTACCCTTTTCTGTAACATCGCTGCCGCAATTGGTTTTGCAGTATTCGCGTTAACGAAAAGTACGATCCTTAAAGAGTTTGGTGTAGTGGCAGGGATCAATATCATGGCGTTGTTTTTCATATCAATCATCCTGATCCCGGCGGTACTCAGTCTCATGCCATCTCCTAAACCACGGCATACCAAATACCTTGATAACAAATGGTTATTGAACGTTCTCGACAGGCTTGAAATCTGGTCACTGAATCACCAGCGAACAATTTATTTAGTCACTGCAGTGGTGCTGACTTTTTCTGTTATTGGAATGTTCCGATTGAGGTCTGAAGGATTTATCGTGGATGACCTTCCCAAGTCGGATAAGATTTATACCGACATGAAATTCTTTGAAAAGAATTTTAAAGGCGTAATGCCACTCGAAATTGTAATAGATACCAAAAGAAAGAATGGATTGAGAAGTAATATGCTCCAGACTTTTGAAAAGATTGATTCACTTTCGGTATATGTGACTGCTCAAAAAGAAATGGCGAGACCACTTTCAATTGTGGAAGGAATGAAATTCGCGAAGCAGGCATATTATGACGGAGACAGTTCCAATTACTCAGTTCCGAATAGTTTTGATATTGCATTTCTTGCACAGTATTTAACCATGAAAGGTGGCGATGGAAGCGGAAATAATTTTACCAAGCTCGTAAGGAGTTTCATGGACAGTACGCGCCAGCAAACAAGAGTGAGTATTAATATGGCGGATGTCGGAAGTAAAAGATTGCAGGTGATTCTCGATACACTGGAAAACCGCACTACTCAACTGTTTGATACTGCAAAATATAAAGTCACCCTAACGGGCAGCAGTGTGACTTTCCTGGAAGGAAGTGCCTTCATCATTAATGGATTGAAAGAAAGTATCTTCTGGGCATTTTTATTGATCGCACTTTGTATGCTTTATCTTTTCCGTTCCGGTAAGATTCTCATCAGTTCACTGATCCCGAATATTATTCCATTGATCATAACCGCGGGCGTAATGGGATGGGCAGGAATAAGAATAAAACCATCAACAGTGCTGGTGTTTTCTGTTGCACTTGGAATCGCGATTGATATAACAATCAGGTTTTTGGTGAATTACAAACAGGAGCTTGAAGGCACCAACAGAACAGCTTCGCAGGTGGTAATAGACACCATTCATAAAACGGGTATCAGTATCATTTACACCTCAATGGTTTTGATTGCAGGATTTGTGATCTTCTGCTTTAGTGGGTTTGGAGGAACACAGGCCCTGGGATGGTTAACATCTCTTACATTGATTCTTGCAACAATAACAAACCTTGTATTCCTGCCGGTGATTTTGCTGGCGATGGTTAAGGAGCGGAGAGGAAAAGTAAAAAGTGAAAATGAGTATTAAATAAAATAACAAAGGCTGTCGCAATTAAGTGACAGCCTTTAATTTTAAGTATTTTTTCTCTCAGATTTCTTCTTAATAAGACTTTAACATTCCTTACTTTATCGTTTTCTCCAGCATTTGTGATAGAGCTTCACCTCTCAGATTTTCTGCAATAACTTTTCCATCAGGATCGATCAAAATATTATAAGGTATTCCATTGAAACGATAAATCTCAACAGCTTTGCTATCCCAGAATGCAAGATCACTCATATGATTCCAGGTCAGGTTATCTGCTTTGATTGCATCAACCCATGCTCCTTTTTCTTTATCAAGTGAAACACCAAGTATCGTGAAATTTTTGTCTTTGAATTTGTTGTAAGCATTTACAACGTTGGGATTTTCCATACGGCAGGGTCTGCACCAGCTGGCCCAGAAATCAACGAGTACATATTTTCCTTTGAAAGATGAAAGTGACATATTCTTTCCATTAACATCAGGCATAACAATTTCCGGTGCCTGTTTGCCTACCCAGATATTTCCGGCAGATTCGGAAGCTGCTGCGGCAAGCTGTTTTTGTGTATCAAACTGTTGCTTGAGCGCAAGAAGATTTTTATCCTCCGGATATTTCTGTGCTGTTTTGTTCATGATCACTTCAAACTCCGACTGAGGTAATGTTGAAGAAGCTGTTCCCAACACAAATGCTGCAACAGTTGAATTATCCGTACCACTCAGAAAATTGATCACGTATTTATTCAGGTTATTTACTTCCTGGTTTTTTGAGTTTGTTGCTGCAAGTTGAATGCTATCAGATGCATTGATGAGTTTCAGACTATCAAGCCTGTTCAATGCAAGACTTGCCTGGGCACTGCGGGCTGAATAGGCAAAAATAAAATCACGGATCTGCTCACTTCCTTTTGAACCATTTACGGTATAAAAATTCTCGCGGTTCATAAGGTCGATCTCCACATTGATCTGGTCTACATCATTGACCATCGGGATGATCGGGCCATTTTCGATCATGATATCGTAAAGTCCCTGTCCACGCGTAAGTCCTTCCAGTTCGAAGTTTGGTTGATTTGCAGAAACGATAGCGCTGTCAAGTGTTATAGGATTACCATCCTGGCCGAAGGGCACCTCAAAAAGAAAAAGTTTGATAGAGTCTTTCATGAAAGCACCTCCAAATTTTTCCATCACTTTGTCCAGGTTTTTCATCGATCCTTTAACCTGTAATTTTGTTCCTTCTTCTTTCGAGCAGGAAACGAATGCGATCATTAAAAATGAAAGCAGTATACGGATGTTCATATAACTGGTTTAAGAGAGTTTTTTGATTAAAAGTTCATTGGTGATTTTCGGGTCTGCTTTTCCTTTGCTGATCTTTTTCACTTCTCCTACGAATAGACCGATCAATCCTTTTTTACCTTTTTTATATTCTATCACTTTGTCGGGCATTCGCTGTAAAGCTTCATCTACCCATGCTTCAATGTTTGATTCATCTGAATCCTGTACGAGATTCAGTTCCGTTGCGATTGCCATCGGATCCTTTTCCGGATCATTTAACAATGCAGGAAATATTCTTGTTGAAGCGATTGAAAAATTAAATACCTGCTGTTCGGTGAGTTCAATGATTCTGGCTATTCCTGCAGGTTTTACAGGAAATTCAGTTATTGTTTTATTGTGGTCATTGAGATATGCTTTTACCGGACCGATCATCCAGTTGGCAGCAGCTTTTTTATTCGTGGTATGAGAAGCGAGTTCTTCAAAAAAGTCTGCATATTCCTTTTCATCCGTAATCACTCTGGCATCGTATTCAGGAATTCCAAACTCTGCTATATAACGCTGCACGCGATATTCCGGAAGAGCAGGGAGTTGTTCACGGATTTCCTTCAACATTTCTTCCGTTACAACAAATGGAGATAAATCCGGATCCGGGAAATAACGATAATCGTTAGCTTCTTCTTTCGAACGAAGTGAAAAAGTGGTTCCGTTCGATGCATCAAAACTTCTTGTTTCCTGTTTGACAGGAAGATCAGCTTCTACCAGCTTGACCAGTCTTTCAAACTCAAGCTCGATAGCTCTTTTTACATTCCGGATAGAATTCAGATTCTTCACCTCAACCTTTGTTCCGAGGTTTGGATCACCTTTCAAACGGATAGAAATATTTGCATCACAACGCATACTTCCTTCTTCCATATTACCATCGCAGATCCCGAGATAACGAAGTCTCTTCCTTAATTCAGTAAGGTATGCATAAGCTTCTTCAGCATGGTGAATGTCCGGTTCCGTAACGATCTCAATTAACGGTACACCGGAACGGTTATAATCGACGCAGGTAAAACCAGGTTGTACATCGTGAATACTTTTGCCGGCATCCTCTTCAAGATGGATACGGTTAAGCTGGATTTTCTTTGATCCCAGGTTTGTGTGCACCTCCACATATCCTCCCACACAAATAGGTGTCACTAATTGGGAGATCTGGTATCCTTTCGGCAGGTCGGGATAGAAGTAATTCTTGCGTTCGAAATAGTTGAATTTTGTAATGCTGCAATTGCAGGCCATTCCCATCCTGATCGCATAATCAACAGCTTTTTTATTCAGCTTTGGTAAAGTGCCGGGATGTGCCAGGGTGATAGGACTGATATGCGTATTGGGTTCTCCACCGAAAGCGGAAGAGTCTCCTGAAAATAATTTCGTTTCAGTAAGTAGCTGGGCATGAACCTCAAGTCCTACAACCAGCTCGTATTTTTCAGCATTTGACATTGGGGCAAAAATAGGCTATTCCCCTCAGATGGAAGCGTGGCAGAACCAGCTAATCACAGTTATTGGTTTGATCTTTCAGCCCTCTTTTTTAACATTTCCGAAAGGCTTCGTATATAAATCGAATTTCCTATATTTGACCTACGAAACTAAACGTAGATCTTCAAAAACTAAATTTTCAGCAATGAAACGATTATTGATACCCGTACTAACATTAGGACTGATTGGCGTGATTTCCACTTCTTCAAAAGCACAGCAAAAAAGGGATAAGGAAATTAAAAAAGAAAGAATAATTATCCGCGACGGTGGGGATGGCAAAAATGAGAAACTGGATGAGTATGATGAGATCGTCATCCGTCAGAAAAAAGGGGGCGATGCAAAAGTTACCGTTGAGATAAAAGACGGAAATGTAATGGTAAATGGTCAGCCTATTGAAAAATTTGAAAATGATGACGTTGCTGTTTTAAAAAAGAAAGCAAGGGTGATGACTCTGACCGGACCCAATATGGCAATGAGGAGAACTTCACCATTCCGTGCTGAAGGCGGCCCACAACAATTTCGTTATGAATTTGACAGGGATGAAAACAAAGCAATGCTGGGTGTGACAACTGAAACAAAAGATGGTGCTGTTACCATTAATGAAGTATCTGAAAACAGTGCCGCGGCAAAAGCAGGATTGCAAAAAGGTGATGTGATCACGAAAGTGGATGATATCAAGATTGAATCATCACAGGCACTTGTTGAAGCAATCGGTAAATACAAGCCGGAGGAAAAAGTAACAGTTACCTATAAGCGTAATGGCAAAGAAAATAAAGCCACTGCAACACTTGGTAAAAGAGAGATGGGTTTTTATGGAGGCCCTGATGTGAGAGTGTTTCCTGACATGGAAAACTTTGAATTCAACTTCGATATGGACCAGCTTCGCGGCATGGAAGATATGCAGCGTCTGCAGGGAGTAATGGGCGGTCGTCCACGTCTCGGTATTCGTGCACAGGAAACCGAAGACGGTAAAGGACTGAAGGTGCTGGATGTTGCTGATGAATCAGTTGCTTCCAAAGCAGGTATTAAAGAAGACGATATCATTCTTGAATTCAATGGTAAAGCTGTTAACAGCACTGAAGAATTACTGAATGCATCAAAGGAGACTAAGGATAAAACATCGTTCAATGTAAAAGTGAACAGGGACGGTAAAACTCAAACAATGGAAGTAAAAATCCCTAAGAAACTGAAGACTGCAAATTTGTAAGATTTCGATAGGCAATATAGAAAGTAGCAGATCGAACATGGATAAAATCAATGTATCTGACTGTTACTTTCAAAATAAAAAGAGAGCAAAGACTTAAAGTTTTTGCTCTCTTTTTTTATTGATGTCTCTAAAATTTTCCCCAATATTATTTGATAGTATTAATGAAAATTTTTCTTGAATTCATCAGATAAGTCCTTTAACAGTTTCAATTACTTTTCCAAGATTTGAAGCGTCCTGTCCCCCTGCCGTTGCAAGCGTTTTTTGTCCGCCACCACCACCTTTGATCAATGGGGCGATATGTTCTTTAATAATCTTTCCTGCATCCAGTCCTTTTGAATTCACTACTTCATCAGAAACAGCAACCGCTACAAATGGTTTTCCATTTATGTTTGAAGTCAGGATTGCTACATAAGCTTTCAGACTTCCTTTCAGATCAAAGCATAATTTTTTCAGCGCATCCGGATTGCTCACTTCAACTTCAGTTCCTATAAAAGAAACTCCGTTGATCATTTCAGCCTTTGAGATCAATTCAGTTTTGATGGATTGAAGTGCTTTATTTTCAAGCTGCTCAATCTTCTTTTTCAGATCAGCATTTTCCGATTGCAGAGATTCAATTGACTTTAATACATCTTTTGAATTTTTCAGTAATTCCTTGATGGTCGATAATGTATTATCCTGATGTTGGATCACTTCTTCTGCAGCAATTCCGGTTACTGCTTCCACTCTTCGAACACCTGCTGCAACCGCAGATTCGTGCATCAATTTGAAGTATCCTAATTCGCCTGTGAATCCTACATGTGTTCCACCGCAAAGTTCTACTGAGAAGGCCGGATCCATTACCACAACCCTTACCACATCACCATACTTCTCACCGAACAAAGCCATGGCACCAAGTTTCATTGCTTCGTCCTTATTCATTTCCTGAATAACCACAGGAATATTTTCACGGATCTTTTTATTTACCAGTGCTTCAACGGCAGCAATTTCTTCTGCCGTCATTTTTGCAAAATGAGAGAAGTCGAAACGCAATTGCTCCGCATTCACCAGGGAACCTTTCTGTGCAACGTGAGTTCCCAATACAGTTCTTAATGCTGCATGTAACAAATGCGTTGCAGAGTGATGTAAAGCAATTCTCTTTCTTCTTTCAATATTCACTGTTGCTATTACAGGAGCATCAATGTTTTCCGGAAGACTATCCACGAAATGAATGATCAAATCATTCTCTTTTTTGGTATCAGTCACTTCGATCTTATTTCCGTCAAAATCGAGTATTCCCTGATCACCAACCTGTCCGCCACTCTCTGCATAAAATGGAGTTTCATTCAATACAAGTTGATAAGCATCTTTTCCTTTTGCAGTCACTTTACGATACTTGATTACCGAAGCTTTTGCTTCGAGTGAATCATATCCAACAAATTTTACCTGGTTTGATTCATTTAATATGATCCAATCCTGGGTATCCAATGCACCTGCAGCGCGGCTCCTGTCTTTCTGCATTTTCATTTCCTGCTCAAATGCAATTTCATCCACAGATAGATTTTGTTCACCTGCGATCAGTCGGGTTAAATCGACCGGAAATCCATAAGTATCATATAATTCAAAAACTGCTTTACCGGGAAGTACTGATGAACCCTGGCTGGAAGTCGAACTGATCATTTCATCAATTTTCTTCAATCCTTTTTCAAGTGTTCTCAAAAATGCTTCTTCTTCTTCTTTCACAACTTTCGTTACGAAATCCTGTTGCTGAAATAATTCAGGAAACACATTTTCGAACTGCTTAGCAAGTACAGGAACCAGTTGATTTAATAAAGGTTGCTTCACATCGAGATAAGAATAATAATACCTCACTGCTCTCCGAAGAATTCTTCTGATCACATAACCGGCACCGGTATTAGAAGGAAGTTGGCCGTCAGCAATGGTGAAACAGATCGCGCGGATATGGTCAGCGATCACACGGAATGCAACATCTTTTTTGCTGTCGCTTCCTTCATATTTTTTATTGCTTAGTTTTTCAGTTGCTTCAATGGTTCCGCTGAAAAGATCTGTATCGTAGTTGGAAGATTTTCTCTGGATAGCACGAACGAGGCGTTCCAATCCCATACCGGTATCAACATGTGTCTGAGCCAGCGGTTCAAGTGAACCATCCTTCAGCCGGTTGAACTGAATGAATACGTTGTTCCAGATCTCGATGACCTGCGGATGATCCTTATTTATAAGTTCGCGGCCGGGAATTTTTGCGATCTCTTCATCAGAACGGAGGTCAACATGAATTTCGGAACAAGGCCCGCATGGACCCGTATCACCCATCTCCCAGAAGTTGTCTTTTTTATTTCCGTAAACGATATGGTCTTCCGGAAGTAATTCTTTCCATTTTGTAAGCGCAATAGTTGAGGAAGGAAGATGCTCTTTTTCATCTCCTTCAAATACGGATGCGTATAATCTATCTTTTGGGATCTTATATACTTCAGTCAGCAGTTCCCAGCTCCAGGCGATCGCTTCTTTTTTAAAATAATCGCCAAAGCTCCAGTTGCCGAGCATTTCAAACATGGTATGATGATAGGTATCCACCCCAACTTCTTCCAGGTCGTTGTGTTTTCCGGAAACGCGAAGACATTTCTGCGTATCGGCGATCCTTGGGTAAGGTGCTTTTTTATTTCCGAGGAAATAGTCTTTGAACTGGTTCATACCAGCATTTGTGAACAGGAGGGTCGGGTCGTTTTTGACCACAATTGGTGCGGAAGGAACGATCTGGTGGCCTTTCGATTTAAAAAATTCCAGGAACTTACTTCTGATCTCTGCACTCGTCATCATAATGTGTGAATGGGTCTAAACAATAAATTTGTTACTTTGGCTTTATTAAAGTGGTGCAAAAGTACGGAACGTAACCTGATTGACAGAGGGCAACTTAAACAATACTGCCCCGATTGAAGAGCGCATGAAGAAGATCAAATATTATTACAACACCAATACCCTCCGTTATGAAAAACTGGAGACTCCGCTGCGTGTCAAACTCCTGCGGGTACTCGGTTTCCTTTCGGCGGCATTTGTAACTGCGCTCATAATTGTATCCATCGCCTATAAATATTTCCCTTCTGCAAATGAGAAGATCCTGCTACAGCAGAATTCAGATTTGCAGGAACACCTTTTGGTAATGGAAGCCCAGACCAAAAAGCTGGATCAGCGGATGGCTGAACTGGAAGACCGCGACAACGAAGTTTACCGCGCGATCTTCGAAGCCAATCCGATCCCCGACAGTGCAAGGGCAAGAGAAATTGAGCAGCAGGCTGAACTGGCAAGGGTGCTGAGGCTGAGCCAGTCGGAGCTTGAAACTTCTATCATTCATACCCTGAGTGTCCTGGAAAACAGGATGCAGGTACAGGAAGATTCCTATGTACAGATCACAAATTTCATCAAGAATAAGGAACAACTGCTGGCATCAACGCCTGCTATTCAGCCGGTAAGTAATTCCGATTTGAAAAGAGTGGCTTCGGGATATGGATACCGGATCGACCCGATCTATAAAACGACCCGATTTCATGCGGGACTGGATTTTACGGCACCCCAGGGAACCCCGATCTACGCAACAGCGAATGGAACGATCAAAATCGCCGGCAACCAGGGAAATGGGTATGGGAATCATGTGGTGATCAACCATGGATATGGATATGAAACGCTTTATGGTCACATGTTCAGGGTAAAAGCGAGGGCCGGACAACGAGTGAACAGGGGAGAGATCATTGGTTATGTGGGTAGTACGGGTAAATCAACCGGACCTCACTGTCACTATGAAGTTCATAAGAACGGACGCCCGATTGACCCGGTATATTTCTTCTATAATGATCTGACTCCTGAGCAATTCGATAGAATGCTGAAGATGGCGGCAGCATCGAACCAGAGTTTTGATTAGGGAAATTTGAAAAATTCAGCCATCAACTTCTTTTTTTTGATAATGTAAGCATCTTCAGAAATCCTATCAATTGTTTCATCCTGCGAAATCGCAATCCGGGGCTTAACCAAGATTTTACAAGTTCATGAGAAATGCGGGGTAGCAAAATCAGCGTTTTAACTGTAAATTTGCGCCATGTTTCAGGCGCCGGATATTTTATCGATGGCATATAAGATGCCCGTAATGCACGACCAGCTGGAGCTGTTGCAGGAAAAAGAGCAGCAGATCCCGGGTTCTGTGCAGTACGTGATCAGGCGTTATAAGCGGAATTCACACTGGAACGCCGAGGATGTCGGGATGGTCGCCTACAATTACCATAAGGGTGATGACAAGAATAATTACCTCGAATTAAGATTCTGTATTTCCGGTAATATTTATTGCAAGGAAAAAGAGATCGAGTGCGATCGTTGTAAACTGAATGCATCGAGAAATTGTGTGGAAAGGATGGAAACGGTGGATGTAGTAAGTTTCAGGTTCACTCCTGCGCACTTATCACAGTTTGTGCAACCCAGAAAACTTTCAGAAGGACTGATCAATGAAGTGCTTTCTTTTACGCATGTTTCCTCCTTTTCCAGGATGTTGACTTTGTGTAATAAAATTCGCACCGTGCTGGAAGCATTATTGAATCATAGCTACGCAGATTCTCTCGAGAATATTTATATCAATGCCCAGACGCAGATGCTGTTATTATACAGTATGGAATGTATGCTGGGAGGGAAAGAAGATACAGAAATATTCCAGTGTAAGTTTTTAGCAAACGAAGCCGACCGCGATAAGATCATGCGCGCACGCGAAGTGCTGCTGCAGCATATTGGTGAACCGATCACGATCAAGGAACTCAGTCGAAAGGTAGCAATCAATGAATGCTACCTTAAGAAAGGATTCAAGGAATTATTCGGAACCACCATCTTCGATTTCTACCAGGGCCAGCGAATGGAACACGCAAGGTATCTATTATATGAAAAAGGTCTTAGTGTAACCGAGGTGTCCATGATGCTGGGTTATTCTTCCATTTCGCACTTTTCTACGGCGTTTAAAAAGCATACAGGGTTGAAGCCTTGTGAGTTGTTGTTTCCGGGGAGATAGGGTTATTTATAATATTTTACCTATTAATGATGATCTCTTGGGTTAAATCTAAATGATTAATAAAATAAGCTAGATTTAAATGAAGCCAATCTGATTTTCTATAAGGTTGTAAAAGGTGTAAAAGTTGATTGTTATCTATTTTTGAATCAATTTTTAATTCATAGTTTTTTGTATTGTCATTGTAAATTATAATACTTGGCTTCTTGATATAATTTTCGTTTAAATAATTCTCATATAAAACAAGAAGGTATGCCTCAATTAGGCTAAATAGCCGTTTTGTTTCTTCATTGATTTTGGATTTTATTATTGCATAAAATTCTTCCTGCATCTCCACAATGGATAATGATTTATTGGAAATATTCACGTAATATTTAGCGTAATTATTTTTAATAAATATTAAAAAAACTAAAACTGGAGGTAATACAAATTCATTCGAATTTAAACTTCTTAAAGTTAATCTTAAATGTGATAATATTTTTTCTTGATGTCTCAATGTCAATTCCCCTAATAAAGTTTGACAAGCAAATTTGAAATCTTTTTCATCATTTTTATAATCAGTATAGACTTCTCGACCCGACCTAAAAAAATCATTAAAGTCGAAGTAATCATACAGATAATGAAAATAAATGCCTTTGTCGGGTTCAGGTATCGAATACTCTAGATCTATAAATCTTTTTAAATATTCATTGGCATCAATTTTTTTCGGAACCGTAAACACCACACACGGCATTTTCGAGCTGAATCTTATCGATCGATAAAACGAAAATGATATTTGGAATTGAAAAAAAATGCTTTATCTGTTCAAGCAGTTGTACGGAATAGGTTGGACGGCATCTATCTAATTCATCAATTATAAAAATTAATTGTTTTCCTTTAGATTCTTCAGCAACAAACTGTGAAAGGCTTTTTTTAAAATCCTCTATTGATTTTTTGCGCTTTGAGTATTCATTTATATCATCTTCGAAAATTTCAATAATAGTATTTGAAGTATCTTTTATTCCATTTAGTATTGTTTCAGAATCAATATATTTTTTAAGAAATGAAATTGCTATTGATGGGATTATATTTTTTGAAATTTTAGCTGCATTTTTCATAACCTTGTTAAAGCTCTCCTCTTCATTAGGATTGATAACTTTCATCTCTGCAAGCATTGCTACCAAAGGATTCCCTTCAAAGTCATTTTCCCAAGCATTAAAATAAATTGTTTTATAATCAAGGTTTTTTAAGTCTTGTTCCCACATTTTCACAAATGTTGTTTTCCCACTTCCCCATTTATTATTAATTGCAATAACAAAACCATCTGGATAATTTTCAACAATATTGGTTAAGACCTTAGCATATTTTTCTCTACCTAGCTTACAATTTTTAAAGGGGTTAGAAGTATTTATTTCAAAGTCATGTTTAAGTTTCATTCAATAAAAATTAAATAAGTTTAAAAGATAAAATATGATTTGTATTTGGGATAATCTATAAATTTTTAAAAATCCACAAAAAAAGAGGCTTTCGCCTCTTCCTCATTTATATCTCTTTCAAAGATTCCCTCGCCGCTTCTATCGTCCGATCCAAATCTTCCTTAGTCAACGCATCACTGATAAACCAAGTTTCAAATGCAGATGGTGGTAAATAGATTCCGCGGTCGAGCATTGCATGGAAAAACTTGTTGAAGAATGCATTGTCGGCACGGGAGGCATCATCAAAATTATTGATCGCATGTTCGCTGAAATGGATACTGATCATTGAACCGAGTTGGTTGATCTTATATGGACGACCCCATTCTGAAAGTACTTCGTTTAGGCCTTTCCGTAAGTAAGTTGTTTTTTCATCTATCGAATTATAGATCAATGGATTTTCATTCAACACATTTAATAAAGTGTATCCTGCAATCATTGCGATCGGATTGCCACTAAGTGTTCCTGCCTGGTAAACTTTTCCAAGTGGAGCGACATTTTCCATGATGTGCTTCTTTCCTCCAAATGCACCTACGGGCATTCCTGCTCCAATAACTTTCCCGTAAGTAACGAGGTCTGCATCTACATGCAATCTTTCCTGCGCACCGCCTGCTGCCAGACGAAAGCCGGTCATTACTTCATCAAAGATGTACACGATGCCTTCGCGATCGCAGATTGCACGCAGTCCTTCAAGATAACCTTCTACAGGAGGGATACATCCCATATTCCCAGCAACAGGTTCTATGATAATCGCAGCAATTTCATCCTTGTGTTGTTTCACTAATTGTTCAACAGCTTCCAGATCATTGTATGGTGCCGTGAGTGTATCGTTTGCAACACCTGCAGTTACTCCCGGTACAGTTTGAATGTTGAATGTGGCTACACCGCTTCCTGCTTTCACTAAAAATGCATCAGCATGACCGTGATAACATCCTTCAAATTTGATAATCTTATTTCTGCCTGTATATCCTCTTGCAACCCTGATTGCACTCATGCAGGCTTCAGTTCCTGAATTCACCATTCTGATTAAATCAATATTTGGTGTCATTGATTTAATAAGCTCCGCAACCTTGATTTCCAATTCTGTTGGTGCACCGAAAGAAGTCGATTCCAACACCTTTTCCTGGATCGCTTTGATCACAGGTTCGTATGCATGACCGAGGATCATTGGTCCCCATGAATTGATATAGTCGATGTATTTGTTGCCATCTGCATCATAGAGGTATGCCCCTTTTGCTTTTTGCATGAAGATCGGCGTGCCGCCTACACTCTTGAATGCACGAACGGGTGAATTCACGCCGCCGGGAATGGATTCCTGTGCGCGGGTGAAAAGTGTTTGACTATTGGATATGTTGTACATGTACTGCTTTTTTGACGATTGGTTCACGCAAAGATCGCAAAGGAGCAAAGGTTGATCTGCGGATGCGTTCTTGCGTATTTGTATAAATTATTTTTTCGAAGGGTTTGAGTTAACCTTTAGGACCTATTTAATTCTTTATCTGTACGTGTATGCGAGACGGCTATTCCATTCTTTGCTCCTTTGCGCGCTTTGCGTGAAACCTTGTTAACAGCTTAAAACCTTTATGATATAAGTTTCACCGCATCCTTCGCAAAGTAAGTCGCTATCAGATCCGCTCCGGCTCTCTTAATGGAAGTCAGGGATTCAATGATCGCTTTTTCTTCATTCAACCATCCCATCTTCGCTGCTGCTTTGATCATCGCATATTCTCCGCTTACATGGTATGCGGATACCGGAACATCAACTGTATTCTTTATTTCCCTGATGATATCCAAATATGCCATCGCGGGTTTTACCATAACAATATCAGCTCCTTCTTCCACATCCATCAGGGTTTCCTTTATCGATTCTGTCCTGTTTGCAAAGTCCATCTGGTAAGTCTTTTTATCTCCAAATCCGGGTGCACTATCCAGTGCATCCCTGAATGGTCCGTAAAAACACGATGCATATTTTGCACTGTACGCCATGATGCCAACCTTCGTGAAATTACTTTCTTCCAGCGCTTCCCTGATCGCAAGGATTCTTCCATCCATCATATCGCTGGGTGCTACGAAATCGGCACCTGCTTCTGCATGACTTACACTCATCTTCGCAAGCACTTCAACCGTTGCATCATTCACGATCTCATTGTTCTCAACAATTCCATCATGACCATATGAAGAGAATGGATCAAGTGCTACATCGGTCATCACAACCATCCCAGGACAGGCATCTTTAATCGCTTTGATAGAACGTTGCATCAATCCATTAGGATTCAAGGCTTCTGTTCCTTTATTATCTTTTAATTCGTCTTTACATTTAATGAATAACAGCACAGAACGGATGCCCATGTTCCAAAGCTCTTTCACTTCCTGCACGGTATTGTCGACACTCATTCTGTAATACCCCTGCATGGAAGAAATCTCTTCCTTATAACCTGTTCCTTCATCAATAAATAAAGGAGCAATAAAATCGGAAGGTGTCAGAATTGTTTCTGCAACCATTGAACGGATTGCAGGAGAGGTCCTTAATATGCGGTTTCTTCTTAGCATTCGTTTGAGCATTAAATTATACTGAATAATAATTTGGATTTAGCTATTCTAAATCCAGTTTCTCGGCCTCAAATTCTTTACCAGTTCTGCTTCCGGAGTTCCTTCTTCAGGGTGATAATTGTATTCCCATCTTGCTCTGGGTGGAAGGCTCATTAAGATCGATTCAATTCTTCCGTTAGTCTTCAATCCAAACAATGTTCCCCTGTCGTGAACAAGATTGAACTCTACATATCTTCCTCTTCTTATTTCCTGCCAGAATTTTTCTTTTTCACCAAAAGGCAGATCTTTTCTTCGTTTTACAATTGGAAGGTATGCTTCTAAGAATGCATTTCCATTCGAATACTGGAATTCAAGCAACCGCTCTGCATCCATTGAAGCATTCGGACGAAGGTAATCATAGAACACGCCACCAATTCCGCGCGCTTCGTTTTCCCGGTGCTTATTGATAAAGTAATTGTCGCAATTTGTTTTGTACTTATCATACAATTCTTCGCCGAACGGATCAAGCGCTTTCTTCAGCGTTGTATGAAAATGTTTTCCATCTTCTTCGAAAAGATAATAGGGAGTGAGATCCGATCCGCCACCAAACCAGCTGTCAATTTGCTTCCCCTCTTTATCATACAATTCAAAATATCTCCAGTTTGCATGTACAGTTGGAACATAAGGATTCAATGGATGGATCACTAACGACAATCCACATGCGAAGAAATTACTCTCTCCAACGCCGAATGCCTGTTGCATAGCAAGCGGTAATGGCCCGTGAACTGCAGAAGTATTTACACCTCCTTTTTCAAATAGGTTTCCATCGCTGATCACCATTGATAATCCGCCGCCACCTTCTTCCCGAACCCATGGATCCTGAATGAATTTCGCTTTTCCATCCACTTCCTCCAATGCAGAAGTGATCCTCAATTGAAGTTCTGACAGGTAATTTTGAAAGCGTTCTTTTATTTCCATTTTTCAGGAGTATAAAAAATTTGATTTCTCTAATTCAGAGTCGTTATACTTTACAACTGAACGAAAAGCACAAAAACGTACTCTTCTGTTTTTTGAAATTGATTTACTGCTTATAACTTTTCACCGTATCAACAAAAGCTCTTGCATGATCCACCGGTACATTCGGCAAAATACCATGACCAAGATTTGCTATATATCTTGTTGTTCCGAACGCATCGATCATTGCTTTTGCAGCTTTCTGTATTTCAGGAATCGGTCCCAGTAATTTCGCTGGATCAAAGTTGCCCTGCAGCGTAATATTATTTCCGGCGAACTGTCGTGCGAGCTCTGGTTTGATACACCAGTCGATTCCCAATCCATGTGCACCCGTTGCAGCCATTTCTTCCAAAGCGAACCATGCACCTTTTGCAAAGATGATCGTAGGTACTTCATCTTTCAATGCTGCAACGATCTGCCTGATATATTGTAAGGAGAAGTTTTCAAAATCTGCAGGACTCAACAATCCTCCCCATGAATCAAAGATCTGTACAACATCGGCACCTGCTTTCGCCTGTCCTTTTAAATATGCGATCGTTGTATCAGTAATCATCTGCAACAAGGCATGTGCAGTTTCAGGTTGAGAATAACAGAATCCTTTTGCCTCATCAAAAGTTTTGGACCCTTTTCCCTGTACCATATAACAAAGCAGCGTCCATGGAGCACCTGCAAAACCGATCAACGAAACACGACCCGCTAATTTTTCTTTGGTCATTTTCAGACCGTCGAAAACATATCCGAGTTTTTCATTCACATCAGGAACGATCAGCTTTTTAAGATCACTGATATTTTTAATTGGATCTGGCAACAATGGACCTTTTCCTTCTATCATTTGCACTTCCAGACCCATTGCAGCAGGCACCACAAGGATATCACTGAAGAAGATCGCAGCATCAACACCTACCTGTTCAACAGGCTGAATGGTGATCTCCGAAGCGAGTTCAGGATTTTCACAACGCTCAAAAAAACCATACTTCGCCTTCAGCTTCATATAGTCCGGTAAATATCTTCCTGCCTGCCTCATCATCCATACCGGCGGGCGTTGTAACGTTTCTCCTTTCAGTGCTCTTAATAACAGGTCGTTCTGTAATTGACTCATTGTTCTTCGTTATAATATTCGATCATCGTTTTAACCAGGTTTTCTTTTCCCGGTTTTTCAGTTAAGATGATATCGTTGTTTACATAATTGCGTACTGTTTCCGCAGTGGTTTTTCCTATAGCAAAAACAATCACAGATTCATTCAGTTGATTGGTTTCAAAAAAACTTTCCACTGCACTGGGACTATAAAATAAAATTCCATCATATCCATCTTCAAGCGGAACAGATTGTTTGATGGTTTTATAAACAGTAATCTCTTTTAATTCTTTATTGTGAGTACTAAAAATATCCGGTAATTCATCTCTTCGCTGATCGCCGCAAAAGAATACAAATGCTCCATCTTTATCAACTAAATTATTCGCAAGTTCAGCTGCATTATTTCCTGTTGCGATCAGATTTTCTTCACCGAATAATTCATTGATGAGTTCTTTGGTAGTTTGTCCGATCGCTGCCGTCTTCCACGCTGGTTTTGTTCCATTCAGTTGATCTCTTACTGATTCCACCGCATTCATGCTGGTGAAGATTGCAGTAATGTTTTGATCAGCCAGTTCTTTGATCTGATCCTTCACTTCCGGAGTAGTTACTGGTTCCGTATCAATGAAAGAATGTACCAGGATCCTGATACTATTTATATCGGCCAGAGAAATTATCTCTCCCGATAACGGTCTGGTTGATATGACGATCTTTTTTGTGAACATTATTTATTCATTCCGTCGACAATTTTTTGTCCGCCGGTCTTCAAAATTTCCATAGCCATTCTTTCTCCCAATCCTGCTGCTTCATCCATGCTGACTTCACAACTTACTTCTGCTTTGTCTTTTCCATCAGTTGATAAAATATTTCCAGTGAATTTCATTCTTCCATTTTCTATTTCTGCGAGTGCGCTGATAGGAGTGGAGCAACCACCCATAAGGGTACGAAGAAAATCGCGTTCTGCTTTTGTACAAATTTGTGTATGGTAATCATTCAGGTGCTGACAAGCATCAGTTATGAATGGTTCATTATCTCTGCAAACCACCATGATCGCCCCCTGGGCAGGTGCCGGTAACATCCAGTTGAGTTCAATACTTTTTTCAGGACGAAGATTGATTCTTTCCAAACCTGCCTGTGCAAAAATGGCTCCGTTCCAGTTTTCCTCTGATAGTTTTCTGAGACGTGTGTTTACATTTCCACGCAGGTTATGCACCTGGTGTTTTGGGTATCGGTTCAGCCATTGTGCAATTCTTCTTACACTGCTGGTTGCAATATTTCCATCTGAATTTTTATCTTCTAAAAAATCTGTATTGTTTTTATAAACGATAAGATCGCGATAAGGGCCGCGTTTCATTGCTGCCGACTGGATAATTCCTTTCGGCAATTGAGTGGGTACATCTTTCATGGAGTGAACCGCGATATCAATACGGTTACTCAGCATCGCAATATCCAGGCTTCTTGTAAACACACCGGTTACGCCCATTTCATAGAGAGGTGTAGAAAGGTCAATATCTCCTTCACTTTTAATGTAAACGAGTTCAGTAGTATAGCCTTTGGAATCCAATATATTTTTTACCTGGGTAGCCTGCCAAACAGCGAGCTGGCTCTCCCTGGTACCAATCCTTATGGTTTGTTGCATGAATTATTAATTTACTGCCACGGTCATGTATTCATTGATCGCTTCAATGAAATGACATCCGCGCTCATTTTTTTTGCGCAGTTTCAAAGCCATTCCGTTGATCACTTTCTGGATCTTTTCCTGATCTGCAGAGATGATCATAGGTGCCGACTGGCAGGAGAAGAAATTGATGTAAACAGGATTTTCATGAATGGATTGCAGTGTATTCTTAACTGCGATCAACACAGGAACATGTTTACGATGTTCGTGCCACTCGATGAATTCTTCAATATGATCCCTGATGATCAGTTTTGCTTTTGGAACTTCTGCTTCCCTGCGCTGAAGTGTTTCATCTTTCAGTTTTGAAAGATCGTCCACATTCACCACGGTAACACCCTGAAGTTCTGCAGCGGTGCTTTCAACATTATATGGAATAGATAGATCAATAATCAGTTTGTTACCTCTTCCTTCAATATCAGAACAAAGCACTGTAGGTTGCGTAGCGTTTGTTGCTACCAGGATAATATCCGCTTCGTGGATCTGGTGCGCGATCTTGGAATAGGGACTGTATTGCAAACCGAGTTCTTCAGCAAGCTGAGCCGCTTTTTCGGTTGTTCGGTTTACAAGGGTGATATTAGTTGTGTCGAGATAATCCACCAGGTTTTTGCAGGTGTTTCTTCCGATTTTACCAACTCCGATCAGTAAGATTTTTTTTGATTTGATATCCTTTACTCTTTCGCGGATATACTGAACTGCTGCAAAGGAAACGGAAACAGTTCCCCCGCTTATTTCTGTCAGGTTCTTTACATTCTTGGAAGATTGCAACACGCTGTTGACCAATCTTTCTAAAAAAGAACCGATAAAACTATTTTGCTTGGAAAATTTAACGGCGTTCTTGATTTGTCCAACAATCTCGTAATCACCCAGGATCTGTGAATCCAGGCCGGCACCTACACTGAAGAGGTGTTCGATTGCATTCATTCCCTGTTTGATATAGGAAAGTTCTTTAAATGTTTCGGATGAACCGGTGGTTTCGGAGCAGAGCAGGTCGACCAGTATTTCAGATTCACTGGCCATACCATAGATCTCGGTACGGTTGCAGGTTGACAGGATGAACAGTTCTTTCACCCCCTGTTTGCGGGCGAGGTCCAGCACATTGGCATATTGATCTTCGTTAATTGCAAATTGTCCACGAATAGAGGCATCCGTTTTTTTGTAGTTGATCCCTGCTACCCAGAACCTTGAAATCTCCTGTGTGTTCAATCCCTGCATTGGTTTGTAAAATTCTGGAGCAAAAATACTTGTATGCAGTTGCGTTACCGAATTTTTGTGTCATTGAACTGTCAAATGATAACCTGACTTTTATCATATAATTTAATGACCAATATAATTTTTCTATTGAATTGATAGAATGTCCATTATGAATCATCCGACCCCTACTTTTGCAGTTATGAAACGTGGAATCATATTGATGAACCTTGGATCTCCGGATTCGACTGAAGTGAAAGATGTAAGAAGATACCTGAATGAATTCCTGATGGATGAAAGGGTGATAGACTATCCTTACATTTTTCGATTACTCCTGGTGAAAGGAATCATCAGTCCGCTGCGGGCTCCGAAATCTGCAGAGGCTTACCGGTCTATCTGGTGGAAAGAAGGATCTCCACTGATTGTTATTACAAAACAATTGCAGGAAGCTTTACAAAGCCAGGTAGAAGAGCCTGTTGAGATTGCGATGCGATATGGTAACCCCAGTGTAAAGCAGGCGTACGATAATCTCAAGGCAAAAGGTGTAGAGGAAGTTATAGCCATCCCGATGTATCCTCATTATGCCATGTCTTCTTATGAGACTGCGGTTGAATATGCCAAAGAGATCTACAAGAAAGAGAAATACTCTTTCAAGCTGGAATTCATCAAACCTTATTACGAGGAAGCAAATTACCTGGATGCTTTAGCAGATTCCATCAAACCATATCTTGAACAGGATTACGACCAGATCTTATTCAGTTACCATGGTATTCCGGAACGTCACCTTACCAAAGGAGATATCACAGGACAGCATTGTCTTAAAGTAGCAAATTGCTGTGAGGTGGATTCACCCGCACATAAACAGTGTTACCGCCATCAGTGCTGGGTAACCACCAAAAGGATGGTCTCAATGCTCGGAATTCCGGAAGGTAAATATGCCATGTCGTTCCAGTCAAGACTGGGCCGTGAAGAGTGGCTGAAACCCTATACAGCAAAGCGTTTGGAAGAGTTGCCCGGAGAAGGTGTGAAGAAATTACTGATCGTTTGTCCTGCTTTTGTGAGTGATTGTTTGGAAACGCTGGAGGAGATTGCGGAGGAAGGGAAACACAGTTTTATGGAATCGGGAGGAGAAGCATTTACCATCATTCCATGTTTAAATATTCATCCGCTTTGGGTGAAGGCAATTGCGGGATGGGTTGATCAGGTGAAGCAGGGAAACCAGGCGATGATCCTTCAGTAAGGAAGGAATAATCAATAACGGATTTACCCGTCTAAGGCCCGGGCAAAAATGATTCAGGGTCAGCATTTAAAAGGATCTTATTTTTTCCGGATGTATAATTATATAAAGGCGCTTCATATCATTTTCATTGTCACCTGGTTCAGCGGGATGTTTTACATCGTGCGATTGTTCATTTATAACAGGGAGGCAGAAGATAAGGAAGAGCCGGAGAGAAGTATTTTACAAAACCAGTTCCGGATCATGATCAAAAGATTATGGTATGGAATCACCTGGCCATCGGCAGTTCTTACATTGATTTTTGGAGGATGGATCTGGGCCTTGCTTGGAGTTTTGCCGACCTGGTTATTGATCAAGCTGATTTTTGTGCTGGGATTATTCGCCTATCATTATACGTTGCATGTAATTTATTGCCAGCAAAACAAGGGCATCTTCAAACACAGTTCAAACCAATTAAGGATCTGGAATGAAATGGCAACAGTGTTCCTTGTAGCCATAGTAATGCTTGTAGTGGTGAAACAGGGAATCAGCGCGCTTTGGGGCTTCGTAGGACTGATCGGATTTGTGATCATCCTGATGAGTGCTATCAAGATTTATAAGCGAATGCGGAGCATGGAAAAGATGAGGAATAGATAGTTGTTCCCACAGTTGGATCCTTTAAAACTTATCTCAATCTTTTTTGAGCAGGCCCTTATCTGGACATCCCTTTGCTCCATTGCGTTCTTTGCGTGAACCAAACTCTTCTTTGCGTGAACTCCTCTGCTCCCCTGCACGCTCTGCGTGAAATAAAACTTTGCGTGAAAAAAAACCAGCGTGAAAAATTTGATCCCTGAAATAAATCTCAGTCTGAAATAAACCTCTGGTTGAGATGAAACCTTTTCATAAAACAATCCTCCCTCAGAAAACTCTAAATCGCTTTACTAAACTTCGTCTCCTGCCTCCCCAACTGGTACTGATCAATCGCACTGCAAATATTCCGAATGAAATTCCTCCCGCGTGCCGTAACCTTTATCGATTCAAAACCATTCAGTTCAATCAGTCCATCATTCTCAAGATCTTCCAGTTTTTCAGCAGATCTATTTTCTATCAATATCTGGTGCTCGGGCGCAAACCGCACAAATCCTTTACAGATCAGGTTAAGGATATACTTTCTGAAAGCAACATCTTCTGCACTCAAAAAATATCCTTTCTCAACAGCCAGTTTACCTGCCCGGATCATTTCATAATAATTGTGAATTGTCTTATTGTTCTGCGCGAATGCAGATCCGGTATCACTGATACTTGACACCCCCAATCCCAGCAGCATCGAAGTATTCTGGGTGGTATACCCCATAAAGTTCCTGTGCATTCTTCCTTCCTGGTGGGCTTTGTAGAGCTCATCAGTTGGTAAAGCAAAATGGTCCATTCCGATATCGGTATATCCATTCTGCAGGAACAATTCTCTTCCTTTATGATAGAGAGCTATCTTTTCAGCGGGACCAGGCAGGTCATTCTCATCGAACAACCTTTGTCCTTTGCTGGTCCACGGCACATGAGCATAACTGTAAAATGCGATCCGGTCGGGTTTCAGTTCAATACATTCCCGGACGGTTTTTTCGATGGATGCCAGTGTTTGTTTCGGCAGTCCATAAATCAGATCATAATTCACGGAGTGATAACCAATTTCTCTGGCCCACTCAGTTACCTTCTTCACATTTTCAACCGGCTGGATCCTGTTGATGATACGCTGAACTTCAGGGTCATTATCCTGCACCCCAAAACTTACTCTCCTGAATCCCAGGTCGTAAAGTGTTTGAAGGTGCATGAAGCTTGTATTATTCGGATGTCCCTCAAATGAAAATTCATGATCAGGATGGATGATCGACTTGTCATAAATGGCATTCATCAGCTTGCCAAGATTGCCCGGAGAAAAGAAAGTTGGCGTACCGCCACCAAGGTGAATCTCCCTGATTACCGGGGGAGTTTCCATAAGTTCCAGGTATAATTCCCATTCCCTGATCACTACTCCAAGATATTCTCCTTCCACCGAATGATTGGTGGTGATCTTTTTATTGCAACCGCAGTAAGTGCAGAGTGACTCACAAAACGGCAGGTGAATATAGAGACTGATTCCTTCTTTTATATTATGGATTGAAAACTGGCGGCTGAAATTCGCCCTCCAATCTTCCTTGCTGATCTTATCATTCCATTGAGGAACAGTTGGATAGCTGGTATACCTGGGGACGGGGATATTGTATTTCTGCAGTAACTGATCATTCAACATGCCGCAAAAATATCAGCGTAGCATTGCAGGGAAATTGATGAAAGTTGGAGCAGGGATGATTTTGGTCAGGAGGGATTGTATGTTGAAATTTAGAATTAATGGGTTTGGAGAGATAGTGAGGCTCGCACAAATAAAAAACCCCACTGATAAAGTGGGGCTATAGGATATTTTTTGTTTTCCTGGACTGGCCTTAACGATGGTTTTCAAGAGAATTGGTCCATAGGTGGGTTAAACACAGGATTTTATCAGAGATTAAAAACGGGTGGTACGGAAACACATTTTACGGTGGATAAAAGTAAAGGGGAGTAGATACTCCCCTTTTTAACCCCTAAACCCTAAACCGTAGAAAAAAACTTCAAATATGTTGGAGATATCAAGGGTGATATCTGTGTTTCAAATTCTCTAAATTGTTTTCAGAAACCATGCCAAAATCACAATTCGATGAACTTTTTATTAAATCTTAAAGCCTTATTCTACTTTCTTTAATTCTGTACCTTTGCCACCTTTAAAATTACACAGGGGTAATAATATATATGTCGAACCGATACAAAGAATTTGGCCAGCTTAATTTACCTGCTTTTGAAAAAGAGATCTTTCAAAAATGGCAATCCGAACAGGCCTTCGAGAAAAGTGTCAGCATCCGCGAAGGTGCCGAACCTTTTGTGTTCTACGAAGGACCACCTTCCGCAAACGGTATGCCCGGAATTCACCACGTGATTAGTCGTACCCTTAAAGACCTGGTTTGCAGATACAAAACCATGCAGGGTTTCCAGGTGAAGCGTAAAGGCGGGTGGGATACGCACGGTCTGCCAGTGGAACTGGGTGTTGAAAAGATGCTTGGGATCACCAAAGAAGATATCGGTAAAACAATCTCGGTTGCCGAGTACAATGAAACCTGTCGTAAAGAAGTTCTGAAATACAAAGACAAGTGGGATGATATCACCCAGAAAATGGGTTATTGGGTCGATCTGAATGATCCATACATCACCTTCGATAATAAATATATTGAAACACTCTGGTGGATTCTTTCCGAATTGTATAAGAAAGACTTTCTATACCAAAGTGTTAGCATTCAGCCCTATTCACCCGCTGCAGGAACCGGACTCAGTTCCCATGAACTGAACCAACCCGGCACCTACAAAATGGTGAAAGACACTTCGGCTGTTGCTATGTTCAAGGCGATTCAGAATGAAAAATCAGAATTCCTGTTCAAAGCACTGGAATCTCCATCAGATGAATTGTTCTTCCTGGCCTGGACGACCACCCCGTGGACGCTTCCTTCAAATCTCGGTCTGACGGTTGGCGCCAACATTAATTATGTAATCGTAAAAACGTTCAATCCCTATACTTCTCTCCCGGTAAATGTGATCCTGGCAAAAGACCTCGTTGGAAAGTACTTCAAACCGGAAAATGAAAACGGTGATTTTGAAGGATTTAAAGAAGGAGACAAGTCGATTCCATGGAAAATTCTTGCAGAATTTAAAGGTTCGCATTTGGAAGAGTGCCGATACGAGCAACTCCTTCCATATGAAGCCAATACTCCTGAAAAAGCAGAAGGTGATCCATTCCGTGTTTTATTGGGAGATTTTGTAACAACTGAAGATGGTACCGGTATCGTTCATACTGCCCCTGCATTTGGTGCGGATGACTATCGCGTCGGAAAGAAATATGGGATCGGGATCCTGACACTGGTGGATCGTGAAGGAAAGTTTGTGGATGGACTGGGAGAATTCAGCAACCGTTTCGTAAAGAATTATAAAGACGATAAAAAATATGTTGATGTGAATGTGGACATCAGCGTGAAATTGAAGAAAGAGAACAGGGCCTTCAAGGTTGAGAAATACGAACACAACTATCCGCATTGCTGGAGAACAGATAAGCCGATCCTTTATTACCCGCTGGATGCCTGGTTTATCCGGACAACGGCCGTAAAAGACAGGATGGTTGAATTAAACAAGACCATCAACTGGAAACCCAAATCAACCGGGGAAGGAAGATTCGGAAACTGGCTGGAGAATATGGTCGACTGGAACCTGAGCCGCTCAAGATATTGGGGAACGCCGCTTCCGATCTGGAAAACAGAGGATGGTTCTGAAAAGATCTGTATCGGTTCAATCGAAGAATTGAATGCAGGAATCAGGAAAGCGAATGAAGTATTGGGTGGGGATGTGAATAAAAACTACCTGCATGAAGGCATTCTGGATCTTCATAAACCGTATGTAGATGAAATCATCCTGGTAAGTGATTCGGGGAAGCCTATGAAAAGGGTGCCTGATTTAGTGGATGTATGGTTTGATTCCGGAGCGATGCCCTATGCACAATGGCATTACCCATTTGAAAATAAGGAGGTTTTTGAGAAGGCATTCCCTGCAAGTTTCATTGCGGAAGGCGTAGACCAGACAAGAGGATGGTTCTATACGCTTCATGCGATCGGGGTAATGTTGTTTGATAGTGTTGCTTATCAGACCTGTGTTGCAAATGGACTGGTGCTTGATAAGAATGGTAACAAGATGAGTAAGCGCCTCGGAAACGTTGTGGATCCATTCGAGACCATTGAAAAATTCGGGGCAGATGCTACAAGATGGTACCTGATCACGAATGCATCTCCGTGGGACAGCCTCAAATTTGATATTGAAGGAATCCGGGAAGTTCAGCGTAAGTTCTTTGGTACCTTATATAATACCTACCAGTTCTTTGCCCTGTATGCGAATGTGGACGGTTTCAGTTTTAAGGAAGAGTATATCCCGGTGGAGGATCGTCCTGAAATCGACCGTTGGATACTTTCTTCGTTGAATTCCATGATCCGTACTGTGAACCAGTATATGGATGATTATGAGCCGACACATGCCGGAAGGGCGATCGAGGATTTTGTGGACGAACATTTAAGTAACTGGTATGTACGGCTATGCAGAAGAAGATTCTGGAAGGGAGAGTATGAATTTGATAAGATCTGTGCTTACCAGACTTTATACGAGTGTCTTGAAACTGTTGTGAAACTGATGGCTCCTATCTCTCCTTTCTTCAGTGATACTTTGTTCAGGAATCTGAATGCAGTTACGGGAAGAAATAAGGAAGAATCGGTTCACCATACTTTATTCCCTAAGGCAGATCTTTCGAAAATCGATGAGTCGCTGGAGGAAAGAATGGGAATGGCCCAGAATATCTCCTCACTTGTATTGTCGTTGAGGAAAAAAGTGAATATTAAAGTAAGGCAGCCTTTGCAGAAAGTTTTGATCCCGGTATTGACCGACAATATGAAGACCCAGATAGAAAGGATCAGTGACCTGGTGAAAAGTGAGGTGAATGTAAAGGAAATTGAATTTTTGGGATCGGATAACAGCTTTATCAGCAAAAAGATCAAACCGAACTTCAGTGTACTGGGTAAGAAGATCGGGAATAAGATGAAACAGGTGGGTGCAAGACTGGCAGAGTTCACCCAGGAAGAGATAGCAAAATTTGAAAAGGGAGGCAGTTTCTCTTTGTTAATTGATAGCGAACCCTTAATATTACAAATCAATGAGGTAGAGATCAGCAGTGAAGACATACCCGGCTGGATGGTAGCCAATAAGGACATGTTGACCGTTGCACTGGATATCACTGTAACATCCGACCTCGAGCAGGAAGGGAATGCAAGGGAACTGGTAAACCGGATTCAGAAGATCAGAAAAGACAACGGGTATGAGTTAACTGACCGGATAAGTGTAAAGATCACCGGAACGGAAGATCTGAAAACCTCGATTTTAAACTTTGGTAATTACATAAGCGCCGAAATTTTGGCTGATGAACTGGAGTTGGTACCGGAAATTGCTGATGGCACCGAAATTGAGGTTAATGAAATTCCCTTAAAAGTGTTAGTTACAAAAAAAGCCTAACTGTATGGCAACCAAGAAGAAAGCCGCCGCGAAGGCAGCAAAAAAATCTATCCCGGCAAAGAAAGCTGTACCTGCAAAGAAAGCTGCTCCAAAAGCTGCCCCTGCTAAATCAGCCAAAGCTGCCAAACCGGCCCCGAAAGCTGCCAGTAAACCAGTTGCCAAACCGGCTCCGAAGCCTGTTTCAAAACCAGTTGCTGCGAAACCAGCTCCGGCTCCTGCAAAATCAGCAGTAGCTCCGGCAAAAAAAGCTGAAGCTAAACCAGCCGCCAAAACCGAAGTTAAGGCTGCTGCAAAAGCACCGGCAACCAAAACTGTTTCGAAACCAGTGGCAAAAGAAGAAAATAAAACAGAAGTGAAAAAAGCAGTTACCTCAAAAGAAAATAAATCAACTCCGGCAAAAAAGGAAGAACCCAAGGTTCCCCAGGTAAAGAAAGAGGAAACAAAAGCTGCGGCTGAAGAAAAAAAGCCAACGCCTGCACCTCCGCCACCGCCGGCTCCGAAAAAAGTGCAAGCTCCCCCCAAGCCTGTTGTAATTCCGGATATGAAAACTAAAACGGTAAAAAAGTACGAACCGGAGTTTGTCAAGTCGGTACTTGACACTCCAGAAACCACACAAACAGGACCAACAATGAGATACAGTGATGCAGAACTCCAGGAGTTCAGGGATCTGATCCAGAAGAAACTAGACCAGGCCAAAAAAGAATTAGCTTACCTGCAAGGATTGATTACCCGTAAAGATGAAATGGGTGGCGATGACTCCGAAAACCGCTACATGACCATGGAAGATGGTAGCATGAGCATGGAAAGAGAACAACTTGCCCAAATGGCAAGCCGCCAGATCAACTACATCGATCACCTCGAGAAAGCTATGATCAGAATTGAAAACAAAACTTACGGTATTTGTCGGGTTACAGGAAAACTGATCGACAAAGCCCGCTTAAGAGCTGTTCCTCATGCTACACTCAGCATCGAAGCTAAAACGATGATGAACAAGTAAGGAGCATACGCATTCAAATTTTATTGGAGAATCTAAGAAGTCAGGTTTAAAACAGGTTTCAAAGATTAAGAAATAATCAAGGGAGGTTCGCCTCCCTTTTTTTATGGACATTCGGGTAGCAGTTTTTTGAGTTAGTGCTGTTTTTTTCCGGCCTTGAATCTTAAATTATTATCAAACAAGTTGCTGTACAGCATCAAACAATGTTTTGAAAGTCTAAAATTCCAAACCATTCCCTAAAACAAAAGGAGCCCATTTGGACTCCTTTTAAAACTGAAATTTTACGTTTTCCTTTATTAAAAACCTCTCCTGTTATTCGCAGCCGGAGCCGGATTCCAGAATTGTTCAGGCATTGGTTTGCCGATCAGGTTCTTATAAATGAATTTGTATGCTTCATTCCTGTTATGCAGTGCTTTATTCCTGCTGTTCGCACCGATGCCATGCCGCTCATACGGATAGATCATCATTTCAAATTGCTTTCCGAGTTCCTGAAGTTTATTGATCAACTGGATACTGTTCTGCATATGCACGTTGTCATCAGAAGTTCCGTGAACAATCCTCAATCCTCCCTTATACTTATCAGCATAAGTCATTACAGAAGTATTCTTATACCCTTCAGGATTTTCTCCCGGTGTATCCATGAATCTTTCTGTGTAATGAGTATCATACAGTGACCAGTCGGTTACACTTGCATTTGCAATCCCGTAATTAAAATAATCGGAACCATAGGTCAACGCCATTGCGGTCATATAACCTCCGAAGCTACCACCGGTAATAGCTACTTTTTTGGTATCTACCCAATTCTGGTCGCGGAGGTATTTTGCAGCAGCCATATAGTCTTCGATCTCGTATTTTCCCAACTGCCGGTGGATATAATTCAACCCTTCTTTTCCAAAATGGCCTGAACTCCTGTTATCAAAAGCCACCTGGATCATTCCTTCCTGTGCCCACCAAAGGTTTGCTCCTGCTGCACCTCTGTACCTGTCGTAAACTGTTCCCGCGTTCGGTCCGCCATAAATGCTTACCAAAACCGGGTATCTTTTATTCGGATCGAAGTTGATCGGGTAAGTAATACTTACGGGCAGATCAAATTTTCCATCGAAGGATTTAACCCTTACAATCTCCGCTTTTGGAAGTGCATACTGATCAAAATCTTCACCCTTTGCATTCCATAATTCCTTTACTACTTTTCCCTTCATATCAGCAATTGCTGTAGTTGTCGGGGTGTTGATGTTTGAATAGGAAGTGATATAATATTTCGCATTCGGGCTCACCATAATATTATCATGGGTAAATTCTCCGAAGCTCAGCCTGGTCAATCCCTTTCCGTCGAAGCCGATTTTATACAGGTCGAATCTTGCAGAATTTTCTTTCCTCGCAGAGAGATAGATGGTCTTTTTCTTTTCATCAACCTTCAGGATTCGGGTTCCCCAGAAATTACCTGTTGTGATCTGGTTCACTTGTTTACCCGTCATATCATGCATGTACAGGTTTTCCCATCCATCCTTATCACTTTTCAGGATAAATCCTTTTCCATTATCAAGAAATTTGACCCTGCTTGTTTCATCCAAGTCGATCCAGGTTTTCTGCGTTTCAGTATAAACCTCTTTTTTGGAACCTGATTTATTATCTATCGCGAAGATCTTAAGTGTGTCCTGTCCGCGATTCATCCACTGTACCCAAAGTTCACCTGAAGGAGTATAGATTGGTTCACCGAAATACTGGTCTGTTTTTTCATTGAAATCTGCCCAAACAATATTGGTTGGTGTTTCCAGGGAAACAATTCCGATTTTTACATCCGGATTTTTGTCGCCCGGTTTTGGATAATGACGGTTTTCAAGACTTCCATGCTGACCTTCTGCAACGTAGATCGGGAATACCGGAACCTCTGAATCATCAAACCTCATAAAGCTCAGCGATTTGCTGTCGGTCGACCACCAGAATGCCTTGTACCTGCTGGCTCTTCCGAGGATCTCTTCAAAATAGATCCAGGAAGCGTAGCCGTTCAGGATCTGTTCAGAACCATCGTTAGTAATACGGGTTTCTTTTTTTGAAGAAACATCCATGATATAGAGATCATTCTTCCTGGTGTAGGCTACAAATTTTTCATCCGGGGATGCTGTCAGGTTATTTACATCTTTCAATCCGAGAGATGCTGCAGTTATGGGGGAAGAAGATTTTTCTTCCTTAGTATAAGGAACAGCTTTACCTGACTTTACATCAACAGAAAACGCCTTCATGGATTTAGAAGCCGAGTCTCTTCTCATTTCTATATAATGATCATCATCGGCCCAGCCTGTGATTGAAACGGGCTGTTTGGAAATATTGGTAGGACTTCCCTGGAATGCCTGCTCGAAACTGATCTGTTTCTGCTGGGCACTCAAATACGTGGTCATACTCACCAGGCAAATAGCGAGAATAAAATTCCGTCTTCTCATGTTAAGTTTATTGTGGGCGGAAATTAGGCAATTTTCATCTTACCTGACTTCCTGCATCTCCACCAACTTCCTGTAGAAGCCGTCCTGTTCTATCAATTCCTGGTGATTTCCCCGCTCGACGATCCTGCCTTTCTGAAGTACAATGATCTCGTCGGCAAATCTTATCGTGCTGAGTCTGTGAGCAATTACAATACTGGTGCGGTTTTGCATCATTTTATTGATGGCATCCTGTACCAGTTTTTCACTTTCCGTATCTAGGGAGGAAGTTGCTTCATCCAATATGAGGATCGGCGGATTTTTTAACACGGCTCTTGCAATTGTAACACGCTGGCGTTCTCCACCGCTGAGCTTTGAACCGCGGTCGCCTATATTGGTGTCGTACTGGTCTTCCTTATTCAGGATGAAAAGATGCGCATTCGCAACTTTTGCCGCAGCTTCAATATCTGTGAGTTTTGGATCGCGTGTTCCGAGTGCAATATTACTTGCAATCGAATCATTAAAAAGGATCGGTTCCTGGGTAACGATTCCCATCTGGCTCCGGAGAGAATTCAGGCTGTAATTACGAATGTTCACTCCATCTATCAGTAACTCTCCGTTGGTAACATCATGAAATCTCGGGATCAGATCGGCAAGGGTCGATTTACCCGCACCCGAAGATCCGACCAGCGCAACGGTTGTTCCTTTTTTAATTTTCAGATTGATATTATCCAAAATGGTCACATCGTTGTATCCGAATGTTACATTTCTGAATTCGATAGAGTCCTGGAATTCCTTCAGTTCAACAGGTTCTTTCGGCTCTTCTACGGTTATCGGAGCTTCCAGAACTTCTTCAATCCTTTTGATCGCAGAACTGCCGCGCTGAACATTATAGAATGCAGTCGACAAGCCCTTTGCCGGATTGATGATCTGGGTAAAGAAAACAATATAGGTGATGAAAGCATCAGGCTCCATCAGTTCCTGCTCCAGTACTAGTTGTCCGCCAAACCAGAGAACAGAAGCCATTACCACAACTCCCAGGAATTCCGACATCGGAGAGGCCAGGTCGCGACGAAAGATCATCTTGTTTCTCAGGTGATTCAGGGTATCGTTGCTTTTAAAGAATTTACCTCTTACAATCTTCTCTGCATTGAAGGCTTTGATCACCCGTAATCCTCCGAGTGTTTCATCGAGAATTGACATCAAAATCCCCTGTTCTTCCTGGGCCGCAGTTGATTGTTTTTTAAGGGAACGTGATATCCTGCCAATAATAAATCCGGCAATCGGAAGCATGATGAAGATGAAGACTGTGAGGGTAGGACTCAAAAAGATCAGCATTGCAAGAATGATGATGATCGTAAGTGGCTCACGGATCAGTGCTTCCAGTGTGCTGATCACACTCCATTCAATTTCGTTGGAGTCGTTACTCATCCGACTGATAATATCACCTTTGCGCTGTTCAGTAAAGTAACCGATCGGAAGTTCAAGAATTTTTGAAAACAGGTCGGCACGTAGTCTCTGTAATACCAGGTTCCGCATCGGTGCGAGTAACCGGTACGACAAATAAATGAACAGATTTTTCAGGAAGATCCCGCAGATGATGAGCACGCAGATTGCACCAAGTGCATACTGGGCGTCGTGTGTACGGATCAGGTCGCTGATATAGTATTTGATGTAATTGAGAAATCCGTTTGCGGAAATGCTGAACTCGGGTTCTGTCTCCATTAATTTTTCCATTCCGAAGAGCATTTTCAGAAATGGTGCGATTAATGCAAGTGAAACCAGAGAGAATAATACGGCTAGCAGGTTGGTCAGGACGTACAGTCCGATCTTCCCTTTCTGGTCTTTGAGGTATCTTAATATGATTGCGAAACGCTTCATGAAGTTGTGAATAGTCGGCAAAAGTAATTTAACTACCTTTACTTTCAATAGGATCTATATGCAAGAAGGAAAAAGACAAAAACAAGTGGCAGGGTTACTGCATGAGGAGCTGAGTGGAATTTTCCAGAGAATCGGGTTGAATATTGTTGATGGTGGCATGGTTTCAATTTCTTCAGTTAAGGTAACTCCCGACCTGCTCGAAGCAAGAATATATTTATCCATTTTTAAAGCTGCCGATAATAAAGTAGCGATTAAAAAGATAGAGGACAGGGCATGGGAGATAAAAAAAGAACTCACCGCGAGGGTTGGAAAACAACTGCGCAGAATGCCGGAACTCAGGTTTTTCCATGATGATACACTTGACCATGTTTTCAAAATGGAAGAGCTGTTCAAAAAGATCAAGGAAGACGAAAAAGGAGAATAATCCACTAAAAATCAAACAACATTAATGCACTTTCTCTTTGCCTGGAGGTATTTTAAAGCAAAGAAATCAACCAATGCCATCAACATCATTGCATGGGTGAGTATGGTTGCGATCATTGTGATCACTGCTGCATTCATTGTATTGCTAAGTGTATTCAACGGATTTGAAGGACTGGTAAAATCTCTCTATTCAACATTTTATGCGGATATGCGGATCGTTCCTGCTGAAGGGAAAAAGATCCTGCTGACGCCGGACCAGCTTAAAAAAATTGCGGCTGACCCGGGTGTTGCAGATTATTCCAGGATCGTTGAAGACAAAGCCCTGCTCCAAAATGGAGATGTCCAGGCAATTGTATACCTGAAAGGAGTGGATGAAAATTTTACAAAGGTATCCGGGGTCTCAGGAAAGATCATACGGGGGAAATATGATCTTGGAAATTCAGAACGGGCAGGAATAGTTTTGGGAAGCGGCGTAGAAAATGCGCTGGCGTTGTATACCGACCGGAACCTGTACCCGCTTACCGCCTACCTGTTTAAACCAGGGGTAAATATTACTTCAATAGATCCTCTTCAGGCCTTTTCTGCAGACAACCTCAATACTACGGGAACCTTTTTTATCCAGCAGGATATAGATAATAAATTTGCTGTCACCTCTCTCCGGTTTATGAAGGAGATGTTGGGATTTGGTCCGGATGAATATGGAAGCCTGGAATTTTCTTTAACGGAAGGGCAGAATCCGGAAACGGTTCGCGACAGGCTTTCTAAAATGCTGGGAAAAAATTATATAGTAGAGACCCGGTACGAACAGAATAAGAGTTTGTACAGCGTGATGACAATCGAGAAATATGCCATTTACGGGATTCTTACCCTTATGCTGGTGGTCGCAGCCTTTACACTGGTAGGGGCGTTAAGTATGTTGGTTCTTGAAAAAAGGGAGGATATCGGAGTTTTGAAATCGCTGGGAGCAAGCAAATCAACGATTCAGAAAATATTTTTAAGCGAAGGTGTATTATTAGCATGTATAGGAGCAGGATCAGGCACGTTACTTGCCCTGTTAATATGTTGGGCCCAGGAAAAATTTCAATTGATTGCCATACAGGGTGGAACTTTTTTAATCAGTTATTACCCGGTTGACGTTAAAACAACCGATATTTTGATTGTTCTCACAACTGTTCTGGCAATTTCAATAGGAGCCTCGTGGATGCCGGCAAGGAAGGCAACAACAACTCAAATAAGGAGATAACCAAGGGCAATAAAACCGTTAAAGTAAAGTTTTAAGCTTTGTATTTCCGAAAAACATGGGTTAATTTGCATTTCCTTAACCTTAGATTATTTATATATAGTTATACATGTTTGATGTTCTTCTTTCAATAACCTGTGCTTTTGCAATTACGTACCTGGCGATCCCGGTGATCATTACGGTATCAGAACGCAAAAGACTATTTGATATTCCCGACGAAAGAAAGGTGCATCAGACTCCAATCCCCGCACTTGGTGGACTTGGTATTTTCGCCGGCTTTATGATTGCCGTACTGATCGGAATTCCTTTTGAGAAAAGCCCTGAAATAAAATATATCCTCGCAGCTACTACTGTTATCTTTTTCCTTGGATTGAAGGATGATATTCTCATTATTTCCCCGGTTAAAAAATTTATAGGACAGGTAATTGCCTCATTCTTAATAATTTATTGTGCCGAAGTCCAGCTTTTTTCAATGGATGGAATTTTCGGAATTAATGAATTGCCTGAACCTGTTAGCCTGATCTTAACTTATTTTACTGTAATGGTTATTATTAATTCGTTTAACCTGATCGATGGGGTAGATGGATTAGCGGGAACACTGGGTTCTATAGCTTCGGTTTTCTTTGGTTTATATTTTCTTCAGGCCGGCGAACAGGCTTATGCTGTACTTAGTTTTGGAATGGCGGCAAGTGTAATAGCTTTCCTGTTTTATAATTTTCAGCCTGCAAGAATATTTATGGGAGATACAGGTTCCATGCTGATAGGAACAGTAACTTCTGTGCTGGTAATCAAGTTTATTGCAATATCTCAGAATCCCGGACTTGCCACACCGATAGAATCGGCGCCGGCCCTCGGGTTTACGGTTATGATGGTACCTCTGCTCGATACGCTGAGGGTTTTTGCCATCAGGATCTCTCATAAGCGTTCCCCATTTGCTGCAGATAGAAATCATATTCATCATTTACTGCTTGACAGGGGAATGAACCATCGTTCGGTTACCCTGACGCTCGCAGCACTGACTATTTTCGTTACAGCTATAGTTTTTTCCTTCCGCGAATTAGGGAATACCATTCTACTTTCAGGGGTTATCCTGGCATTTTATTCCGGGATCGGGTACCTGTATTTGACCCGCAAGAATGTGAGGTCCCGGGCTCAGGTGATTGAATTGGAGCTGGAGGAAGAAGAGGTGGAGCTGAAGCCAAATATTGTCACCAGGGCTGGAAAGAGCATGGTTGGACAGGAGAATTAATTTTTTACGCAAGTTTTTATTGCTCGCAGAGGTTTATTTCACGCAGAAGTTATTTCACGCAGAGACGCTGCCTGCAGCAGCTTCGCAAAGGAGCAAAGAGCGCAGGGTTTATTGCTCGCAGAAGTTTATTTCACGCAGAGGCGCTGCCTGCGGCAGCTACGCAAAGGAGCAAAGAGCGAAGAGGTTAGCGCATTGAGCCCGAATGTATGTGCGCATTTTACGCAATTGGCAAATAAGATATTACCCGGTTTTTACATTCATATTCAAATTTTTCCCCGCCTTTTTTGAATGATTTTTTAATTGGTGTAGGTTTGCAGCCAATCAACGAAAAGCAGTATGTCAGAAGAATTAAACAATATTCAATTGCATGCGGAAGATTCCATGCAAAAGGCGATCAGTCACCTTGAGAATGAACTGGTTAAAGTAAGAGCGGGTAAGGCGAATCCTAACCTGGTTGAAGGGATTGTTGTTGATTATTATGGAACTCCTACACCGGTTAGCCAGGCTGCCAACGTTTCTGTTGCTGATGCCCGGACCCTGACGATTCAGCCCTGGGAGAGAAATATGCTTCAGCCGATTGAGCGGGCGATCATCAATGCGAACATTGGTGTAACTCCTCAAAACGACGGCGTAATGATCCGTTTATTCCTCCCTCCGTTAACTGAAGAAAGAAGAAAGGAATTGGTAAAAAAAGCACAGGGTGAAGGCGAGCATTCGAAAGTCGCTATCAGAAGTATCCGCAGGGATTCCATGGAAAACATCAAAAAACTTCAGAAGAACGGATTAAGTGAAGACATTTGCAAAGATGCAGAAGAAGAGGTCCAGCAACTTACCGACAAACATATCGCACTGGTTGAAAAACACCTTGCCGCAAAAGAAAAAGAGATCATGACTGTATGACCTGATAAACGGTTACATCTTATAAATCCCCCAATCATCAAATTGTTTGGGGTTTTTTTTTGTACCTGAAATTTTGGAAAAACTCAATTGGCCGGATTAATTATTTCTTTGCAAGGGTTACTCCGAATAGAATAATTGCAAGTCCTGCGATTTGAAGTAAATGAATTGTTTCGCCCGCTATCAATCCCCACATCAGCGCAACGAAGGGAATACCATAGGTTACCATCGATGCAAACAAGGCACCTGCACGTTTTAGTAACCGATAGAAAAGAATGGTTGCAAATGCAGTTCCTGCAATTCCTAATAATGTAGATGCACCAATTGAATAGAGTACCTCGCTATCATTGAAAGGTAGTGAGAAAAAGCCTGTCAGTATGAGTATGATCAATGAAGGGGGGATCAGCATTGCAAAAGCAATTGATGCAGTATCTGTTGGTCCGATGGATTTCAGTTTTGCTGCAGCAATATTTGCGTTGAATGCATAACAGATTGTTGCAAGCAGGATGAATAAACTGAACAGGAAATTTGTAAGATCAGCTCTCTCAGAAAGAAATAAAAGGGTCATACCAACGAGTCCGGTTGCAACACCTATCCATTTCATTTTTGTAAAGGTGGATCTGAAAATGATGGCACCTATGATCATTGTAAGAATTGGTGTAGTGGAATTTAAAAAACCTGCAAGTGCGCTGTTGATGCGGGTTTCAGCTATGCAAAATAAATATGCGGGTATAAAACTTCCAAGTAAACCGGATAACAGGATCCACTTTTTTTCTGCAATGGAAAAGTTTTTAAATTTCTTAATTGCGATCGGTAACAAAACCAAACCTGCAGACAACATTCTTAAAGATGCAACCTGGTATGCATTCAGATGATGCAATCCTTCTTTCATCAGTATAAAAGAACTTCCCCATATAAATGAAAGAACAATAAAAAGGAACCAGTTGAGCGATTGAACAGATTTCATCAGTGCGGGCAAGATAATTATCTTTAAGGAAATCACTGACTATGCCAAGACTATCACTTAAGGATATTGATACCAAAGCTCCGGATTCCTTTGACAAAGAAAAGATTAAAGCAGAAACGCTTACGATTATTAATGAGCTTGATGAATTACAAAACCTCTTGTATGCACAATCTAAATATTCAATCCTTGTCGTGTTGCAAGGAATGGATGCCAGCGGAAAAGATGGTGTGATAAGAGATGTGTTCGGACAAATGAATCCCCAGGGAGTTTCAGTCAAATCATTTAAAGTTCCTACGGAGGAAGAGTTCTCTCATGACTTTTTATGGCGGATCCATAAGGCGGCGCCTGAAAAAGGAATGATCCGGATCTTTAACCGGTCGCACTATGAAGATGTACTGGTTACGCGGGTTCATCGCATGATCAATGATGAAGAAGCACGGTTGCGCATGAAAGCCATCAATGACTTTGAAGAACTGTTGCAGGTTCATAACAATACAAGGATCATCAAATTTTACCTGCATGTATCTCCGAAAGAGCAACAGGAAAGATTAAAGGAAAGAATTCAGGATCCGCGCAAACAGTGGAAGTACAATGAAAAGGATTTTTCAGAAGCCGGTTTTCTGGATCAGTACTGGGAAGTGTATGAAGACTGTTTTGAGCATTGTAATAAAGTTCCATGGTCAATAATTCCTGCCGATCAGAACTGGTACAAGGAATACCTGATCGCAAAAGAATTTCATGCTGTATTGAAATCACTGGAGATGCAATATCCCGGAATAAAAAAATAGGATAGCCTAACATGCCGGAATTTTTCGACTATTTTAGAAGAAGTATTAAACCTAACTACAACCAATAATCAAAAACTGTTTTATGGGATTCGTAAAAGAATTTAAAGAGTTTGCTGTCAAAGGAAATGTAATCGACCTTGCAGTCGGTGTGATCATCGGTGGTGCATTTGGAAAAATCGTTGATTCCATTATCAATGATCTGGTTATGCCACTTATTGCAAGTGTAATCGGATCACCTGATTTCAGCAATGCTTACCTGCCACTCAAAAAAGATATTCCTTACGGATTACCTATTGCAGAAGCAAAAGCACTCGGTCCTGTTTTCGCGTATGGAAGTTTTATCACTGTTGCCATTAACTTTGCACTTCTTGCCCTGGCAATTTTCATGATGGTGAAAGCTATCAATAAATTGAAAAGAGAAACTCCTCCACCTGCAGTTACTCAACAGGAACTTAGTTCTACCGATAAACTACTTGTGGAGATCAGGGATTCTCTTCAGCAGGGCAATGCGAGAGTATAGAACTGATTTTTAATTAATGTATTGATGATGAAAAAATTACTTTTTCTATCAGGTATGCTATGTTTTGGAGTTTCCCTCCAGGCACAGAACAAATACCTGAAGGAAGCACAGGCAACAGCACAGAAAACTTTTGCGGAAGACACCACTCATAAACAGGGTTGGAAAAAAGGAGCAGTCTATTCATTGGGTATCGGCCAGGGAGGAAGCAGTAACTGGGCAGCCGGTGCTGAAAAGTTTTCCTTTTCCCTTGCAGCCAATATCAGCTTCTTTGCAAATTATAAGTGGGATAAAGTAAACTGGCGCAACTCCCTGGATATGGGTTATGCGTTTGTAAATACAACTTCCCAGGGGGTTAGAAAAACTGATGACAAGTTCGACTTCTATTCAAAATATGGCTATGATCTTACTAAAAAGATCAGTGCATCCTTTGTAGGAAATCTTCGTACACAGTTCGCAGCAGGGTACGATTATGATTACCTGGGGGAAGGTTTGAAGCGCAGAACTTCGGGATGGTTTGCACCTGCATACCTTATCCTGGCTCCGGGTTTTGATTATCATCCAACACCGTCTTTCAGTTTGTTCTTTTCGCCGGTTTCTTCAAGATCAGTATTTGTAACCAATGATCCGAAGAGCTACTATTATCCAAACGGAGCGATTCCCGGAGGTGAATTCGAAACTCCCATTGCCGTTCTTTATGGAGTGGATCCTGCAAGAAAAATGAGGGCGGAAGTCGGTGGATTTGCATCCCTGAACTTTGCAAAAGAAGTGTTTAAAAATGTAGCTTATAAAACCAGACTTGACCTGTATTCCAATTACCTTAAAACCTACAACTTTGAAGTAACCGGACCGGATCAGCTGTTAGTCACTAAAAATGGCGCTAACCCGGAAAAGATCGATATTTTCTGGACCAACCTGATTGCGATGAAGGTCAATAAATTTTTGAGTGTAAACTTCAGTGCAGACATTATTTATGATGATGATGTAAGGCAGTTCGGACCAAATGGAACATCAGCTGCAATGCAGTTCAGGTCGCAACTGACCATAGGTCTGGCAGGATCCTTTTAACCCGGCAGGACCTTCAGCCAGCGTTTTAAAGCAGTATTCAATAAGGAAAAAAAGATATCCACATCCGGGTAGAATCTTCTACCCGGATTTTCGTTTTAATAATTAGGTTTGCCAGAGCTGATCTCAATATTCTTTAAGCGGACCTAAATATTAAAGTTTGAACGCACCAACATACCAGATTAAATTACCCCAGTTTGAAGGTCCCTTTGACCTTCTCCTCTTCTTTATTGAAAGAGATGAACTGGATATCTATAATATTCCGATCACCAATATTATCAAGGACTTCCTCAATTATATCCACGACCAGGAAAGTCTGAATATTGAATTGTCGAGCGAATTCATCCTTTTCGTTAGTACACTTATGAGGATCAAGGCAAAAATGCTGTTACCACGTAAGGAAATTGACGCGCAGGGAAATGAGGTCGATCCAAGACAGGAATTGATTGATAAGATCCTGGAATACAGGAAGTTCAAGGAAGCATCCGCAAAGCTTGCCGAAATGGAAGCGATCAGGATGCTGATGGTGAAGAGAGGAAATATTCAGAAGGAAATGACCATCATTGGTGAGGAAGCCGGTGAAGGAACGGAGATCCAGAACATTACCATCTTCAAGCTGATGAAGGCTTTTGAGCGGTGTATGAAGCGGGTGGAAGTGCGGAACAATAAACCGGTTCATACAGTAGTCAGGTATAACTATACCATGGAAGAAAGCCGGGTGCACATGATGGAAACCGTAAAAAGAGAGAAAGTCATGTCATTTGAAAAGATCTTCGACATTGTTGAAGATAAGGTGCATGCGATCTTCCTGTTCCTTTCCATGCTGGAACTGGTCCAGATGAAATACTTCCAGATTATGGTTGGTGAAGGAAGAAATAATTTTATTGTTGAATTCAATGAGGACAGGCCCGAAGATGAAGTAGCCGTTTTTGATAGCTTTGGAAATTAATTGTACCCCCTTAAAAATTCTCTCCGCATTTAATAAGAAAACCGCCCCTTGAGGCGGTTTTTAGTTTTATAGTATGATATGATAAAATCTCCGGGACTATCCCATCAGCACGCTCACTTTATCTTTCATCATTTCTCTTACTGTTTCTGCAATTCCCTGGGCATCGTACCCGCATTCTCTATGTAATTCTTTCAAAGTTCCATGCTCTACATAGCGGTCAGGAATTCCCAGCATTTTTACAGTTGCGGAATAATTGTGTTGCTGCATGAATTCAAGGATGGCAGATCCGAATCCTCCTACCACTGTTCCGTCTTCAACAGTTAATACTCTTTCGTATTTGCTGAAAACTTCGTGCAACAATTCTTCATCCAGTGGTTTTACAAAGCGAATATCGTAATGAGCAGGATCCAGTCCTTCACTTCTTAATTCGCGGATCGCCTGGGTTGCAAAGTTACCCGGGTGACCAATAGTCAATATTGCGATGTCTTTTCCGTCTTTTAATTTTCTGCCGGTTCCGATCTTTATTTCCTGGAACGGAGTTTTCCATTCAGGCATCACACCTTCTCCTCTCGGGTACCTGATCACCATTGGTTCTTTCAGGCTATCCAGTTGTGCCGTATACATCAGGTTTCTCAATTCGGATTCATTCATCGGTGCAGATACAATCATACCCGGAATGCAACGCATATAAGCGATGTCATAGGCTCCGTGGTGCGTTGGTCCGTCTTCACCTACCAACCCTGCCCGGTCGAGACAAAACACCACCGGTAAATGCTGTGTGGCCGCATCATGTAATACCTGGTCGTAAGCTCTCTGCATGAAGGAAGAGTAAATATTACAGAACACTTTCATGCCCTGCGTTGCCATTCCGGCACTGAGCGTAACTGCATGCTGTTCGCAAATACCCACATCAAATGCACGGTCCGGCATTTTCTCCATCATGAATTTCAGGGATGAACCAGAAGGCATTGCAGGAGTGATCCCGAGGATCTTGTCATTTTTTTCTGCAAGTTCAATGATGGTATGTCCGAATACATCCTGGTATTTTGGAGGTTGCGGAGCTGGATGTGATTTCTTATAGATTTCGCCTGTGATCTTATCAAACAATCCCGGTGCATGCCACTTGGTCTGGTCTTTTTCTGCGAGTGAATAACCCTTCCCCTTGGTCGTTACAATATGTAGCAATTTTGGTCCCGGGATATTTTGCAGGTCGTTCAGTGTATCAACGAGTTTGGTGATGTTATGGCCATCAATCGGACCGAAATACCTGAGCTTTAATGCTTCAAAGAGGTTACTGCTTTTGGTTACAAACCCTTTGATGCTGTGTTCCAGTTTGCTGGCCATTTCCCTGGAGAAATTAGCGCCGACCGGAAGTTTGCCCAATGCTTTCCATACATCATCCTTGATCTTGTTATAAGTAGGAGAGGTTGTGATATCGGTAAGATATTCTTTCAGAGCACCCACATTCGGGTCAATGCTCATACAGTTATCATTCAGGATGATCAGCATATCGGTATCTGCAACACCCGCATGGTTCATTCCTTCAAATGCAAGTCCGGCAGTCATTGCTCCATCTCCAATAATCGCAATGGATTTCCTGTCTTCTTTTTTGTACTTGGCGGCCATGGCCATTCCGAGAGCAGCGGAAATGGAAGTAGATGAATGTCCTACACCGAAGGTATCGTATTCACTTTCGCTTCTTTTAGGGAAGCCACTGAGTCCTTTGTATTTGCGGTTCGTATAGAAATTGTCGCGACGGCCGGTAAGGATTTTGTGTCCATATGCCTGGTGACCAACATCCCATACAAGCTGGTCGTAGGGAGTGTTGTAAACATAGTGCAGTGCAACGCTTAATTCAACTACACCAAGGCTTGCTGCGAAATGTCCGCCATGCACACTAACCACATCAATAATATATTGGCGAAGTTCGTCACAGAGCTGGTTAAGTTGTTCTCTGCGAAGCTGTTTCATGTCGGCAGGTGAATTAATCATCTGTAACAATGGCCCGGGTGTAATCTCCATTAGCGCTATTTATTGGGGTCAAAATTAACTTATATTCCAAAGTACTGGAAAAGAGTCGATCTTTTAACAAACAAAATATTTAAAAGGGAGTTCAATTACGGCGAAATAAACCAATTGAGCCCCTCAAAAGGCCATATATCCAATTTATCTTTAAATAACTCGTGCAATATGTAGATTTGTTTTAACCTTATGAGTATACTAAGAAGAATTTCAAATTATTGGTGGTGCCAGCTCCTTGGATGGGGGCTTGTAGGGCTTTCGATTTTATTTTATGCCTACACTTTTCGCCAGGAAATATCAGGAGCATATGTTCTTAAGATCCTGATCGTAATTGTTTCAGGTATCACCAGCACTCATTTGCTCAGGATATTTATCAAAAGAAAAAATTGGTTATTGCTTCCCATAGAGCGGGTTCTGCTTCGTATGGGTATTGCCGTTATTCTTACCAGTTTGCTGTTCAGTTTGATGGTAATGGGGCTCAACCAGGTTTTTGACCTCAGCGAAAACAATAAGGGGCTCGACTTTTCAACCCGGTTATTCGCCAATATCCTGAACATCGGGATTTATATCATCCCATGGGTTTTATTATACTATATCTATCATTATATTGAGAAAAGCCGGAGGCAACAGGTTGATACGCTGAAGCTTGAGACGCTGGTAAAGGAACTCGAGCTGAAAACGATCAAATCACATATCAATCCGCATTTTATATTTAATGCATTAAATAGTATTCGCGCACTGATCGACGAGAACCCGACAAGAGCGAGAAGGGCAATCACAGAACTGAGTAATATCCTGCGAAGCAGTATGCAAACGGAAAAGCAGGAAACTGTACCGTTTGAGAAAGAACTGAATATTGTAAAAGATTACCTGGCACTGGAACATATCAGGTTTGAAGACAGGTTGAAAATTGAATACAGTATTGATGAAGATACCCTGGATCAGCCAGTTCCGCCGATGATGTTGCAGACCCTGGTGGAAAATGCAATCAAACACGGAATCGGAAAACAGGTGAATGGTGGAGTAGTGAAAGTAGTTTCCGATTTTAAGGATAACTTTCATGAACTGATCGTCCAGAACTCCGGTCACCTGAACGGTGTAGGAAACGGGGACGGTTTTGGTTTATCAAGTACAAAGAACAGATTACATTTACTTTTTGGAGATAAGGCAAACTTTGAGATCAGGCAGGTTGAAGGATTGGTAGAAGCAAAGGTGCAGATCCCCGTAGTCATAAATTAAAACCCCATGATTAAAGCGATTATCATCGACGATGAACGTCTTGCCCGGACAGAATTACGCAAACTTCTAACTGAACATCCCGAAATTGAAGTGATCGGTGAAGCAGCGAATGCCGACGAAGGCATGGAAAAGATCGAATCTTTGAATCCCGATCTCGTTTTTCTTGATATCCAGATGCCGGGTAAAACAGGATTTGAATTGCTTGCGGAACTCGACCGTACACCGAATGTTATCTTCACTACTGCATATGATGAGTATGCACTGAAAGCGTTTGAAGTAAATGCACTCGATTATTTGCTGAAACCGGTAGAGCCCAAACGACTGACCGACGCATTACAAAAATTCCATGCACTGGAGGAGAGAGAAAATAATGTTAACCCTGCAAATGTAAACAAGACGATCCTCGCAGAAAGCGACCAGGTATTTGTAAAAGACGGGGAACGTTGCTGGTTCGTTAAACTTTCTGATATCAGATTATTCGAAAGTGTCGGCAACTACGCAAAAGTTTATTTTGCCGGCAATAAACCTTTGATCTTAAAATCACTCAATGCACTGGAGGAAAGACTGGATGAAAAAGTTTTCTTCAGGGCCAACAGGAAACATATTGTAAATCTCCGGTTGATCGATAAGATAGAACCTTATTTTAATGGCGGACTGTTGCTGGAATTAAAAGGAGGAGAGAAGATTGAAGTGAGCAGGAGACAAACAGTGAAGTTCAAAGAAATGATGTCGTTGTAAAGAAGCAGTGTAGCTATAGCAGTGCAGCTATAGCAATTCAAAATGGGAAACAGCAATGTTTTTCTTTGATCCATTGAGTTGTATAAAACTTAATTTTTAATAATTATACATGAAGAAATTACTGGTTATTGGTTCGTTGATTTTTAGTACCCAAATGGTTAGTGCTCAGTCGGTAATTCCTGTTAATGAAGTAGAGCGGATTGAAAAATTTCTTGCTTCAGATGATTTAAAAGGAAGAGCTGTTTTTACTGAAGGAATAGATAAGGCTGCTGATTTTATTGCAGCTGAATTTAAGAAAGCAGGATTGCAACCTGTAACAGGAAGCAGTTATCTCCAGGAGTTTGTGATCAACAGGAATAAATTTATTTCTGCGAAGGGAACTGTTGATGGAAAAACAATTGATCCACGAAATATAGTTGGATTTTCTTCACAGAATAAGATCAGTGTTAATCAATCATCCGGTTATACTGTTGAACAGGTAGGTGCAAAGGATACTTTGTATATCAAGATCCAGCGACTGCTTGCATCGGATAAAAATTATGTGGTGTTTGTTGATAGTTCGCATATGCGCATGTACAACAGCCTGAAAAGATTCAGGAGAGAGTCAACTCCCATGAAAGGATCGCTGATTGCTGTGTTGCAGAATAATGTTCCTGAAAGTTTTGAAATTGAATTCAACCAGGAAGTAACTCCAATGACATTAAAAAATGTTGTAGGAATATTACCGGGGAAGAAAAAGAAGGATGAGATCGTGATTTTTTCCGGTCACTATGATCATATAGGCATTGGAAAACCAACAGCTGAAGGTGATTCAATTTTCAATGGTGCAAATGATGATGCATCAGGAACCACTGCGGTAATAATGCTTGCGCGGCATTTTGCAAAGCAGAAGGATAATGAAAGAACCATTGTTTTTGCGGCATTCACTGCGGAAGAAACAGGTGGGTATGGTTCAAAACATTTCTCAACTCAATTTCAGCCCGAGAAAGTGATGGCAATGTTCAATATAGAAATGATCGGAACTGATAGTAAGTGGGGTGCCAACTCAGCTTACATCACTGGTTATGAAAAAACGAGTATGGGAACCATTCTTGAAAAAAACCTGGAAGGATCAGAATTCAAATTTTATCCGGATCCTTATCCTTCACAACAATTATTCTATCGTTCCGATAATGCAACACTTGCAAGATTGGGTGTACCTGCGCATACGATCTCAACCTCTAAAATGGATAGTGAAAAATACTATCATACGGCAGATGATGAGTTTGAAACACTGGATATGAATAACATGGCAAGGATCATTGAAGCAATAGCAATTAGTTCAAAATCTATAGTTGCCGGAAAAGACACTCCGAGCAGAGTGGATACAGGGTCGTTGAGGTAATAGGACACTCTTGTAAAATGTAAAATGTAAAATGTAAAATGCTTTTAGTGCGGTGCTCCGAACTAAAAGCATTTTACATTTTAATTACCCGAAATTAACCAGTATGATCTCTGGGTAATGTGATTGCGGGGATCCTGTGGCTCTTGCTTTCACCCGAGAATTATTTCGCTATTATCAATCTTTTACTATCGGCCAGTTTTCCATCAATGTATAAACTATAGGTGTAGGTGCCTGCTGAGAGGCCTGAACTTCCGAGAGATACCTGTCCTTTACCAAAATTTGACAGATTGATTTGTTTCAAACTTCTTCCTTCATTATCGGTCAATACCAGTCTCGCGTTCCTGGAATTTGTAGGAACGAAATATCTAATAATGGAGTTTGAATTAAATGGATTCGGGGTATTTTGTTCAAGAAATCCTTCCTGTGATAAACTATTTCTCTGATTGTTTAAAGATGATACGACCTGCTTCAGTTCGGCAAGTTCTTTTTCAATATCATTGAGCTTCTTAAGTTTTTCTGTAAGAGCCATGATTTTTTCTTCCTGCTCCTGCAATGCTTTTATTGCAACCACAGTTAGCCCGGTATAGTTTACAGTTTTATATCCTTCATCAGATTCAAAAACCAATTCAGGGAATTCTTTTTCTACTTCCTGTGCAATGAATCCGATAGACTTTTTTGTAGCATAGCTTCTGGAATTTTTGTAATAATAAGTGGAAGCCTGCAGTTTATTCAACCTTTCCAATGTCTTTTCCATAGGTTGAATATCCTCTTTCACCTTTCTGTCGGAAAGCATGATATAGGACCCATCAACATTACTGATATTGGCCCTGAAATTATAATTGTATTCAAATCTGAAAAATAGTGTATTGGTTCCGATACCCATATTCCACAAATCTGCCTTGGTTTCATGTTGCATTTGTATCGCCCTGTTCTGCTCAAATTGTTTTACACTCAAACGGACATTTGGGAACTGAGTGTTGATTCCAAAATTTCCATTTGTATCAATGGTAACCCTTGAAATATTCCGGGTTGTAAAATGAACTTTCCCCAGGGTATTATTCTGACTGGTTCCAAAGTCAACATCATTATTAAAATTAACGGATGACCCCACATAGCCTTTTAAAGCATTTCTTTTATAAAGACCGATAAACATGGAGGAATTGTTGCTATTGAATTTTGCGGCCATTTTATCGGTACCAGATACCTCCAGCCTTGCCCCAGGTGTAATTGTACCAATTCCTACATAACCATTAGCAGAAAGAACTCTTACTCTTTCAAGATTGTTGGTATAGACAGCCAGGTTGGAAGCATTGGTTGTTCCAAGTTTTGAGGTAGCAGAGGTATTACTGTTTCCACTAAGGCTCCAGTAGGGAGAAGTGTTTTGAGCAAAAATTGAAAACCCATTAACTAACAGAAAGAAGGAGATTACCCATGACAGGGCAGCACTAATTTTTCTCATGGCAATAAATTTTGGTATAAGTATAATTGACGTTTTAGGGTCAGGATACTACATCAAACTTTATTTTGTCATGGGAAAGGATAGAACCCTGGGAGAGGGTTCTATAAAGATATTTTAAATTATGAATTTTTCTAATACTTTTCCCATCATTATGGAGATCTCTTCATTGCAAAGATTACCGATACTTCCTTCGTGTGTATGGTGGAGTTCTTTTGTATAATCAAAGTTGAAAGTTCCATTATTGATATCATTTCCGACCTGCACATATGCATCACGGAATGTTACCCCTTCATTCACCAATTGATTGACTGCTTCCACACTAAAGAGATATTTGTATTTCTCATCTTTAAGAATATCTTCTTTCACTTCTATATTGGTGATCATCAGGATCATCATTTCGATACAGGCGCGCAATTCGTTGATAGCAGGAAACAAAATTTCCTTTGTTAACTGAAGGTCGCGGTGATAACCTGAAGGAAGATTTGCAAGCATCATTGCAAGCTCATTAGGGGTTGATTGGATCCTGTTACACTTTGCTCTTATCAGTTCAAATACATCCGGATTCTTTTTGTGTGGCATGATGCTGCTCCCAGTTGTGAGTTCTCCGGGAAATGAAATGAAGCCAAAATTCTGATTGAGATAAAGGCAGCCATCCATTGCAAGTCTGCCAACAGTTGCAGCAATTGAGCTCATCGCCATTGCTGCCAGCTTTTCAGTTTTGCCCCTCGCCATTTGTGCATATACTGAATTGTAATGCAGTGATCCGAATTCAAGTAACTCAGTGGTCATCTTCCTGTTCAAAGGAAAAGATGATCCATATCCTGCACCGGACCCCAATGGATTTTTATTTGCAACAATGTATGCTGCTGAAAGCATTTCAAGATCATCAACCAGACTTTCAGCATAAGCGCCCAGCCATAATCCGATCGAGGAAGGCATAGCGATCTGTAAATGCGTATACCCGGGGATCAAAATGTTTTTATGCTGATCACTTTTATGGATCAGTAATTCAAAAAGATTTTTCACATCATCTTTTATCATAAGGATCTGCGCACGCAGAAACAGTTTGATATCAACTGCAACCTGGTCGTTGCGACTTCTTCCGCTATGAATTTTTTTCCCTGTATCGCCGATCTTTTTCGTGAGCAGGAATTCTACCTGGGAGTGAACATCTTCAATTCCCGGTTCTATAGAAAATTTTCCTGCTTCAATATTTTCCGCTATTTCTTCCAGTCCTTTTACGGCTTCTGCAGATTCTTCTTCCGACATCAGTCCAACAGTGCCCAACATCTTTACATGCGCGATCGAGCCCTGCACATCGTAGGGTGCAAGAAGAATATCAAATTCCGGATCACGACCTACAGTAAATGCTTCGATCCTTTCTGATGTACTGGTATTTTCTTTGCTCCAGAGTTTCATGCTATCGCTTTAGTCAGTAACTGAATATAGAGTTCGATTCCGTTTCGAATCTCCTCAATAAAAATAAATTCATCTGCGGTATGACTCCTCGCTGAATCACCAGGTCCCATTTTCAATGCAGGAAAAGGCATCAGTGCTTTATCAGAGGTTGTGGGTGATCCATAGGCGGATCTTTTCAGTGCAATTCCGGCCTTTACCAACGGATGTTCCATCGGTATGGAAGAAGAGCGCATCCGCAAACTTCTTGGAGTTACAGAACTTTTGATATTCTTCTGAATGGTGGCAATTACATCTTCAAAACTGTACAGTTCATTGATGCGTGCATCAATTACGAAGCTGCAATTTGCAGGAACTACATTGTGTGCGGTGTTCTCTGTATGAATCACAGTGACACACATTTTAACCGGTCCCAGCAATGGAGATACTTTTTCAAATTTATAATTGCGGATCCAGTTGATATCATCCATTGCTTTGTACAATGCATTTTCGCCTTCTTCTCTTGCAGCATGACCTGCAACTCCGGGTGACACACAATCCATAACCAGCAAACCTCTTTCTGCAACAGCAAGTTGCATTTGTGTTGGTTCACCCACAATGGCTGCTTCAATTTTTCCAAGGAAAGGCAATACTTTTTCAATTCCGTCTTTCCCGGAAATTTCCTCTTCTGCGGTTGCAGCAAAAACCAGGTTATATTTAAGATCCTTCCTGTTATAGAAATTAATAAATGTTGCATACAGGGAAACCAGTGCTCCTCCTGCGTCGTTTGATCCTAGACCGAATAGTTTACCATCCTTGATAATCGGACTGAACGGATCAAGTGTATAACCCTTATTGGGTTTTACGGTATCGTGGTGCGAGTTTAATAAGATGGTGGGTTTGAGTGGATCGTAATGTTTATTGAAAGAATATACATTATTTCCAACTCTTGAATGCTCGATGCCATGATGAGCAATGTATCGGCAAAGTATTCCTGCAGTCTGATCTTCTTCTTTACTGAAAGAAGGAGTTGAAATCAGATCTTTCAACAGCATGATTGCTTCTTCCTGTAGTTCATGTAGCTGGTCGGTGGTCATGATGAAAAATTTTACTTGTTACGTTTTCATAACACGATACTTGTTCCTGAACTTCCATTCAATAATCCCGGTAAGTTTTCAGCCTTGCCTATGATCACTTTAGAAACTCCGCTGTGTAATGCTGCAAAAGCATTGTCGAGTTTCGGGATCATACCGGCAAAGATCTTTCCCGATTTTTTGAGTGATTCATAAAGGTCCGGATTTAATAGGGGGATGATTGTATTGTCATCTTCCGCATCTTCAAGTACTCCTGCTTTCTCAAAGGAATAGACTAATACTGCATTGAAAAATTTACTCAGGGATTTTGCAATTTCCTGTGCAATCGTATCAGCATTCGTATTCAGTAATTGTCCTTTCCCGTTATGCGTGACCGGCGCAATAACCGGAACAATATGCTGTTCGAGTAATAATTTGAGTAATTCGGAATTAACGGATTCAACGTCTCCTACAAATCCGTAATCAATTTCAGTTCCTGTTCTTTTTTTTGCAAGGATCAGGTTGCCATCTGCACCACACATTCCGATCGAATTGCAATTCATCGATTGAAGGGATGCAACTATATTCTTGTTGATATAACCTGCATACACCATGGTGATCACTTTCAGTGTTTCCGCATCTGTGATCCTTCTTCCTTCTACCATCTGCTGCGGGATTTGCAGTTGTCCTGCCAAACGCGTAGCCAGTTTGCCTCCCCCATGAACCAGGACCTTGTGACCTTCTACATCAGCAAGCTGCTGAAGAAAAGAGTTTAACTTTTCCTCCTCATCGATGATGTTGCCGCCGATCTTTATTACTGTTAGAGTTTGCATGGAGAAATGTAAAAGTGAAAATGTAAAATGTAAAAAATGAAATCAAAAATGATCAAATGAAACGTAAAATGTAAAAGGAAAATGTAAAAGAGAAAATGTAAAAATGATTTATACCGCGCGCTGCCTTTTAAATTTTATATTTCTAATTTTACATTCATTTCAAATTATTCAAAATCTCACCCAGCACAGCCTGCGCCGCCCATACCCGGTTGCCTGCCTCCAGTGTTACAATACTGTTCGGTCCGTCAAGAATTTCATCACTGAGTTCTACATTTCTTCTTACAGGCAAACAATGCATCACTTTCGCATTGTTAGTTAATAGGAGTTTTTTATTATCCAGCATCCAGGATGGATCATTGCAATAGATCTTTCCATAGTCATTGAATGTGCTCCAGTTTTTTACGTATACATAATCCGCACCTTTCAATGCTTCATTCTGATCATGCGTGATGGTTGCACCTTGAGTAAACTGTTCATCGAGTTCGTAATCTTCCGGGTGAGTGATCACAAAATCAGCCTCGCCCCAGGCATTTACCCATTGCGCGAAACTGTTGGATACACACTGTGGTAAAGGTTTTACATGAGGTGCCCACGACAAAACAATCTTCGGTCTTTTAACCTGCATCGTTTCTTTGATCGTTATGATATCAGTGAAACTTTGCAGCGGGTGAAGCGTTGCGCTTTCCAGGCTTACTACAGGAATTCCTGCATACTTTATAAACTGGTTGATATAAAGTTCACTGTAATCATCTTCTTTATGTTTCAGAGAAGGAAATGTTCTCAGGCAAAGAATATCAAAATACTTTCCCATGATCGGCGCCGCATCTTTTACATGCTCAACCGTGCTGCCACTCATGATCGCTTCTTCTTCAAACTCAAGGGCCCATCCTTCCTGCCCGACATTGAATACGATTGCTTCCATTCCAAGTTGTTGCGCTGCAATCTGTGTACTCAGTCTCGTACGCATGCTTGGATTCAGGAATAATAATCCTACGCGTTTGTTTTTACCAATTTGATGATCTTTGAAAGGATCAGCCTTATAAGACAAAGCTTTTTCAACAAGCTGCTGAATGTCGGGAACATCATGAACTGAAATAAAATTTCTCATGCTCAGGCCGGTATTTTGTTAGTCGATAAAATATTATGGATCTCTTTTTTCAATGCATCCAGGAATTGATCTGCATCCGTTTTTGTCAAGGCAAGTGAAGGTAACAACCTGATCACATTTGGTTTTGCTTCGCCCGTAAAAACTTTCTGTTTCCAGAGCAGGTTCTTTTTCAACTCTTTTATTTCTTCCGGAATATCAAAGCCGATCATCAGTCCACGCCCGCGAACATTCTGCAATTGTGGAATTGACCTCAATTCACTCATCAGGTATTCACCCATCTCTTCGGCATGTTTCAGCAGCTGTTCTTTATCCATCACTTCCAGTACTGCAAGAGCTGCTGCACAGGCGAGGTGATTGCCGCCAAATGTTGTACCAAGCATTCCATGCTTCGGTTTGATTGCCGGAGATACAATTATTCCTCCCACCGGAAATCCATTTCCCATTCCTTTTGCCATTGTATAGATATCTGCATCTACACCGGCGAAGTCATGAGAAAAGAATTTACCTGACCTTCCGTATCCGCACTGTACACTATCTGCGATATAAACTGCTCCGTACTGATCACAAAGGTTTCTGATCAGCCGAAGAAATTCTTCTGTTGCGATATTTATTCCCCCTACTCCCTGGATTCCTTCTATGATCACAGCGGCTACTTCCTTTCCAAAGTTTTCAAATGCTTCTTTCAAAGCATTTTCATCATTGAACGGAAGGAAAACTATATTGTCTGTCTCGTTAACCGGAGCAACAATTGATGGATTATCCGTTGCAGCTACTGCCAGTGAAGTTCTCCCGTGAAATGCCTTTTTAAATGCGATGATCTTTTTTCTTCCGGTATGAAAAGATGCAAGTTTCAGTGCATTTTCATTTGCTTCCGCTCCGGAATTGCAAAGGAACAATTGATAATTTTCCTTGCCACTTACTTTTCCAAGTAAAGTTGCTAGCTCCTGCTGTATAGGAATATGGATGGAGTTTGAATAAAAGCCAACCTGCTTCAACTGTTCTGTCAATCGTTTTACATAGTGCGGGTGTGTATGACCAATTGAGATCACCGCATGACCGCCATACATATCAAGGTACTGTTGTCCTTTATCATCCCACACCATCGAGCCTTCGGCTTTGGTGATGGTGATATCGTTGACCGGATAAACGTCGAAAAGATTCATGGCTTTTACTTTAGAAATAATTTGCTTTTAGTTTCAATCCTGTTGTTTCTTCAAATCCAAACATCAGGTTCATGTTCTGTACTGCCTGTCCTGATGCACCTTTCAACAGGTTGTCGATAATTGAATGGATCACCAGTTTTGTGCCGACTTTCTCCAGTTGTATCAGGCATTTATTTGTATTCACTACCTGCTTTAAAAAGATCGGTGTACTGCTTACATGGGTAAATGCAGCACCCTTATAAAAATCATTGTACAAATCATTCAGTTCTGCAGATTCCATTTCACAATCGATTTGGGAACTGATAAAAATTCCTCTGGTGAAATCTCCTCTCCAGGGTACAAAACTCAAATCAAATTTTGCATCAGGTTGTAACTGACTGATCGATTCACCAATCTCTCCAAGATGTTGATGCGTCAATGTTTTATAAGCCTGGATATTATTGGCTCTCCAGGAGAAATGAGAAGTTTGTGCAAGTCCCTGTCCCGCTCCGGTTGAACCGGTTATTCCGGTTGTATAGATATTCTTTAAAATACCTGCCTGTGCAAGCGGTAATAATCCCAATTGAATTGCAGATGCAAAACATCCGGGATTAGCTACAAACCGGGCAGTTTTAATTGCTTCCCTGTTTAGCTCAGGTAATCCGTATACAAAAGTTTTATCGCCAAATGAATTGGAAGCTTTTAGTCTGAAGTCGTTCGAAAGATCAATGATCTTAGCTTTTTCAGGAAGGTTGTTTTCTTCAAGAAATTTTCGGGAATCTCCATGACCCATGCAGAAGAAATAAACATCCGCATCCATCGAAACAGTTGCATCAAATGAAATGGATGTTTCCCCCAGCAGATCATTGTGTACCGAATGAACAGGTTTGCCTGCATTGCTTCTTGAAAAAATATTAACGATCTCCGCATGAGGATGATTGACCAGTAACCTGATTAGTTCGCCTCCCGTATAGCCGGCACCTCCAATGATTGATATCTTAACTTTTTGCATCAGCATCTTCTTTTACCTGGTGATAGATCATGGTCTGGTTTCCGAAGATCTTACTGAATCCTCTGACATCATCGCCGGTCCAGCCGCTGTTCATCTCACCATATTTTCCAAACTTGCTGTTCATAAGATCGAACTGCGATTCTATTCCGATTACCTGGAATCTGTAGGGCAGCAATTGAACAAATACCTCTCCTGTAACATGCTCCTGGGAGTTTACAAGAAACGCTTCTATATCACGCATCACCGGATCAAGGATCTGACCTTCATGTAACCAGTTACCATAAAACGATGCAAGCTGATCTTTCCAGGTTAACTGCCATTTGCTCAGTACATGTTTTTCCAGTGCGTGGTGCGCTTTCAAAATAACCATTGGTGCAGCAGCTTCAAAACCAACACGACCTTTGATACCAATGATTGTATCACCTACATGGATATCCCTTCCGATTCCGAATGGTCCTGCAATTGTTTGCAGGTATTGAATTGCTTCAGTCGGGTGACTGAATTCCTTATCATTAACTTTCTTCAGCTCACCTTTTTCAAAACCCAACTTCACTTCTTCTCCTTCAGTTTTGGTAACCTGTGTAGGCCATGCTTCTTCAGGCAGCATACCTTTCGACTTCAGGGTTTCTTTTCCTCCAACACTTGTTCCCCATAAACCTTTGTTGATGGAATACATTGCTTTGTCGAAGTTCATATTTGTCACCCCTTTTTTCTTCAGGTAGTCGATTTCTTCTTCGCGACTCAATTTAAGATCGCGGATAGGGGTGAGGATCTCAACGCCGGGAATCATGATATGAAAGATCATATCAAAACGAACCTGGTCGTTGCCTGCACCGGTTGATCCGTGTGCAACGATATCAGCATTTAATTTCTTTACATGTTCGGCAATATGTAATGCCTGGCTGAGTCGCTCGGCACTTACACTCAACGGGTAAGTATTGTTCTTCAGAACATTTCCATAAACAAGGAAACGGATGATCGAATCGTAATAGGATTTAACTGCATCGATGGTTGTGTGCGATTTTACACCCAGCGCATATGCATGTTTTTCTACCTGGTCGAGTTCTTCTTTTGTAAAACCGCCGGTATTTACGATGATACTGTGTACTTCGTGACCAAGATCTTCACCAAGATATTTTACACAGAAAGAAGTATCAAGGCCACCACTAAATCCAAGTACAACTTTTTTTGCCATTGCAGGAAAATTTGAGAGAGTGAATCAAAAAATTATATAGTGACAGGGCAGCAATTACTGCCCTCTATATTATCAGGATTTCATTATCCGGAAGTTAGATCTTCAATCAGAAATTGAAGAAGTAACTCAGTACTGACTTCAAAGATTTCTTTGAGCTGTTGCTGCCATCTTTTTTAAGAAATGGTTTCAGCAGCTTCCACTGCTTGATGCGCATGAATCGCTCATACAGTTTTGAATGCTTTGTAAAATCTTCTTTTGTTTCTTCAGGTTCGTAATGGTCTTTCGGATCGTAGAGCATTGCGGTGCAGAGACAGTTCTTCCTGTCTTTACTCATCAGGATATCATAGTTCACGCAGCTCTTGCAACCTGCCCAGAAAGCTTCATCCTGGGTTAGTTCAGAGTAGGTTACAGGTTCGTATCCGAGTTCGGAGTTGATCTTCATAACGGCAAGACCGGTGGTAAGACCGAAGATCTTTGATTCAGGGTATTTGGTTCTGCTCAGTTCGAAGATCTTTTTCTTGATTTGTTTGGCCAGTCCACCCTTTCTAAATGCGGGTGCCACAATCAGTCCTGAATTTGCTACATAACCTCCATGACCCCAGGTTTCAATATAACAGAAACCTGCCCAGATTCCTTCGGGTGAAAAAGCAATCACGGCTTTACCCTCACGGATCTTTTCCGTGATATATTCAGGAGTTCTTTTAGCGATACCGGTACCGCGCGCCTGGGCTGATGACGCCATTTCATCGCAGATGATCTGCGCGAAGCCCACATGGGACTCGTTGGCTACGAGTATTTGAAATTTAGATTGCTGTTGCATTTCCCGTTATAAATGATGGGTGAACGATCCAGTGACAATGCCACTGATTAAATTATCCGGTCCTTGTTTCAGGCCGGCCGGATAGATTTACCGTATGGTAGAATAGTATCAACGTCGTACCCTAACGGGAACGGGACGACAAAAAACTGTACCCGGGAGTACAGGGAAAAACCCACGCAGGCTAGCAGAAAGCTCTGCTAATACAGCGAAAAATATGGTAGGTTTTTTTGACATTTCACTTAAAGAGTGTGCTAGAAAAAATATTATAACACCGCAAAAGAAATCAATTTTCTTTATAAATGCCTTTATTTGTTTGTAAATTTTTGAAGGGATTATGATAAAATTTTAATAACGAACAGTTGTTAATGAATGAATTGCGTCGCTCATCTCCCGGATCAGTCCCTGGTCTTTCTCTATTGCGTTTCCAATTACAATCACATCAGCGCCTGCTTTGCAGTCCAGATAGGCTTTTTCAGGGCTTGTTATTCCTCCTCCTATGATCAGCGGGATGTCAATATTAGAGGCTACCGACTGGATCATTTCTTCTGAGATCGCTCTCTTGGCACCACTTCCGGCATCCATATAGATAAGTTTCAATCCCAGCATTTCCCCGGCCATTGCCGTACATACAGCAATATCTTTTTTATCGTGAGGGATAGGAGCCGAATTACTGATATAAGAAACGGTAGTTGGAGCACCTCCGTCAATCACCATATAACCGGTGGGCATGATCTCCAGTCCGCTGTGTTTTACGATGCTCGCAGAAGTAACGTGTGCGCCAATCAGGAGTTCCGGGTTTCGGCCGGATATAAGAGATAGGTATAATAGCGCATCTGCCTGCGTACTGACCTGTGAAGGACTGCCCGGAAAAAGTATGACCGGGATTGAACAGGATTGTTTGATTCTCCTTATCAGTTCCCCCATTTTGTTTCCGATGACCAGACTGCCGCCAACAAAGAAATAATCCACAGAAGCCGATGTACAAAGGGATACCAGTTCATCAATCCTATCCAGGGCGATGTTGTCAGGATCCAGTAAAACTGCAAAAGATCTTTTACCTGAAGCCTTCCTTTCTATGATTGACTGATAGATTTTCCTGGTCATGCCGCTACTGTTGGTCTGACGCAAAAGTGCAAAAACTTTTTTGCTTCAGCTAATGCAGGCTGGAACGAGGTTTTGTTTTTTGATTGCCCAGTATAAATTGTGATTGATTAAACAAGCATTAGGGGTAAATTTATTAATCCACAATTCACCAAAAAGAGTGGATAAATAGGAAGAGTCAACACAGGTCTGAACTACGAAATTTATACCCTCCTTTATCCACAGGCTGTGCATATCTGGGAGAAGGAAATATCATAGACGAAAGATATTTTCGTTGCCTGTCTCTGAATTTTTTTACTTTCTATATAACTGATAAACTCCGGACAATGGGCACCAAAAAAACATCCACTCAAACAAAAGGCATGCAGTTCGCACGCCGGTTCACGAAGGACGACGTGAACGTTTTTGACCAATTCGAATACGACTACCGAACCTCGGTCATCAGAAACCCGAGCGGCGAAGTCGTTTTTGAGATGACTAATGTGGAAGTGCCGAAAGCATGGAGCCAGATCGCAACTGATATTCTTGCTCAAAAATATTTCCGTAAAGCAGGGGTTCCCCAGGCTGACGGATCATTGGGTCGTGAAACTTCCGTTAAGCAGGTCGCACATCGTATGGCGAATTGCTGGAGAGTATGGGGTGAGCGTTATGGCTATTTCGCCAGTGAGCAGGATGCACAGGTATATTATGATGAACTCGTTTATTGTATACTGAACCAGGCATGCGTACCTAACAGTCCGCAGTGGTTCAATACCGGTCTGTATGAAAGCTACGGTATCAAAGGAAAACCGCAGGGTCACTATTATGTGGATCCTGTTGACGGACAATTAAAGAAATCAACTTCTGCATACGAGCGCCCTCAGCCTCACGCCTGTTTTATCCTGAGTGTGGATGATGATTTGGTGAATGAAGGCGGTATCATGGACCTCTGGGTTCGTGAAGCAAGGATTTTCAAATACGGATCAGGTGTTGGTACCAACTTTTCCAATGTAAGAGGCGAAGGCGAAAAACTCAGCGGCGGCGGAACTTCCAGCGGACTGATGAGCTTCCTTAAGATTGGTGACCGTGCTGCAGGTGCTATCAAAAGTGGTGGTACAACCAGAAGAGCGGCTAAAATGGTTTGTCTCGATCTGGATCACCCTGAGATCATGCAGTTCATCAACTGGAAAGTAGAAGAAGAGAAAAAAGTAGGAGCCCTGATTGCTGCAGGATATGCAAGTGATTATGAAGGTGAAGCATACAGAACAGTATCCGGTCAGAATTCAAATAACTCTGTTCGTATCCCGAACGATTTCTTCCGGAAACTGGAGAAGGGTGAAGACTGGGAGCTGACTGCAAGAAGCGACGGAAAAGTGATGAAGCGCATTCCTTCACAGGAAGTATGGAACCAGATTGCTTATGCGGCCTGGAGATGTGCTGACCCCGGAACTCAATACGATACAACCATCAACGAATGGCATACCTGTCCTGAAGGTGGACCGATCCGCGCATCGAACCCATGTTCAGAATATATGTTCCTGGATAACACCGCATGTAACCTGGCATCTGTGAACCTGCGTCGTTTCTACAATGAAGAAACCAACCAGTTCGATGTAGAAGGATTTGAATATACCTGTCGCTTGTGGACAACCGTCCTGGAAGTATCCGTATTGATGGCCCAATTCCCTTCAAAAGAAGTGGCGCAGCTTTCTTACGATTACAGAACACTCGGATTGGGATATGCAAACCTCGGTTCAATGCTGATGGTAATGGGTATTCCTTATGACAGTGAAGAAGCAAGAGGAATTGCGGGAGCGATCACTGCGATCATGACCGGTATTTCCTACAAAACATCCGCAGAACTCGCAGAAGTTCAGGGACCTTTCCCGCGTTACGAAGAAAATAAGGAGCATATGTTGCGCGTTATGCGTAACCACAGGCTCGCTGCATATGATGCTGATGAGTATGAAGGTCTGCAGATCAAACCACAGGGGATCAAGGCAAAGTATTGTCCTGATTACATGCTGAAAGCAGCAACCAAAGCGTGGGATGAAGCAGTACAGTTGGGAGAGAAGTTCGGTTACAGAAACGCCCAGTCGACTGTAATCGCACCAACCGGAACAATCGGACTGGTAATGGATTGTGATACAACAGGTGTTGAACCTGATTTTGCACTGGTGAAGTTCAAGAAACTTTCTGGTGGCGGTTATTTCAAAATTATCAACCAGTCGGTACCACAGGCATTACGTAACCTGAAATACAGTGAGAAGGAAATTGATTCGATCATTAAGTATGCGGTAGGATCCGGAACATTTGCAGGAGCGCCTGGTATCAATCACCAGACACTGAGCGAAAAAGGATTCATTGCAGAGGAGATCAGGAAACTCGATGCTGCGGTGACAGCTGCTTTCCAGATTGACTTTGTATTCAACGTGTATACACTTGGAGAAGAATGTCTGCAGCGTTTAGGATTTAAACCTGAGCAGTATTTCAACTTCGAATGGAGTTTGCTGGAAGCGCTTGGATTCAGTGATGCAGATATTGAAAAAGCAAATGACTTTGTTTGCGGAACGATGACGGTAGAAGGTGCACCATTCCTGAAGGATGAACACCTGCCCGTTTTTGATTGTGCAAACAAATGCGGAAATAAAGGCGAGCGTTATATCCATGCACACGGACATATCCGTATGATGGCAGCAGCTCAGCCATTTATCAGCGGAGCAATATCAAAAACAATCAACCTTCCGAATGAAGCGAAGGTGGAAGAAATAGCCGATTCTTATCTTTTGAGTTGGCAGTTAGGATTGAAAGCTTGTGCATTGTATCGCGACGGATCTAAATTATCTCAACCCCTAAGCAACAAGAGCGACAAGAAAAAGAAATCGGGCGAAGACGAAACAGAAGCATCAGCGGTAGCTGAAGCTCCTATCGCAGAATCTAATATTGTTGACCTTGGAAAGCTAACGATTGAAGAATTGCTTGAAGAAGTTCAGAAACGTGTACAAGCCTCTCCTGACACCAAGTTGAAACGTAAGCTCGCAAGCATTGTAGAACGCAGATCACTTCCTGCAAAGAGAAGAGGATTTACGCAGAAAGCAAAGATCAATGGACAGGCCCTGTTCCTTCGTACCGGTGAATACGGTGACGGAACAGTAGGAGAGATCTTCATTGATATGGCGAAAGAAGGAGCTACCATGAGAAGTATGCTCAACTGTTTCGCGATCTCGATCTCAATTGGTCTTCAGTATGGAGTTCCTTTAGAAGAGTTCGTAGAGAAATTTGTGTTCACCAGGTTTGAACCGGCAGGAATGGTAGACCATCCGAATATCAAAACCACCACTTCAATTGTAGACTTTATTTTCAGGGCGCTTGCATATGAATACCTCGACAGAACTGACCTGGTACATGTGCTCGACAAACCTGAATTAAAGAATACAGGAACAGATGACTGGGATGATGTTTCGGAAGTAAAACCTGAATTGAGTGATGTAAGAATTGTTGCATCATCTAATCAGCCGGCAAAACCTGTAGAGCATGCAAAACCTAAAACTGTAAGAGCAGAAGCAGGAATGGATGCAGTAAATGCAGCAGCGAAAAGTATGCAAAGCGACGCGCCTGCATGTAATACCTGCGGACATATCACTATCAGAAGTGGTACCTGTTACAAATGCCTGAACTGCGGAAACAGTATGGGTTGTAGCTAAATCGGAAATCTTGTTTTACTATACGAGGCTGCCTGGAAACGGGCGGCCTTTTTAAATGTATTGGAAGATTTCAATTTTATATCTTTCAATTTCAATTTTCCTTTCTTTCAAATGTTTGAAAAATTTATAATAATTATTTCAATTGAATTGAAATGACAGAACAAGAATTACATCAATATCTTTTCTCTCAATATCCATATGAAAATGAGTGTTGCGAATGGAAAGCTTTTTCTAATTTAAAATCTGATGTTTCAGGCAGGAAAGGTGAAGACATCATTTCTTATATATCGGCTATAGCCAATATGGAAGGCGGACATTTAATAATTGGTATAGAAGATAAAAGTTTAAAGATATTAGGAATAAATCACTTTCATGATTATACTCCAGAAAACCTTCCTTATAGAATATTGGGAAATTGCACTTATTTACCAAGTGAAGGTTTAAAAGTTGAAAATTTTGTAACCTCAGATTCAAAAAAAATAGTTTGGATAATTCATATACCAAAACATGCAGCTCGCCAACCTGTGGTTGCTCACAAAACTGCTTGGCAAAGAAGTGGGGATAGTTTAGTGGAGTTGACTGAGAGTCGAAAAGATAAAATTTTAAATGAGCCTTTATATAAAAGCATTGGTGATTGGAGTGCAGAAGTTTGTCCGAATGCTAGTTTGCAAGAGCTTGATGAATCTGCAATTCTTAAGGCTCGGAAAAATTACTCAATAAAAAATCCTCGACTTTCTAATGAACTTAAAAATTGGGATGATCAAGCATTTCTAACAAAAACTAAATTAATAACTCATGGAAAGATTACTCGTACCGCAATATTATTATTGGGTAAACCCGAATCAACCTTTCATTTAGGAATTATTCAACCTCAAATTTCATGGGTTCTGTATTCAAGAGAAAAGATTGAAAAAGATTATCATCATTTTGAACCTCCATATATTTTAGCTGTTGACGAATTATATCAAAAAATTCGAAATCTTAAATATCGTTACTTAAAAGATGGAACATTATTCCCTGAAGAGATTGATCAATATGACGCGAGTAATATTAGAGAAGCATTGAGCAATTGTATAGCTCATATGGATTATTCCATGGGCGGCAGAATTTCAGTTTCAGAAAATGAAGATGGGTATATATCTTTTACTAATCCCGGAAGTTTTCTGCCTGGGAATGTTGAAGATTTGCTAAAGTATGAAGATCCACCTGCGTTTTATCGGAACCACTTACTTGCAAAAACTATGGAATCATTTAATATGATTGACTCAATTGGTAGTGGAATAAAAAGGATGTTTCGATTACAAAGAGAACGATATTTTCCAATGCCAGATTTTGATTTATCAAATAATAAGGTGAAGGTTACTTTGATAGGTAAAGTCTTAGATATTGATTATGCACGAGTCCTTGCTAGTAATCCTAAATTAAGTTTAGATGAAATAATTTTACTTGATAAAGTTCAAAAGCGACAATTACTAAAAGATGATGAACTTAAAATATTAAGAGCTAAACAATTAGTTGAGGGCAAAAAACCTAACATAATAATATCGGCGAACATTGCTCAAGTTACTGGACAAAAAGCAAAATATACTCGCAATAAAGCTTTCAATAAACAACAATATTTTGATTGGATAATTCAAGGAATAAAAGATCACGGATCATTAAGTAGGACAGATATTGAACAGTTGGTATGGGATAGATTATCTGATTTGTATTCTTTTAATCAAAAGAAGATTAAGATTAATAATTTGATTTCTGATCTCAGAAAAATGGGGAAGATTCAAAACATTGGAAGTGATACAAAGCCTCAATGGGTTTTAATAGAAAAACTTTAATTATTATTAGAGATCAATTAGAGCAAAATGGGCAGTTTTCTTTGCTTTTTTAATAATCATTTGAAAATCAATCTGTTTTAGTTTTAACTTAGATTAGAGACAGAAGAAACATTAGAGATTTTTGCTTTTGACAAACTTTCTGCAAATCGGGAGAATCATTTTATGTTAACTTATATCCAGGTTGTATTTATCCAGCAAATGCAGCACTTCCGGGTAAGAAAATTTGGCTTTTTTCATTTTATTGATGGAAGGGTCAATTGTGTAATTGATTGCGGAACTGAAATCCGCTTTTTCAAGATTGGTATTTTCAAAGTGAGCACCGGACAAATCCGAACCGGAGAAGTTTGCTGAGGTAAGGTCTGTATCAATAAAATCTGCTTCGCGAACCTGGCAATTTTTAAACTTGATCTTCGGAAGCTTCATTTTATAAAAGGAAGAATGATTCAGGATGCATTCATGGAAGCTGAAGGAAATGCTGAAGGAATTGCAATCTTCAAAATGAACTCCAAGCATCTTACATTCTTTAAAAACAACATCAACCAGAGAAGTTTTATGCAGCTTTACCATACTAAGATTGCAGCCGATAAATTCACAATCAGTAAAGAGAAAATCAGAGAGATAAGTATTCGAAAAATCACAACCGATAAATGTACATCCATCATATTCGCCTTTGGCAAGCGGCTTTGTGGTAAAGTTTTCTTTATCGAAAGTTTTGGAATCTATATATACTTCAGCCATTAAGGTTTATTGAGATAGGTAGATAAGTTTCGTGATGATTTATTTATAAGCTGACAGGTTTTCGATCGGCATAAAACGCTTGCCTAAACCAGCACTTTTTTTACCGGTTCAATCAGGTCCCAAAGGTTTCCATAGAGATCTTCAAACACGCCAACCTTGCCATAGGGTTGTATTTGAGGTTCGCGTACAAATTTCACTCCTCTGTTCATCATTGCATTATAATCGCGATCAAAATCATCTGTATTAAGAAATAAAAATACCCTGCCGCCTGATTGATTGCCTACCTGATCCTTTTGTTTTCCTACTGCCTTAGCCAATAGAATTGAGCATTGTGATTGGTCCGAAGGCTTCATTACAATCCATCTTTTTTCTTCCGATAATTTACTGTCTTCAACTAATATGAAGTTCAGTTTATTCTGATAGAACTCAATTGCTTCATCATAATCATTTACTAATAAAGCGATTTGTGCCAGGTAGGTTGACATATATTATTAATAGGATTTCCCTTTTTTTCTGAACTCCTTATAACTTTTATTCTTCTTCTTTTCCCTCTGATCTATTGTATCCGGATCAAACTTTTGCAGCGTGATGGTTTTCTTTTCCCTGGGCTGTTTTGTTTCAGCAGAATTATTACCTAAAGTTTTTCCTTCAGAAGATTTTTTTGATGCAGTCTTCTCTGCAGATTTTCCATGAGAAGATTTTCTCCCGGAAGTTTTTTCTGAAGAAGATTCCTGTGTTGTAGAACTTTTAGAAGACCTTCTGTTTCCGGATTTTTTATCTTCTCCGTCAATAAAGATTCCGGAATTTTTTTCAGCAGATTTCTTCGATGCGCCTGATTTAAGATTTATCACAAACGATCCTTCCTCGGTTCCTGTCGAATCGGATATTGACTCCATTAACTGGTTGATTTCAGGCTCGCTTAAATATCTCCATCTTCCCGGAGCAAGTTTATCAAGCTTGATATTCATGATCCTTGTCCTGGTCAGTGATTCCACTTTGTAATCAAAGTGTTCACACATTCTCCTGATCTGCCGGTTCAATCCCTGGGTCAACACAATCCTGAAGGTTTGTCGGCCCATTGCAGAAATTTTACAGGGCAGCGTTGTTTCCCGATCGAGTTTTACGCCGGTCGACATGCCATGGATGAAGGCAGGATCAACTGGTTTATTCACTCTCACGATGTATTCCTTCTCGTGTTTGTTCCCCGCGCGCAATACTTTATTTACAATATCACCATCATTCGTCATGAAGATCAGTCCGTCAGAATCCTTGTCCAGTCTACCGATCGGGAAGATCCTTTTAGGGTAATTCATATAGCTGATGATATTTCCGCGGATATCAGTATCGGTAGTAGTAGTGATTCCAACCGGTTTGTTGAAAGCGATGTAAACAGCTTTTTCTTTTTTGGCGGGTTTCAGGATACTTCCATCGACCTCCACCTGGTCTCCCGGTTTGAAACGGCTGCCCTTGTGAACAGGCCGGTCATTCAATAAAACTCTTCCTGCTTCTATCAGCCTGTCGGCCTCCCTTCTGGAACAATATCCTGTATCACTGATGTATTTATTGAGACTGATTGAATTATCCACCGCTGAATTTTCAGCAAAAATAGGCATTCCAAGTCCCAAACCCGAATGCGAATTCCGCTTAACTTCACGCCTCAAATTCTTTTATGAGATTAAGGCTGTCTCTTTTCCTGCTCTTATTGTCAGTCGTGAGTTTCGCCCAGGATAAAGGTCTCCTGGCCGGTCCAATGCTCGGGCCGGTTGAACTCAGAACCGCATCTATCTGGGCAGAAGTGACTCCCGGAGCAACAGCTGCTATCTGGTATTGGAAGAAAGGAAATCCGGGTTCTATTAAAACTCAGACAGCTTCCACCAGCAGGGCAAGCTGGTATGGCACGGTGAAATTCGACCTGGTAGGACTCGACATGAACACTACCTATGAGTATGCCATCGCTACTGTTGATAAGAAGCCTGCTAAGGCATCCGGAGAATTTACCACCAAAGATCTCTGGCAATGGAGAAAACCGGTTCCTGATTTCAGTTTCCTGGCAGGAAGTTGTACCTATTTCAATGACCCGATTTATGACCGTCCGGGAAAACCATACGGAAACGATTCTACCATCCTGCTGGCTATGGCGGAAGAAAAAGCTGCATTCATGCTGTGGCTGGGCGATAACTGGTACACACGTGAAGCAGATTATTTCAGCAAGTGGGGATTATGGTATCGCGCGCATCATTACAGGACTCAACCTGTATTACAGGAATTTTTAAAATCTACTTCTCACTATGCGATCTGGGATGATCATGATTTTGGTCCTGATAATTCCAACAAAACATTTCCCTTAAAAGAAGAAAGCAGGAAGGTATTTGAGCACTTCTGGATGAATCCATCTTTCGGAGAAGATGGAGAAGGAATTTATACCATCGTATCACATGGTGATGTTGATCTGTTTTTGATGGACGACAGAACTTTTCGTTCCGCAGATGACCTGGACACCGCTTATAATGGTCAGCGTAACCAGGAAAAAAGAATGTGGGGTACCAAGCAAATGGAGTGGTTGAAGAATGCGCTGGCATCGAGTTCTGCAACTTTCAAGATCATTGTTTCGGGAAGTCAGTTTGTAAATAAATTATCAAGCGCTGACTGTCTGACTCTTTATCCGGTTGAGTTTGATGAATTGATGAATTATCTTGAAAAGGAAAAGGTGGAAGGCGTTGTGTTTTTATCAGGTGATCGTCACCACAGTGAGGTGATCCAATATCAACGAAAAAATGCCTATACCTTGTATGATATCACAACTTCACCTATCTCTGCAGGAATTGCAAAGCCGCGCGGAGTTGAAATAAATCACCCGGATAGAATTCCAAATACACTTGTGGAAGAACATAGCTACGCAAGGTTTAATGTAGCCGGACCGAAAAATGCACGTATACTTAAGGTTGAATTTGCGGGCAGAAAGGGACAAACTCTGGCCACCTGGTCATTACATGAAAAAGATCTAAAATACAGCAGATAATGACAATAGAATTCAGGTACGACAAGCGACAGGTTATACAGGCACTGAGGTATCATTTCTTAAGCAAACCCGAGATCAAATATCTATTGATCTTTGTAAATGTATTTGCCATTGCATCTGCAGTGATGATGTATATGAAGATCATCCAACCCTTGTCGTTTGCGGTGTTCAGCCTGCTTTGGTTTTTGCTGATGATTATTGTATGGTGGATCATGCCATTCAGCATCTATAAAAAATCAATGACTTTCAGGGATCATTTTATCATGCATTTTACAGAGTCTGATGTTGTGCTTGAAACGGAAAGAGGACAGAAAGGCTGGGACTGGAACAAGTTTTCCAAATTCATTGAAAGTCCATTTTTCTTTCATTTATATTTCGATGCACAATCATTTTTCCTTGTACCGAAAGATGCATTCACAGATCTTCAGGATATGCAGGAAGTGAGGCAATTGATGAAGAAGAATATTGGAAAGTAAATTTATTTCGGCCTGTACTTACTTTCTTCAAAAATAGTTTTTGGGGATGTTTCCATCAGCTTATCCGGATTCATGTTTTCCTGTTTGTCCATATAAGCCTGTACAATTCTCCATCCGATAAACAAACCAATATTTCCCGGTGCGCCTTCTCCGAATTCCTGTGTTTTTGGTGATTCACCGATATAGTTTTTGATGATAGATGGGTCGTTGTTGTATACAAAAGAATTCGTAACAAAAAAGTTCCAGATCAAACCTTCATTGTCGTAACATCCTGCGAGTTGTGCTTTTGAATAACCGATCTTCAAAGTATCTTCTGTATCCGGCATAAATTTATCAAGCAGGTACATTCTCTTTCCTTTTTCAACCATCTGTTCAACAAGCGTAAGTGAGCCGCTTTTATCAGGATATAGATCATCAATTACATTCTTGATACAATTCACCGGGATGGATTGTGGGGTGAATCTTTTTGAAATGTAATCGGGGTAAAGAGATTGTCCCATCGGACTTTTATAAAAAGAAAAGTTGGAACCGAGGTGAAGCTGCAATCCCACTGCAAGTCCTTCAGTTGTAATGACATCTCCTTGCCCACCCAGTGATGCTTCATAATAAGCATCCATCGGTCCTACAAAAGTGATGAGTTTCTTTGGTGCTTTGTAAGAAGGGAAATAATGGAGTACATGTTTCATTCCTTTCTCCACATCCTGCCCGATCCGGGAAATATCACCGAAGGTTTTGTCAACAGAGTCTTTGATCGGTTTGTAATCCCTGACGAATTGTTTGATGGCGGCAAACACCGCTGTATCGCCATTCTGTGCAGGGGGCAGTCCAAGAATATTTACATTGAAATCATTCAGGAAGACAGGATATTTTTGTCCCAGCGATTGGAAAGATGCTGCAATATTATTTGTATCGATCTTGAAAAAGTCCTGTTCGAACCTGCTGATTTCGAGATCATATTTTACACCCGATACATCTGGTCCTTCATTATTCTTACAGGACGTAAAGGCTGCACCAATGAACAAGACCGTGCATACATTTTTAATGAAATTGCTCCTGGAAAACTGTTTTTTATTGATACCGGTCATCTTTATAATTGGTTGAACTATTATTAACTGGGTTAACGGTCTGATATATCAATTGTTGTTAGTATCTACAAATCTATAGGATTGACACCTGTTGGCAAGCCAGTATTCCTTTAAATTTGCTTATGAAAATTGCACTTTGTCAGCAGAATTATCATATCGGGAATTTTGAACTGAACACCCAAAAGATTCTTTCAGGTATTGAAAGCGCAAGATCTCAGGGTGCAGAGCTGGTTGTATTTTCTGAATTATCGGTCTGTGGTTATCCTCCCCGCGACTTTCTTGAATTCACTGATTTTTTAAGACGTTGTGAGGAAGCTTTGCAAACTATTGCTGCAGCTTCCAGCGGAATTGGAGTAATTGTAGGTGCACCGGCAAAAAATCCCGAGAAGGAAGGGAAAGACCTGTTCAATGCTGCATGGTTTCTATACGATGGAAAAGTGCATGCAAAAGCATACAAAACGCTGTTGCCAACGTATGATGTGTTCGATGAATACCGTTATTTCGAACCTTCACATGAATGGAATATTATAGAATTCAAGGGGAAAAGAATTGCACTCACCATTTGCGAAGATCTCTGGAACCTGGGTGATAATCCTTTGTACAGACTTGTTCCTATGGATGAGCTTGCGAAACAATCGCCGGACCTGATGATCAATATTTCTGCTTCCCCTTTTGATTATGATCATAATGACGACCGCAAGGAAGTGGTGAAAGCAAATGTGCTGAAGTACCGTGTTCCAATTATCTATTGTAATACAGTAGGATCACAGACAGAGATTGTTTTCGATGGTGGTAGTCTTGTGATCGATGCAAAGGGAAACATCGAAAAAGAGATGAAGTATTTCGAGGAAGACATTTATGTAACAGAACTTGATCGTCTTCTTGAAGGAGCAAAACCAGGAACTGCCAACCAGGAAATGACAGGCCAGATCAAACAGCTGGATGCGCAGATGCGTGTTGCAAAAATTGAGGATCATAATCAAATCATTTCTTATCTCACTCATCCGCATAATATCGGACAGATCTACCAGGCACTGATCCTTGGAATAAAAGATTATTTCCAAAAGATGGGATTTAAAAAAGCTATTTTAGGATCTTCAGGGGGGATCGACAGTGCTGTGACTTTGGCTCTTGCCTGTGACGCACTTGGCGCGGAAAATGTTCGTGCGATATTGATGCCTTCGGAATTTTCTACGGGACATTCTGTTGATGATGCTGTACAGTTGAGTAAAAATCTTGGAAACCCTTACGATATTCTTCCAATCAAAAATATTTATACAGCGTTCATCAATGAACTGGAGCCATTGTTTAAAGGACTTCCATTCAACGTTGCCGAAGAAAATATTCAGAGCAGGACAAGAGGAAATTTGTTAATGGCCATATCGAATAAGTTCGGATACATCTTATTGAACACTTCCAATAAGTCGGAACTCGCTACAGGTTATGGAACCTTATATGGCGATATGGCCGGAGGTTTAAGTGTGTTGGGAGATCTTTATAAAATGCAGGTTTATGCACTTGCGGAATATATCAACAGGAATAAGGAGATCATCCCCTCTAATATTCTTACCAAAGCTCCCTCAGCAGAATTAAGACCGAATCAGAAGGATAGTGACAGTCTTCCGGATTATGCAATTCTTGATAAAGTTTTGTTTCAGTATATAGAGAAACGAAAAGGTCCTGCAGAACTGGTAGAGATGGGAATTGATGAAGCTTTAGTGAAAAGGGTTTTGAAACTGGTGAATACAAATGAATATAAACGGAACCAGTTTTGTCCGATCATCCGGGTAAGCTGCAAAGCATTCGGAGTTGGAAGAAGAATGCCGATCGTCGGAAAATATTTATCCTGACCGGCATTCCTATAATTTGGCAGAGTAGCAATTTGAGTGAATCTCAATATGCCTTAAAGATATTTTGATCTTAATGAACCAGTTCTACTACAACAGTAACCGGAATTGGTAAACCGATATCAACAGACTGCGACATAGCGAGTTTCGAATCGTTCAGCGTTATAAGTTTAACAGCGCCGTCAATTCCCTGTACTCCGCCGCCGGTGAAAATGATCTGGGATTGATCTGAGCTCAGGCTCCATCCGAATGAGGAGGTTTGCGGATCAGTATCTTCACATTTCAATGGACCTTCATCAGCTGTTCCGGTTCCATCTGATTTAAAAGTGTAAAGGTTATCCAGTTCACAGGGTTCAAAAGTGTTGGAAGGAAGCGGTGTATCGATTGTTCCGTCATTATTTGCGTCCACACCCGCTGTACTGTACTTCCATGGTTTGGCCGTCAGTTGATCTGTTTTCGTCGGGGTTTTGTTATCATCATCTTTCTGACATCCTGCAGATACGATCAGCAGTCCCATCAGCGCCGTTGCAAATACTTTCATGAGAGGTATATTTATTAAGGTAATATACCTTTATTTACGAAGGCAGGCAAGTATTGGCGCATTAGTTGCAACAGCATTATGCGTAATTTGTGTACCTAACTTAAATTTTGACAGCGTGCTCACAGCGAATGATATCAGGCAGTTAAATGAAAAAATACAGAACCAGAGTGCATTTATCGATACCCTTAAAACAGAGATCGGAAGGGTCATTGTAGGGCAGCATTATATGCTCGACAGGCTGCTGATCGGGATGTTGAGTAATGGTCATATTTTGCTGGAAGGTGTACCGGGACTGGCAAAAACGCTTACGATCAAATCGCTGTCGAATGCCGTGAACGCACGATTCAGCAGGATCCAGTTTACACCGGATCTGCTTCCCGCTGATGTGATCGGTACTATGATCTATAACCAGCAGAAGCATGAATTCATTGTAAGGAAGGGTCCCATTTTCGCAAATTTTATTCTGGCGGATGAGATCAATCGTGCCCCTGCAAAAGTGCAGAGTGCTTTGCTGGAAGCGATGCAGGAAAGGCAGGTTACGATCGGTGATACGACTTTCAAACTTGATGATCCATTCCTGGTTCTTGCTACACAAAACCCGCTGGAACAGGAAGGAACTTACCCGTTACCGGAAGCACAGCAGGATCGCTTTTTAATGAAAGTAATTGTTGATTATCCTACCAGGGCCGAAGAACAACTGATCATAAGGCAGAATGTCCAGGGAATTAAATTTCCGGAAGTAACTCCGGTTGTTTCCACTGCAGAAGTATTGCAGGCGAGGGAACTGGTGCGACAGGTTTATATGGATGAAAAGATCGAACAGTATATTCTTGATATCGTTTTTGCAACAAGAAGACCTCATGAATACAGGCTCGAAAAACTGAAACCATTGATTGCCTATGGCGGATCACCAAGGGCAAGTATCAACCTGGCACTTGCAGCAAAAGCACAGGCATTCCTGAATAAAAGAGGATATGTGATCCCTGAGGATATCAGGAGTATCGCAAAAGATGTGATGAGACACAGGGTAGGTTTAACCTATGAAGCGGAAGCAGAAAACATCAGGTCTGAAAATGTTATTGATGAAATTCTTCAAATCATCCCGGTTCCATAATGCTGACAACATCCGAGATCATAAAAAAAGTTCGGGAGCTGGAGATCAAGAGTAAAAAACTTACCCGGCATCTCTTCACCGGTGAATACCACAGCGCATTCAAGGGAAGGGGTATGTCGTTCAAAGAAGTACGTGAATATCATCATGGGGATGATCCAAGGTTCATCGACTGGAATGTATCTGCCAGATTTAATCATCCGTTCAGTAAGGTTTTTGAAGAGGAGAGAGAATTGACCGTAATGTTAATGGTTGATCTCAGTGCAAGTTCATTTTTTGGAACAAAGCATTCAATCAAAAAAGATCTGATTACAGAAATAGGGGCAGTAATCACTTTTTCTGCAGTGAGTAACAATGATAAAGTAGGTGTATTGTTTTTCAGTGATAAGGTTGAAATGTTCATTCCTCCTAAGAAAGGTAGAGATCATGCGTTGTATATAGTTCGTGAATTACTGACGGTTGAACCGAAAAGTAAAGGGACAAATATTTCTGAAGCATTAAAAAGATTTACAAATTCTACAAGACAAAGATGCATCTCATTTTTACTGAGTGATTTTTTGGATACAGGATTTGAAGATGCCTTAAAGGTTGCAGGAAAAAAACATGATTTGATTGGAGTAAGAGTGTACGACCAGATGCAGATGGATTTACCTGATATCGGACTGGTGCAAATAGAAGATGCAGAAACAGGAAGTACAGCGCTGGTTGATACCGGAGATTATCTTGTAAGAAAAAGTTACCAGGAAGAGTTTCAGAAATTTTCTGAATACTGCAAGAATATATTTGCAAAAGCCGGTTGTGATCTGCTGCATATCAGGACCGATGAAGATTATGTAAAAGTGTTGCAGAAGTTTTTTATCAGCAGGAATTGATATGAAGAGGATACTTTACTTTTTGTTTTTATTGATTTGTATCCGCGCGCAATCACAGGTGCAGGTGAAAACCTTTACTGATAAGGAATCTATCCTGATCGGTGAACGTTTTACGATGACACTTGAATCATACATGCCGCTCGATCAAAAGTTCAGCTGGCCGATGATCGATACCCTGCCGAACTTCCAGATTATTGCTTCTTCAAAAATTGATACAACCGAAAATTTCAATAGCAGGAAAATTGTACAGTCCTTTCAATTAACAAGTTTTGATTCCGGTCATTATACAATTCCGCCGATTACGTTTCTTGTCGGAAATATTCGATATGTAAGTGATACGGTTGGAATTGATATCGGGTATTCACCAATGGATGCCAATCCGGATTATAAAGAGATCAAAGACATCCTGGATGTAGAAGATGCCGGAAATCCTTACCTGTACTGGTTTATAGCCGGGGTTGCATTGGTGCTGGGAATTTTGCTGTGGTATTTCCTGAGAAATAAAAAACAACCTGCAAAAGTTACGGAGGTTAAAAAACTATCTCCTTATGAAGAAGCAATGATTGCATTAGACAATATCAGGAAATCTGGTTTTATTCATAATGGATCCGTGAAAAAGTACTATTCAGAGTTGAATGATGTTTTGAGAAATTATCTCGATTCACAACTGCAGCTTCATTCAATGAAGAAAACAAATGAACAGATCATCGGGGAGCTTGGAACATTGGAACTGAATAATGATGATCAGCAAAAGTTAACCGATGCGCTGAGAGTTGCCGACTTTGTAAAGTTTGCAAAGTACCAGCCTGATGAAAGGACGAATGAAGAGAATTTCATTATTGTAAAGAACGCCATTCAATCACTAAATAAAAGCAGGAATTGATCTATAGTTGGCTACAGGATACTGAGTTTGCATGGCCTATGGCGCTGTGGTTGTTGCTGTTACTTCCAGTGATGATCTGGTGGTATTTTAAGAAAGGAAAGTCGAAGCGTGCAACCATCAAAGTTCCTGCAATTACACCTTTTGTAAAAGTGTCTTCCTGGAGAGCAAGATTTTACCCGGTTCTTTTTATACTGCGATTATTATCGCTTGCATTTATCATTCTTGCAATTGCAAGACCTCAGAAAAGGAATGATCAGCAATTGGTAAGCGGTGAAGGAATTGATATCATGCTTTGTATGGATGTGAGCGGAAGTATGCTTGCACAGGATTTCACTCCGAACAGATTGGAAGCTGCAAAAAATGTTGCGGTAAATTTTGTTGATGCAAGACAAACCGATCGTATCGGACTGGTAATTTTTTCGGGTGAAAGTTTTACATCTTCTCCGTTAACTATCGATAAAGATTTGTTGAAGTCACAGATCTATAATGCACAAAGTAATGTGCTTGCTGATGGAACTGCGATTGGTGATGGATTGTCGACAAGTGTTCAACGATTGAAAGAAAGTAAATCCAAATCAAGGATCATCATATTATTGACGGATGGTGAGAACCAGGGAGGATTGATTGATCCGCTCACAGCAAAGGAAATTGCGAAATCAATCGGGATTAAAGTATACACCATAGGAATGGGAACCGAAGGGTTTGCTCCTGCACCTACTCAAACATCTACCGGAGCGGTTGTGATGCAGCAACAAAAAGTAAATATTGATGAAACCCTGTTGCGGCAGATCGCAGCAGAAACGGGTGGACTGTATTTCAGAGCAAGGGATAATAACAGTTTAAGTCAGATCTATTCGGAAATTGATAAACTGGAAAAAACAAGAATTGAAGTGACCAACCTGCGCAGGTTCAGGGAACAATACCAGCCGCTGGTATTAATAGCGTTAGGTTTATTGATTCTTGAATTATTACTTCGATATACTTTGTTCAGAAGATTTCCGTGAATAATTAACTTCGAAGAATGAAAGGTCTTGTGTATAAATCGACTGGAAGCTGGTATGTAGTTCGCGATAAAAACGGGGATACCTGTAATGCGCGGATGAAGGGTGCATTCAAACTGGAAGGCATTACCTCTACTAATCCGATTGCAGTAGGTGATGAAGTGGAGATTGAAATGGAAAATGAACTGGAGAAATCTGCGATGATCACGGAGATCCATGACCGGAAAAATTATATCGCGCGACAGTCGCCTTCGCATAGGATGCATCACCATATTGTAGCGGCAAACCTCGACCAGTCGCTGCTCGTAGTGACTCTTCGTGATCCCAAAACATCACAGGGTTTTATGGATCGTTTTCTGGTAAGCTGTGAAGCATTTCATGTACCTGCAATCATTCTTTTCAATAAAGCTGATATCTATCGTACTAAAGAAATGGCAAAGTTTGAAGAGATGAGAGCCATGTATGAATCGATTGGATATAAAGTGATCCTTGCCAGTACGCAAACCGGGCAGGGAATGGAAGAACTGAAAGGATTGCTGAAAGATAAAGTCACCTTGTTTAGTGGTCACTCAGGTGTTGGAAAATCATCCCTCATCAATTTGCTGATTCCCGAGAAGAATTTAAAAACGCAGGACGTTAGTGAATGGAGCGGGAAGGGTTTACATACCACCACTTTTGCAGAGATGTTTGATCTTCCTGATGGCGGTAAGATCATTGATACGCCGGGTGTCCGTGAATTCGGAATTGTGCAGATCGAAAAGAAGGAACTCTCTCATTACTTCCCTGAGATGCGTGCACTGATCAATGATTGCCAGTTCAATAACTGCATGCACCTGAACGAACCGGGATGCGCGGTTAAAGAGGCCGTGAATGAAGGAACCATTTCCGTAGACCGGTATGTGAGTTATGCAACGATTCTTGAGACGATGGGAAAGAAGTATTAAAATCAATCTTCAATACCGGACAAAGTTTGCATTATCCATTGAAATGGTTCAGTTTCTGAACATATCAAATCTTGTTCTATTGCTCTTTCCCAACTACAGATCCCTCGGTTCCTGACCCTTAAACCATCCTGAATAAAAAATATAATTATCAGCAATCCGGTTGATCTCGTTCCCAATCAATTCCTGTGAAATATCCTTGACTTTTTTTGCAGGAACACCTGCATAAATAGATCCTGGTTCGCAGATTGTTCCTTCCAGTACGACTGCTCCTGCAGCGATAATTGTATTCGACCCGATCTCTGCACGGTCCATCACAATTGCGCCCATTCCTATAAGCACATTATCTGAAACTGTACAGCCATGCACGATCGCATTGTGACCGATCGATACATTGTTCCCTAAAACTGTTGCAGTTCTTTTGTAGGTGCAATGGATCACTGCACCATCCTGAACATTCACTTTGTTGCCCATCCTGATGCTGTTCACATCGCCCCGAACTACCGCATTGAACCAGAAGCTGCACTGGTCGCCGCATTGAACATCTCCCACTATTGTAGCATTGGGTGCTACAAAACAATCATTTCCCAAAGTCGGGTAAACTCCATCGACCTGCATGATCACCGCCATAGAATTAATATTGGTTCAACAACAAATATCCTGAATTGTAACGTTCTTTGTACAGATCAATTTATTTATGAATCAAAGAGAACTGTTTCTTCAGCATGTAGCGCAAACTTCTCCTGCACCTCTGGCGTTGGAGATCGTAAAAGCAAAGGGTTGTACGCTCACTGATGCGGCCGGGAAAAAGTATATCGACCTCATCGCAGGAATCAGTGTTTCCAATACCGGCCACCGGCATCCTAAAGTGGTAAAGGCCATCAAGAAGCAGGTCGACCAGTACATGCATCTCCTGGTTTATGGTGAATTCATTCAGTCGCCCCAGGTTCAGTATGCAAAAAGCCTGGTGGATCATCTTCCGGAATCCCTCAACAGTGTGTACTTCACCAATTCAGGAACTGAGGCTACGGAAGGAGCAATGAAACTTGCAAAACGTGTGACCGGCAGGTCTGATATTATTTCCTTCAAAAATTCCTACCACGGCTCAACACAGGGTGCATTGAGTGTGATGGGAGATGAATACTGGAGAAATGCTTTTCGTCCTTTATTACCCGGAGTAAAACATTTCATGTACAATGAAGATTCTGTACTGGATCAAATCAATGAAAATACTGCCTGCGTAATTGCAGAAACCATACAGGCTGAAAGAGGTGTGTTTGCACCGGATCACGACTGGATGTCGGCACTTCGTCACAAATGTTCTGAAACAGGAACCCTGTTGATCTTAGATGCAATTCAAACCGGTTTTGGAAGAACAGGAACCATGTGGGGATTTGAACAATCGGGAGTTGTTCCCGACATTTTATTGTTGGGAAAAGCGCTTGGAGGAGGAATGCCACTCGGAGCTTTTGTGGCAGATGTATCACTATTGAATCAATTGATGGAAGATCCTGTTCTGGGACATATAACAACTTTCGGCGGGCACCCGGTTTGTTGCGCTGCAGGACTGGCTGCAATGAAAGTGATGCTGAAAGATGATTTGATTGGTGGAGTCAGAGATAAGAGTCTTCTTTTTAAAGATCTGCTGCAACATCCGCTGATCACAAATGTGCGTGCTGAAGGATTATTGATCGCTGTTGAATTTGAAAGCTTCGAGATCAATAAAAAAGTAATAGATGAAGCAATTGAAAATGGAGTGTTAACTGACTGGTTTTTATTTGCACCTCAGTGTATGCGGATTGCACCACCATTGATCATTACGGAAAAAGAAATAAGGAAAGCATGTTCTGCTATTTTACAGGCTTGTAATAAACTGATCAGCCCGGTTGAAGAACCTGAATTATCCCAGGTACAAAAATATTAATGTCGCCAGTAGTGCTCCTGCAATCGGTCCTGCAATGGGAACCCATGCATAAGCCCAGTCGCTGTCTCTTTTTTTCATTGGAAGAATAGCATGTAATATTCTTGGTCCTAGATCACGCGCGGGATTGATTGCATAACCTGTAGTTCCTCCGAGAGATAAACCGATGCTTAATACAACCAGTCCTGCAGGAAGTGCATCCAAAGCGCCCAAACTACTTTGAGGTGCAGCCATATAGAATGCAGCAATCACCAAGATCAATGTCCCGATCATTTCCGATAGAAAATTCATGTGGTATCTTCTTATTGCAGGTGAAGTACAAAACGTGGCCATTTTCAAATCCAGGTTTTCAGTTGCTTTATAGTGTTCGTAATAACTGATATAAACAAGCAGGGATCCAAATGCAGCGCCAGTAACCTGGCCTGCTATATAGGAAGGCAATAATTCCCATCCTGTTTTTCCGGCGGCTGCAAAGGCAATAGTGATTGCGGGATTCAGATGTGCTCCTCCTCCTAATTTGGTTGCTGTAAACACTGCAACAAAAACTGCGATCGCCCATCCAAAAGTTATGACAATCCATCCGGAACTATAACCTTTAGTTTTATCCAATACAACATTGGCTACTACACCGTTTCCTAAAGTGATCAATATGGCTGTGCCTATGAATTCGGTTAAGTAAATAGACATATTAAGCAATCGGGTTTTGAATGTTTTGGGGAAGATATTGTGAAGCTGTTCTTGTAAATTCTACAAGCTGTTGTTCCATCCACTGATCAGTTTCGTTCAATTCTTTCTGCATCAGTTGCGCTACGCCCAAAGCCGCACTCATAGAGGCTTTGGCGTCCAGTAATAAGGCTCTTGTTCTTCTTGATAATGCATCTTCAACAGTCATGCAATATTCATGATGAACCGCATGAACAATTTGTCCTTTGGTATAAGGCAGATCAGGATGTATCAGCTGATGCAGATCAGGATTTTTGAAATACAGATCTTCAAGAAATTTATGATCTGTTCCATAGTAATAATCATCCTGGTCTTCATTACATCCTTCACAATGACCATGTACAGGAAGATCTTCGGTTACACATGGACGTTTGGGTAAAAGATTTTTATCAATTACTGAAGTGAGTACATCATCAGCCATCTTTCTGTAAGTAGTCCACTTACCTCCGATGATACTGATCAGTCCTGAATCAGAATGAAGGATTAAATGATCTCTTGAAATCTCCGATGTCTTTTTTGCAGATGATTTTATCAATGGTCTTAAACCGGCAAACACACTTCTGATATCATCATATCCCGGTTCTTTCGATAAATATCTTTTGATATGACGGACAAGAAAAGTAATTTCTTCTTCCAGTGGAACCGGCTCAGCAAAGATTTTCGGAACGATGGTATCTGTAGTTCCAACGATAACTTTATTGTGCCAGGGCACTGCGAATAAAACTCTTCCGTCATCGGTATGAGGAACCATGATAGCTGCATCACCGGGTAAAAATTCCTTATCAAGAACTATATGAATTCCCTGGCTTGGTGTGATCGTATTTTCTTTTTCTGCTTCATCCATCTGCTGGATCTTATCCGAGAACACACCCGTTGCATTAATAACAACTTTTGCTAAAATCTCTGATCTTTCCTTACTGATCCTATCAATTACTTCAACACCGCAAATCTTATCATTTGATTTTAATAACCTGGTGACTTCAAAATAATTCAGCACAAGTGCTCCCTGTTCAACTGCTGTCTGTGCAAGATTGATCGCAAGTCTTGCATCATCGAACTGTCCGTCGCGATATAGAATTCCACCTCTTAATCCCTGCTGTCCCAAGGTTGGTGCATGTTTCAGTACTTCTTCCTTTGAAAGGAATTCAGAAGGGCCAAGCCCAAGGCTTCCACTCATCCAGTCATAGATCTTCAACCCAACTCCGTAATAAGGTCCTTCCCACCATTTATAATTAGGTACAATAAAGGATTGATTCTTTACCAGATGACCGGCATTCTTCTTCAGGATGCCTCTTTCTTTCAGGGCTTCCATTACCAACTTTATATTGCCCTGTTGAAGATATCTTACACCTCCGTGCACAAGTTTCGTAGATCTTGAAGACGTTCCTTTTGCAAAGTCATCGCGCTCAACCAGAATTGTATTGTATCCCCTGGAAGCTGCATCCACCGCCAATCCCAGTCCGGTAGCACCACCACCGATGATACATACATCCCATTGGGAATGATTAGAAATTTTTGCTGTCAGATTTTTTCTTTGCATAATTTATTCACCTGCCGCCCAGGCTCTTGTTGCATTGATTGCTCTCTGCCATCCTTTTATACACTTTTCGACTTTATCTTTTCCAAGTGATGGCTCAAATTTTTTATCTATCTGCCATTGCTGTTGAAGTGCATGGACACTTTCCCAATAACCTACTGCAAGTCCTGCGAGGTATGCAGCTCCAAGTGCAGTGGTTTCATATATCTTAGGTCGTACAACACCTACCTGTAAAATATCAGACTGGAATTGCATCAGAATATCATTTTGCGTGGCACCACCATCAACCCTCAATTCCGCGATGGAAATTCCTGCATCTGATTCCATTGCTTTCAATACATCATAGGTTTGATAAGCGATACTTTCAATGGATGCTCTCGCGATGTGTGCACCAGAACTTCCTCTTGTCAATCCGAAGATCGAACCTCTTGCATGCTGGTCCCAATGCGGTGCGCCTAATCCTGCAAATGCCGGAACCATATAAACACCATCACTGGAAGCTACGCTGGTAGCGAGTTTCTCAACATCTTTTGAAGTCCTGATTATTTTCAGTTCATCTCTTAACCATTGCACCACCGCTCCTGCAATAAAGATGCTTCCTTCCAGTGCGTACTCAACTTTATTACTGATCTTCCAGGCTACGGTTGTGAGCAGATTATTCTTTGATTCAACTGCTTTCTCTCCTGTATTCATCAGCATAAAACATCCGGTTCCATACGTATTCTTTACCATTCCAGGTTCAGTGCAGAGTTGCCCGAACAGTGCTGCCTGCTGGTCGCCCGCAATTCCACTGATCGAAATATTCGAATGTCTTACGACCGCTTCCGTTACGCCATACACCTTACTGGATGGCCTGATCTCGGGAAGCATTGATTCGGGAATATCAAAAAATTTGAGCAGGTCCTGATCCCACTCACAGGTTTCAATATTCATCAGCATTGTTCTGGATGCATTCGTTACATCCGTGATATGAATTTTTCCTCCCGTCAATTTCCAGGTGAGCCAGGAATCCACGTTTCCAAAAATGAGGTCGCCATTATTTGCCTTTTGCCGGGCACCGCTAACATTTTCAAGGATCCACCGGATCTTGCTCGCAGAAAAATAGGCATCTATTACAAGACCTGTTTTTTTCCTGATGAATGCAGCATGACCGGAATTATTGAGTTCATCACAATATTTAGCCGTTCGCCTGTCCTGCCATACGATTGCATTGTAAACCGGCTCGCCTGTATTCCTGTCCCAAACAATACTGGTTTCCCTTTGATTGGTAATTCCGATTGCTGCGACCTGGTTGGTTTTGATTCCGGTTTTTGCCATCACTTCTGCAAGCACACTGTATTGAGATGCCCAGATTTCATTTGGATCATGCTCTACCCAGCCGGGTTGAGGATAGATCTGTTTAAATTCCTTCTGTGCGACTGCGGTAATAGCGCCTGAATGATCAAAAAGAATCGCTCTTGAACTGGTTGTACCCTGGTCAAGTGCAAGCACAAAACTTGAAACCATGCAATCAAATTTTTCTGAATTTAGGTTAATTACGTTAACTATTAAAGCTTATACCGATTATTGTCCTGTTATCCTGATTTCTTTAATCTATCAATTTTCAAATCCTTAAATTCATCCCAAACCGTAATAACATATGAGTCAATTTTTCCGTTCCGGCACACGTCCTGTTGCCTTACTGGGAGGAATGCTGATGACGGGTGCTGTACTGGCATCATTCTCGGGTTCCATCAGAAGCGATTTCGGATTGCCTGAATCAAATTTTGCAGACACTGCGAAAAAGGATACCACACAATTTACCGTGTTCAAAGATCTTCCGCTGAAGCCTGCACGTAACATTAAATTCACTACCAGCGAAGGCACCTGGATGTCGCTGGATATCAGTCCCGACGGACAAACCATTCTCTTCGACCTGATGGGTGATATCTATTCACTTCCAATCACCGGAGGAACGGCAACACCGATCACAAAGGGAATTGCATTTGATACGCATCCGCGTTACAGTCCCGATGGTAAAAAGATCGTGTTTACTTCCGACAGAAGCGGATCTGAAAATGTTTGGATCATCGATACTGAAAAGAAAGATACCGTTCAGTTAACCAAAGACCGCGACCAGAGTTTTCCCGCTGCCACCTGGAGCAGTGATGGTGATTATGTGATTGCCGCAAAAGGAAGAATGGATGTAAAACTTTGGATGTATCATAAAGATGGCGGAGGAGGAGTTCAGCTGATAGAAACTCCCGGAGTAAAAACAATTGATCCTGCAGTTAGTCCTGATGGAAGATATATTTATTACTCGCAAAGAATTGGTCCGTGGACATACAACGCACCGATGCCGCAATATTCAATTGGTGAGTTTGACAGGAACAATGCGAAATCAAGAACGATCGCATCCCGCTATGGTTCAGCATTTACACCGACTCTTTCAAAAGATGGAAAGTGGATGGTATACGGATCAAGGTTTGAAGAAAAAACCGGATTGATCATTCGTAACCTTGAGACAAGTGAGGAAAAATGGCTTGCCTATCCTGTGCAGAGAGATGAACAGGAATCAATAGCAACGATGGGCGTACTTCCTGCAATGACGTTTACACCTGATAGTAAGTCGGTGCTTGCATCTTATGGTGGAAAGATTTTTCGCATACCCATCGACGGTAGTAAGGCAACAGAAATTCCATTCACTGCAAATGTGAATCTTGAACTCGGTCCAAGACTGGAATTCAAATATCCCGTTAAGGATACATCGCATGCACTGGTAACTCAGATCCGTGATGCAGTTCCTTCTCCCGATGGAAAAAAACTTGCATTCACGGCGATGAATCGTTTGTATGTGATGGACCTTCCAAACGGAACGCCAAAACGACTAACATCCAATGATCAGACGGAAGCTCATCCTGGATGGGCACCAGATGGAAAATCAATTGCCTTTGTAAGCTGGTCCGTAAAAGGTGGTTCTCTGTACAAAGTGAATTTCGGTGCTAAATCAAATACAGTACAGAAGTTGACGAATGATGATGCAGTGTATCAGAATCCTGTATTCTCTCCAAAGGGAGACATGATTGTTTTTATAAGAGGAAGCCTGAGAAGTTATAAGGAATCAATTGGTCCTGTTGCAAATTCAGTGGAAAATAAACTTAGCTGGATCCCTGCGTCAGGTGGTGTGATCACTGATATTGACCGGCAGGGATATCGGGATAATCCTCACTTTGTAAAAAATGATGACAGCAGGATCTATCTTAACCAGGGTGGTAATTTATTATCGATCCGCTGGGATGGAACTGATGAAAAAACGCATGCAAAAGTTACAGGAATTGCAACTTTCGGTATGAGTAGTTTTAAGGATGAAGAACATCAGCATGAATTAAATGCAAGAGATTTTTGTCTGCTGACTGAAAAAGCAATTGAAGCGATGGAAATGCAGATGCCTTCCAGTGCAAGTTCTATTACAATGTCACCTGATGGAAAACAGGCACTTGCCCAGGTAAATAATGAATTGTTTATCGTAACAATTCCAAAGACCGGGAAGGTTGCAAATATTTCTGTAGCTGATCCGAATTCTTCTTCATTCCCTGCAAAGAAATTAACTGATCTCGGTGGTGAATTTGCAAACTGGTCGGGAGATGGTAAGAAAGTGCACTGGTCATTAGGAAATGGTCATTTTATCTATGATGTAGATAAGTCAAAGGCATTTGAGGACAGTGTGAAACTTGCGAAGAAAGAAGCAGATAAGAAGAAAGCAGATTCGTTATCGAAGGCTAAGACTGACAGCATTAAAGTGAAGAGTGACAGCGTTGAAGTGAGATTGTATACGAATAAACCTATGATGAAGAGTGATACGCTTTCTCCCAAGTCGGATTCCATGGTGAAGAAGCCTTCTCCAAAGCCTGATGAAGCAAGGTATATGCCGGAAGAGTTCCAGGTAAAAGTGTATTATGAAAAGGATATGCCGAATGGAACAGTGTTATTGAAAGGAGCAAGGATCATTACGATGAAAGGAGAGGAAGTGATTGAGAGTGGTGATATTCTTGTGGTAAATAACAGGATCAAACAAATCGGAAAATCCGGAACACTGAATGTTCCATCGAATGCAAAAGTGATCGATGTAAATGGTAAAACGATTGTTCCCGGATTTGTTGATACGCATTCACATATGTGGACACAATGGGGGCTGCATAAAACACAATCATGGATCTATGCAACGAACATGGCATATGGTGTAACTACCACAAGAGATCCGCAAACCGCAACCACTGATGTGTTAACATACAGTGATATGGTGGATGCAGGAAAGATGGTAGGTCCAAGAGTATATTCAACTGGTCCCGGGGTTGGTTTCTGGATGTACAATGTACGTGACTCTGCACATGCAAGTAATATTCTGAAGCAGTACAGTAAATATTACAATACAAAGTATATCAAGATGTATATCACTGGTCCGAGAAATGTGAGACAGTGGATCATTAAAGCTGCAAACGACCAGGGATTGATGCCAACTACTGAAGGTGGATTAAATTATAAATTGAACATGACCAATTTGATGGATGGATATCCTGGTCATGAACATACCATTCCGGTTTATCCGTTGTACAAGGATGTGGTGACAACCATTGCCGAATCCAAGATGGCAGTAACACCAACGATGCTGGTGGCATATGGCGGACCGTTTGCGGAGAATTATTTCTTCCAGACTGAAGAGCCGTATAAGGATAAAAAAATGCAGCACTTCATGCCTTATGAAGAGCTTGCAGGAAAGACAAGAAGAGTACAGGGATGGTTCATGCCTGAAGAACATGTATTTACCAAACATGCGAAGTCGATGAAATCGATGGTGGAAAGTGGTGCACTTGCAGGCGTTGGTAGTCATGGTGAATTCCAGGGACTTGGTTATCATTGGGAATTGTGGGCGATCCAAAGTGGCGGAATGAAAAATCATGATGCCCTGAAGGTTGCAACCATTTTGGGTGCGAAATCACTTGGACTGGAAAATGATCTTGGTTCTATTGAATCAGGAAAACTGGCTGACCTTGTTATTCTTGATAAGAACCCATTGGAAAATATCCGCAATACAAATTCTGTGAAGTATGTAATGAAGAACGGAAGATTGTATGAAGGAGATTCAATGAATGAAATTTTCCCGCTTCAGAAGAAGTTTGATAATTCAGAATGGAAGATGGAGAAGCCCGTGATGAATACTGGGATTGGGGAGTAGAATTAAAGTAATTGAAGTAAAAGAAAAACCCTGCTGGTAACGGCAGGGTTTTTTGGTTTTATATATTATAAATCTTAAGGTTGGCTGATTTGGACATTACTGGCAAATTCAAAAGAAAATTTAATTAGTGTCCAGTTGCTTTGCGTTGTTACATTTCCCCTAAAACACCACCCTGAACGATCCGAATACTCCAAACCTTTTCACTCTTTCCGGTGGTAATGGTCTTGGTAAAACTCTCCAGAAAAAGTCGAAGCGGAAAAGTTTGAAGATATTATCAACCCCAGTTCCAAGTTCCATATAGGTCCTCCCATTCAGGGATTCAAAACGGTAAGGTGAAGTTGATGGCATATTGAGCAGCCTGTTTTCTTCATTCAAACTACCCCATAATCCTCTTACAGTATAGAATTGTCTGAACTTCAGTTTTCTTGTTAAAGGAATATACTTGAATAAGCCGTTCCCGATATTATGTTCGAAATTGAACCCTGCATATTTATCGTGCAAATACTCGTATCGGTTCATCAGGTTAAATGCATATTTATTGTAGTAATAAATTTCATTTCCCGGAGCGATATCCAGTAACATATATGGAAGTGTTCCGAAAGTTTGTCCTCCAAATGCAATGAAATATACCGATCCGAAAGGAGCGATCTTGGTATAATCTGATACACTTGCAGAGATCCTGGAATAATTATATCCGCTATTCAAAATTCCTGAAACGCCTTTTGTAAACTTCAGATCAACGATCGGGTAGGGACTGCCCATACTCACTCTCCAGTAATTTCCATCAAGAAATTTTTCGAGATAAGCATACCGGAGTTTTACAGAAAATTCTGTTGATGTAATGGGGCCATCTTTCCCATTCATTCCAAAAATATCTTTAGGCGGAAGATTTCTTAACGGCTCAAAACTTTTATTGGTTCCTGTAAGCGTTACAGAAAAACCGGATGGAGTTTCTTTAAAAAATTCAAGCTTCTTTTCTTCCACCTGCATGAACTTGATCGGAACACCCGATTTGCGGATAGCCAGTGCAAAAATGTTGTCCTGACTGATCTCATCATAATAGGTTTGTCCCCAGTCGATATCTTTTAAGTAGGATGCATAGATCGAAGTTCGTGGCGATTTATTCAACACATACAATGCATCAGCCTTATATTTCAGTTTGCGATCTGTAAAACCGTAAGCAAGGTATCCGTGGAGATAAAGTTTTTTATTGAAGTACTTATTGGTACCAAGATCAAAACGGGTACGATACCCTTCGAGACTGTTCCAGCTTAACCAGTTGTACCATGGGCCGATTTCAAAATTTCCTATTTTCTTATAGCCTGTTCCTATGAAATTCACCCAGTCGGTATACTTCTGAAAGGTGGGCATTTTCAGCAGCGTATCGATCATTTTATATACTGCCTGTTCACTTTTGTTCAATTCTTCATGTCGTGATACAGACCAGTACTGATCATCCTTATCCTGTGCATCTTTAGGAAGGATGACTTCTTCAATAATTTTATTCTTTGCAAGTTCACGCGGAATAGAATCATTATTGATAATAATGTTTTTATAGGTCGTTGTTTTTTTCCCAATGAAGGCAAAATTTGTTTTGCCAAGCGGGGCGATGTCAACAACAAATTTATCTTTTGATAAGAACCAGGTTGAATCATTCAGTAACTGGTATTCCTGTATCAGACTCAGTTTTTCAACGAAGTTGATATTGGCATCTTTCGATAAACGAAGATTCATTTTCTGAATTGCGAAAGTTGTATCATGGACCCAGCAATCTCCTTCAAAAGTATTTTCACCTTTTCTTCTCGGAATAAAAATGAAATGAAAGAATCTTCTTCCGCCAATAATTTGTGTATCGATTACTTTGTAGTTGTAATACGCGTCGCCATTGTCGCTGATCGGACTAACGAATTGTTTGTCCATCACCGGGATGAAGTTGGAATAGAAGTTGACATTCTGATCCATTCCACCCAATAATTTGGCAACACTTTCATTGTTTACGCCAAGCACTTTACTTCCCCTGAAAACTTCTCTTCTCTTTAAAGGTGATTTCTGATAATAATAATCTGAGATACTTTCTGTGAGGTAAACTGGTAATACGGTTGCGCCTTCTGAAGTATCAGCATTTTCAAAGATGAATTTGAAAGGACGCATTAATCTTGCCTGTGATATCTTTTCGGTATTGATATTTTTCAGGTCAAGTTCCAATTTGTTATAGAGTTCGTAAGAGAAATTTTGAAACCTGTACCGGTCGTTCATTGGTTTCTTCCTGACAATTCTCCTCCACATAAGAAGTCCCTTATCGATCTTTCTTTTCACCACAACTTCGGCCGTGTATTTCCCTCTTTCGAGATAGATCGTAAAGTTGATCACGCCATCTTTTTCTTCACTCAGAAGAGTTGAATCAAATACAAGATTATAATCCTGGTATCCAACATAAGTTACCTGGAGTGAATCATTAGGCCAGCCATTTTCAAAACGAAAACTGAAATATCCTGATGAGTCGCTGAGTTTTCCCTGCTCTGAATTCATGAATTTAACAGAAGCAAATGGAACGATCTCTTCACTGTGTCGGTCGCGAATGGTTCCTCTGAACAGTTTGGTTTGAGCCAGCGCTCCAGATGAAACCAAAACCAGGACTGAAAGGAGTAAGGTTTTTAGGATCCTAAAGGTTTTGCACATATAGGGTGCAAAAATACGGAGAAAATAATGGGATGTTTTTAAGCGATTGTTTGGAGGAATGAAAAAATCACCATTACTTTGGATTTCAAAGTACTTTTTTATGAGTAGGGTCGATACCTCACTGGATGCACTGCAGGACATACGCCGGATCATGAACAGCTCAACAAGGTTCCTGACTTTGAGTGGCTGGAGCGGCATTTTCGCCGGATGCATTTCTCTTGTTGCCGCTATTATAGCAATGAACTGGCTGGATGGCTGGGTGGTGAAAGTAAACGACCCAATTGAAGGGTTTCCATCTATAAAGTACGACTTCCGGTTACTGGAGCGATTGGTTATTCTTGCTCTATTGACTTTTATTCTTGCTCTTTCAGCTGCATTCCTTTTTACCTGGAAGAAAGCAAATAATGAAAAGAAAAATTTGTGGAACCCTGCTGCACAGAAAATGGTGTTCAGCCTGTTTTTACCGGTTGTTGCAGGGGGAATATTTGTGGTCGGACTATTATTCAATGGGGCCTGGCAAATGATCGTTCCGGCCTGTCTTGTTTTTTACGGACTTGGATTAGTAAGCGCTTCAAGGTATACATTTACAGATGTAAAGTATATGGGAATGGCCAATATTATTCTTGGAGCCGTAAGTATGTTCTATCCCGGGTATGGATTGTATTTTTGGGCATTGGGCTTTGGCGTTTTCCATATTATTTATGGCGTAATGATGTTTAAAAAAGGCGAATAGTAAGCAGATGAAGAATCCCATTCTGATGTTGAATAAATTTTTTGACCACCGGGTTAGGCTCGGTGTTATGAGTGCGCTCATGGTCAATGAATCTGTCAGCTTTAACGACCTGAAGCTGTTACTGGAAGTTACGGATGGTAATCTCGCATCTCACCTGAACCAGCTGGAAGAAGCCGGCTATCTGAAAGTTCATAAAGGGTTTATAGGAAGAAAAACTAATACAACATATTCAATCACCAAAGCGGGACATAAAGCTTTCTCCGAACATATTGAGGCATTGGAAAAGATGATAAAGGGAGTGAAATAATCCCAAACCGTTAATCAAATTTTTTTTGCATTTACACTTTGAAATTCAAAGTACTTTAATAAACACTAAACAATGGAAACTCAACAACAAGGCTGGTTATCTTCTTACTGGCAACGCAACCGCATCGTATTTAAAGGATTTCTGATCGCTTTTCTGGTTTTGCTTCTGCTGATCCCTACTTCTTTTATCCAGGAACTTATCCGCGAGCGACAAAACCGTCTCCACGAAGCATCTGATGAAATAAGCAGTAAATGGGCTGGCAGTCAAACAATTGCCGGTCCGCTCGTCTGCATTCCTTACATGGAAACAGTGAAAGATTCGAAAGGTAATCTAGTTGAAATGAAGGAGTACGCTTACTTCCTTCCCGAAGATCTTAAGATAAACGGAACACTTCAACCCGAACAAAGAAGCCGGGGTATTTACAAAGTCATCGTTTACACCAGCGATATCAATATCACGGGTTCCTTCGGAAATTTTGATCTTGCAAAACTTGGAATAGATCCATTAAAAGCATTGACTTCAGAAGCATCTGTAATCTTTTCACTGAACGATATCCGCGGAATCAAGGAAGAGATGAAGCTTAACCTTAATGGAAAAACCTATGAACTGATTCCGGGAAATTCGGAAGGCTCTTTATTCAAATCATCTATGTCTGCTAAAATTGATTTGAGCGATTTTGATTCTGCAACCCCGAAATCTTTTTCAATAAAACTGAACCTTCGTGGTTCGCACGCGCTCAACTTCCAGCCATTTGGTAAAAGAACTGAAGTGAATCTTTCCTCGCCGTGGGAGAGTCCAAGCTTTAATGGAAATTATCTTCCGGATTCAAGAAATGTAAGCGAAAAGGGATTTTCTGCAAACTGGAAGATCCTTTACATCAACCGGAATTATCCTCAACAATGGACCGGTGAAAAGATTGACCTGGAAGCTTCTTCTTTTGGTGTTGACCTTCTGATACCGGTAGATTCCTATCTTAAAACGGAACGTTCGGTAAAGTATGCACTGCTCTGTATCATATTGACCTTTACTGCCTTCCTCCTGATCGAACTGATCTACAACAAATCCATCCACGCATTTCAATATATTCTTGTAGGATTTGCACTTTGCCTCTTTTACACCTTATTACTTTCCATTTCCGAATACCTTGGTTTCAATATTTCTTACCTGATTGCCGCAATTGCTACTATTTCAATGATCACCATCTTTGTGCGATCCGTTTTTGGATCCGGGAAGATTGCAACATTCATTGGACTTACACTTTTATTTATGTATGGCTTTACTTTCATTCTGATTCAATCACAGGATTATGCATTGCTGATGGGCAGTATCGGGTTGTTCCTGATCCTTGGACTGATCATGTATTTTTCAAGGAAGGCCAAATTGCAATAAAGATTATTAAAATGAATTAACGGAACTATTATCCTCTTTTCAGATAGAATTTAAATCGATTATAGAGGATTAAACTGGATGTTTTTACTTCTGACAGTTCAATAAGAAAGGAGCCTAAAATGGGCTCCTTTCTTTATTAAAATTATCCTTGTGATTTGTTTGAACTCCCTCTTTTAAAAATCCACACCCATAGCAAAGTGAAGAATTGGTTTGCCTCTGAAGAAACCACCCATATCCCATCCTGCATCCAATCTCAGGAAATAGCCTAGCAAGGTACTTCTTACTCCGAATCCGTATCCTCCAACAAATGGTCCGATACCACCTGCCTTCAGGTTAACCAGAACCGGTCCGCCACCCGGAGGGTAACTTAATACAGGGCGTGACAAACCATTATAACTACCGTTCCATGCAGAACCCAGATCAACGAATTGAGTTACCATGAAATTTCTAAGGAATGCATTATTGATCGGCTTATTAAACAAGGTTGAAAAAACCGGCAACCTGAATTCACTGTTCAATACAATCGCATTATTACCATTGGCAACATTCTGGTTGAATCCGCGCATGTTCACTGCGAGTGACTGGAATGCATAGGTCTGATCCTGCGGTTGTGGTTCACTGTTATATTTCGGGAACATCCAACCGTCTACACCACCGAGGTAATAAATGATCTTCTGGCTACCCCAGGAAAAGTCGGCTGCAGCACGACCAGCCCAAATAAAGTTCCTGTAAATTGGATAGTAATACCTCGCATCAACTCCGGTATTGAACATGAACTTACCTGGTTTCTCTGCACTGTTCTGTGGATCTGCCTGGTTGAATTGAGAATTGATATCGATATATACTTTATATCTCAATCCATTCATGATATTCATCGCTTTCTGAATGGTATTATCATGAACGTATTCAATACGGCTTACAATGAAGTCCTGCTTATTCCTGTCTTCTGCTTTAAGTGATGCACTGTCGTTGAACAGGTCGCCTCTTACAACTACTTTGTCTCTTCTAACACCCAGGCTCAAACGAACACTTCTTACTTTATCAAAAGGAAATTTCACAACACCCTGGAACAAATTGGTGAAGAGCTTTCCTTCATATAATTCATTGGTGTTGTTGATACCATTCACAAAACCGATATCAGTCTTCCTGTAATAGATCAGTGAATAATCAAATTTCTTTTTCAAATAGTCACCACGTGCATACCATTCGCCACCGCCATCAAACAATGACTGGTTGGTTGGAACAAATACACCAACACCACCGGTTCCGATACCTACGCCCGTTCCCTGTCCACCTATCAGCGGTAAACGGATCGCACCTGTAAACCGGATATCTTCAAACAAATCAAACACAGATGCTTTCAGCATTCCGTTGAATGCACCACCACTTTGCAAGGTGATAGGAAGCGATCCCGTAAATGGTTCGTACCTGTTTACAAGAATATCATTACTGAAAGCACCGGAGAAATTATCTACCGAAAATTTCAGTTTGTAATCAAACAGTTTTGCTTTGGAAAGAACGGTTTCTACCGGACCTTCTTCTATACTGATAAGCGGTTTGTCAGCTGTAGTGTCCTGATCGAATTCAGTTTCAAATACATCCTTGTTCCTGCTTGTATCCGCAGGAGCTCCCGGTGTATTAAACTGCAATGCTCTTCCATTCGCCGTTTCCTGTGCTGCAATTGTTTTCTTGCGGAAGTCGGTAGGACGGGGATTCACGTTTCTTCTTCTCAGCGCAGTTTCATCCACTTTCAATTTGTACAGGAACTTGAGGTTTCCTTCCTGTCTCACTTCACTGTTCATTCCCTGGTCACCGGCAACTTTTGTTTCAATCAGTCCGCTCTGGTAATTCGTGATCGGGAATACATATGCTGAATCATTTGTTACAGAAAAAACGAACATGGAATCTGGTTCCTGTTTGCCTGCATTCCTCAGGGTGGAATCCATTTCTTTACGGTCCGGATTTCTCAGGAAACTTTCTCCTATCACATAAACGGTATCAACGCCTGCTCTTTCTGTTGAGAAGAAACCTGCATACCTGTTGGAGATCCCATTTTCATCGCTGATAAAAGTGAAGTGAGTTGTATTGTACTGTGCCGGAAATCTTGCAGTACCATATTTCATATCGGTAAGCTGCGTGATCTGCCTGAATTCACTTTTATTATAATTGTCTGCAAGAAAGATATTGAACCTGTTCCCCGGAACCGCAGTATCCTTACCCAGGGCTGTCGGATTCGGACGATTCGAAGAAAAGATGATACCGCTCTTATTCGGGAATGATACAAATGATGCATCGAGATCTGCATAAGAATCATTCGTTACCTGCTCGTAAGTATCCTTATCAATCTTATAAATGAAAATATCAGACTGACCATTTTTAACTGCACTCAACAGTAAAGTATTTGCATCCAGCATGAACTTCATATCAGTGATCTGTTCAAAATGGGTGATCTCCTGTTTGATTGGTTTATACCGCGCAATCACATCATATACAAACAGGTTTACTTTTCCTTTATCCCAGTAAATGCACGATAATCTTGTTCCTTTACCATCCCATGCGAGTAACGGATAATTAGGATTAACCTCATTTTCATTACTCCTGATCCCGTTCTTCAGCAATACTTTTCTTTCAGTAAGATTTTCATACAGCACTACATAGTATTTGCCTTTGATGTATTCAACAACTGCATAAGTCTGAGATCTTGGGATCGGGTTTGCAGTGAAGCGGATAAAGTCCTTGTTTAGTTTCTTTTCTTCAACGATACTGATAGTTCCTTTTGGAAAATTTCTTCTTCCCTTGATATCAGCATAATATTTTTCTTCAGTGGTCGACATGAATTCGGCCAGCAGATCCTTGAATTTTTTCTTTGCAATTCTCTGAGATGCGCTGTTGAGATTTCTGTAAACCCTGGCGAGGTATAAGAAATAAGTAACGTTTTCTTCCTTGTATCTGTCTGCAATAAAATACCAGAAGGCATGTCCTGCAAGATTCGGGTATTTGAAAGCCAGCTGGTAGAAATTTCTGAACTCACCTGAGAGCAACGCAGATTTAAGTTGATCATCCAGCGCCGGGCTCCATTTCTCTCCGACATATTCCACGTAACCATCAACCAGCCACTTCGGAAGATCCAGCAAGGCCTGGTTTGCGGCAACTTCGCCGAGGTCATCCCCAAAAAGAAGGTTGTCGACCAGTGTACGGGCGATTCCCTGTCGCACCTGTTTACGCAGGTCAGAATGATCTCCATTAAAATAAACGATGATTTTATTATTGACCAGCTTGGTAGTTCCACCGGTGGTCTGCCAGTCCATATTCAACCCGATGTTGGACTGTTCCAGTTCATTGAAGTTGTTATAGATAACAATATTTGCCCTGCGTTGCAATCCGTATTCAACAAACTGTTCAATTTGTGGTAATTCAGCTTCTGCAACCTGGGCTACGAAGTTGGCGATGGTTTTGCCGTTTTCATAGAAGTAGGTATTAAAGTTGTTGGTCTGATAATACTGCCACTTGAATTTTTTGTATTGCACCCTGTTCTTACCAAATTCAACTGTGTTGACCTGGGCAGTGGATGTATTGTTGAAGATCGCAAAAGTTGAAACGAGCAAGCACAATCCCTTCACCTTTGTGATGACCTTAGAAAATTCCATATCCTATCTTTAGATTTTTAAAGTTATAACAATCCACATAACTCATAAAATACAAATTACCTCATAAGTTCCACAGTATGATGACTATAAAACAGTTCACATTCAGTCCTGTCCAGGAAAATACCTATATCCTTTTCAATGAAGAGAAAGAGTGCATCATCATTGATCCGGGTTGTTATTCATCCCAGGAACGTAATCAACTCAAAGATTACGTTGTTGAGCATGGACTGCAGCCCAAATATTTGTTAAATACCCACTGCCACCTCGATCATATTTTCGGTAACAGGTTCGTTGCATCAACCTTCGGCCTTGTGCTCCATATACATCCCAATGAAGAAAAGGTTTTATCCATGGGACCTACGTTCGGAGATATGTGGGGGTTGCCCTTTCAGAATTATGAAGGAGAACTGGTTTTCCTCAAAGAAGGGGATACCATTCAATTAGGAAATGATCTTCTCGAAATTCTGGAAGCACCCGGACATTCACCCGGAAGCATTTGTTTTTACAACAGCAAACAGCAGTTCATCATTGGTGGTGATGTGCTTTTCAATGGAAGTATTGGAAGGACTGACCTGCCGATGGGTGATTTTGATACACTCATCAACAGCATACGAACTAAACTCTGGCCCCTTCCTGATGAAGTGGTTGTGTATTCCGGTCACGGACCAACAACTACCATCGGGAAAGAAAAAAGAACAAATCCTTTTTTAACCTGATTATACCGTAAAGTATTTCCCTACAAAGGGAAGTCGGGCAAACTCTTTTCTTTCCACTTTCAGGATCAGTGCCAGGAACGCTGCAATAAATACGATGGAACTTCCAAAGTAGATGGCGTTATAATAAGAACTGCCTTCAAAGGTTCTTGCAATCAGTTCATGAATAACGTATAGAAGGGTTACGATAGATATATAAGTGAGTAATTTCTTTTTCGCATAAGGAACAGGGTAATATTTCTGCCCGAGGAAATAACTTGATGCCATCATTGCAAAATAACAGAGAAAGGTTGCCCATGCCGCTCCGGTATAGCGGTACTCCGGAATCAGGATGATATTGAAGAGAATTGTAAGAATCGCTCCGCCAACAGTGATATAGGCACCGATCATATTCTGGTTTGTCAGTTTGTACCAGACAGATAAGTTATAATAGATGCCCAGGAACACACTTCCCATAGCAAGAATCGGAACGATGTGAATCCCTTCTGCATATTCAGGATATTTTGATGCGATCAGCAGCTTCCAGAATTCAAGAAATAGTGCTACGACCAGGAACATGGCGCAGCAGGCGATCACAAAAAATTTCATCACCCTTGCGTAAGTACGTTGTGCACCTTCGTTCTTCGACTGGTTAAAGAAAAATGGTTCAGCTGCCAGTCGGAAAACCTGGATAAAAATGGTGATAAGAACCGCGAGTTTATAGTTCGCACCGAATATACCCAGTTCCCTTTCTTCGATCACCGGATCATCGTTCAGGATTTTACGATATACCAGCCTGCTCAGCATTTCATTGATCATTCCTCCCAGGCCCACAATGATGAGCGGGTAAGAATATAACATCACTCTTTTCCAGAGATCCTTATCAAAATTCCATTTAAAGCCTTTGAATTCTGGCAGAACCAATAAAAGAGTAATGCCGCTTGCGATTAAATTGGAGAGAATGAAATATCCAATGCCGATGGACGGATCAAATAAACTACCTAAAAATGTAGAAGGATCTTCTTCATGCGCAGGCTTCGCAACGTAAAAGAAAAACAGGACTAATGCGATATTGAGCAGAATATTGATTACATTAAGAAAGGCATATTTGCGTGGACGTTCTTCTAATCTTAATTTTGCCATAGGCAAAGTAAAAAGGGTATCAAAGAACAATATCCAGATCATCCAGGTTATATACTCCGGATGTTTTTCCATCTCTATGAAAGATGCAATTCCATCTTTGAAAACAAAGAGCACCAGCGTTAAGAATACCGTACTTACAAGCAGTGAGATATTGAGCGTGTTGAACAGGTTCTTCCTGTCTTCATTCTGTGCAAACCTGAAATAGCTGGTCTCAAGTCCGTACGTGAATAGAATATTGAGAAAGGGGATGACCGCATAAATTTGAGTGTAAGCATAGGAACCGTTAGGATCATATAACTGGAATCCAAGCAGGCTTATACCAAAATAAAGAAAACGACTAACGATCCGCGGTACGCCATACCATAGGGTCTGACCTGCTAATTTTTTAATGCTCACTAAATCTGTTTTGTCAAAAATAACTAAACCTTTCAATCATGAAACATGTATCCATTTGCCTGCTTGCTTTACTGATCTCCTTTACAGGATTTTCCCAGGCAGCATTTGAAACCAAATCGAAATTCTTCAATAAAGAAAAAAGGACCGCACAGATAGAAGTTCCATACGAACCTGAAATAGTGGAAAAAGCAATCGGAGATTCCATGGCCAGGCTTGGTATCAGGGGAACCAAAGTTAAAGGCTACAGCCTGTTCAGGAATGTTGTTATTGATGGGGAGGCAACAGATCTTTATTTTAATATCGACCGGAAAAGCAGGAAGGATAAAGCTTCCATTGTCACTGTATTTGCAGTTGCTCCGAATTCCAATCCTGCTGATGTTGATAGTGATGATATGAAACTTTCAGCTTCCAAAACATTTTTATCAGGCATCATGCCTGTGATCGACCAAACCAATCAGTTAAATAATATCGCGCTCCAGGAAAAAGAAATTGCAGGAGATGAAAAGAAACTGAAGAACCTGGTCGGCGATCAGGAAGACTACCAGAAAAAGATTAAAAACCTCCAGGAAAAGGCAGATAAGAACATCAAAGAGCAGGAAGAATTAAAAAGACAGCTCGATAGCAAGCGTGCAATTTTAAATGCAATGAAGGCGAAGATGATTTAGAAAATAGTAAGATATGACCGGAAGATTTGTAGTTCCTACCTGGGAGCTGCAAATCTTTCGTCTTTTATGAAAGTTGAATCTGTAAGCGTATAAAAGAAATCCATCAGGTTGAATTTCTCTGCGAGAGTCAGTGGAATTCCATTCTGTAATAAAGGATCAAGTGTCGCACTTTTGTTGATCCCGCCAGAATAATGATCCAGTACCTGCAAAGGAGAATTAAACCTTCCATCGTGCATATAGGGAAAGGTCAGCATAATATTTCTCAGAGAAGGAACTTTAAACTTCAACGAGTCTGAAGATAGATTTGTGATCCTCATTCTTCCTTTATCATCCAGCGAAGCATCAAGAGATAATCCGTTGTTGCGGTAGCTCAGGTCGGTGAATAAAGGTTCTGTATGGCAACTTGCACATTTGCTTTTGAAGATCTCATATCCAAGTTGCTCCTTTGTTGTAAAGGAAGCCTGTCCCCGTTGTACCTTATCATATTTTGAATTTGCAGAGACCATCGCTGCCATGAATTGTGACAGGGCTTTCATCATGTTCGCTGTCGTCACAGCTTCATTACCGAATGCTTTTTTAAACTGCATCCTGTACGAGGAATCTGCTGAAATTTTGCTGATCACTGAAGGCATCGTTTCCCCCATTTCGTTGAGCGCAGTAATAGGAGCGAGCGGTTGAACCTCGAGGTGATTAATCCCGCCATCCCAGTGAAACTCTTTATGCCAGGCAAGATTGAACATGCCCGGTGCATTCCGCGTGGTGAACTGGTTTTCTACACCATGACTAAGATTATGATCGAAAGTTGCAAAGGCTGCAAATTGCTGGTGACAGGAAGCGCAGGGGAAGTTCCCATCTTTTGATAACTGCCCATCGTAAAATAATCTTCTTCCCAGTTCAACTCCTTCGACAGTTAATGGATTCGCCTGGAAATTGAATTCAGGTTGCGGCCATCCTGAAGGTTGTTCAAATCTGAAAGGGGTAGTTCCTCCGGGCAGGGAGCTATCCTGCCTGCTGCAGGATGTAAGAGAAAGAAAAGTAATACAGGTGAAAAAGATCCGGGTATTTTTGGTTGAAACGAAAAGCAAATTCCACGAAAGGAACCTGCTGATTTTCCTTCTAACTCCAATATTTTTATTCCTCAGGGTAGTCGTCATTGCAGGATGGATTTAACGGTAAACATCCTGTAATAGTTTTCTGCTACCTCTACTGCTTTTGGACCGGGCATAATGACTACCGGTGTTTCGCTTATCCTGATATTGTGTGATCCGGCAAACCATTTATTTACATCGGCGCCTATTGAAATTACTCCTTCTTCCGTATGATTCATTCCGCCGTTTAGCGGGATTTCAATTTCTTTCACCACGTTATTAGTACCCTTGAATCCGCCAATATGATATTCAAATGCATTTTGAGCGGCAGTTGAAGCCGGGGAATTCCCTTCAAGTTTGACCATAATATAACCGGAATTCCAGGTCCAGAACATTCCCTTGCCGGGGTCAAGCACGCCTTCCTGGGCACCCGAAACATTATAGATGCTATCAACTCCGATGGTAAAACTTAGTTTGTCGTAATTCCCGGAAGGTATATTCAATGCGATATTCCGGGAATTATCACTAAGCAGGTCGATAAGAAAATATTGATTTTCCAGGCTTGTTGATTTGCCGGTGGATGAATTGGAGAATTGAATTCCGTGAATATAAAATTTGAAAGCTGTAACCCTGATTTCTTCGTTGAAAGGATTGAGGTAAGATTGATTTTGATGAAGACTGTCATTTCCGACCCAGGCCGAAAAATTTATGGAAAGAGGAATAGCCTGGGTTTCAGGAATCTCGATGTCCGGGTTCTTTTGACAGGATGTTATTAAAACTTGGCAAGCAACAACAATAAAAATAAACCGTAACATGAGATTTTAAATTTACTCTTTTTTTCAGACCGTTGAAATTAATTTTAGGATGCATAGCTTCATATCTTCATACGCAGATTTTAAAAAATGGTTTCATGCGTGCAGTAATTCAAAGGGTTAGCAGGGCCTCGGTTTCGATAGAAGGAATTGAAAAAGGCAGCATTGAGAATGGCTTGCTGGTATTACTTGGAATTGAGGATGCGGATAACTCAGAAGATCTTCAGTGGCTGGTTTCAAAGATCGTGAACCTCAGGATCTTTAATGACGATGAAGGAGTGATGAATGTTTCTCTTCTGGAAAAAGGATATGATCTCCTGTTGGTTAGCCAGTTCACGCTTCATGCTGCTACGAAAAAAGGAAACCGCCCTTCCTATATAAAAGCCAGTAAACCGGACATAGCTATCCCGGTGTATGAGGCTGCAATTACGGAATTTGAAAAGCTGCTGGGCAGAAAAATACAGACCGGTGAATTTGGTGCGGATATGCAGGTTGAATTACTGAATGATGGTCCGGTTACTATTTGGATCGATACCAAACAAAAAGAATAAGCAGCGGGATATAATAGTCAGCAAGGAATTTAGCCTCATTGTGAGTTATCTCTTTGCCGGTAAGTAAGCCGGCATTTTACCAGGAAAAATAAATCAATGGAAATATCAATAAAGGAAGCACAGGCACAGGTGGATGAATGGATCAAAACAAAGGGTGTCCGTTATTTCGGGGAGTTAACCAATCTCGGGATCCTGATGGAAGAGGTGGGTGAGTTATCCAGGCTGATGGTCAGGAAATATGGGGAACAATCCACTAAAGATTCTGAATCTCCAAAGGAACTCGCGGATGAGATGGCGGATGTTTTATGGGTATTGATTTGTCTTGCAAACCAGACCGGCATCGACCTGACCGAAGCATTTCAGAAAAATATGGAAAAGAAAAATCAGCGCGATAGTAGCCGTCACCTCGAAAATCCAAAGCTTCAATAAATTAAAATTTCTTTAATACGCCTGCTGTTTACATCTAATACTGATTAAAATCTAAGGGTTAACCCTATTAACCCGAATTCTTCGGTCGCAGCATTATTCCCTAATAGTACTTTTACCTTAGGGTCGTATATTTGCCGCCATTATGGCTACAGATTCGAACAAATTCCAGGCGATCATTTCGCATTGTAAAGAGTATGGGTTTATATTTCCTTCAAGTGAGATCTACGATGGATTGAGTGCCGTATATGATTACGGACAGTGGGGAGTGGAATTGAAGCGAAACATCAGGGATTACTGGTGGAACAGTATGACCCGGATGCATGAAAACATTGTTGGTATCGATGCCGCGATTTTTATGCACCCGACCACCTGGAAGGCAAGCGGTCACGTAGATAATTTCAGTGATCCGATGATCGATAACAAGGACAGTAAAAAACGCTACCGTGTTGATCACCTGATCGAAGCATATGCCGACCAGCTTGAAAAAGATGGTCAGAAAGCGGAGGCTGAAAAAGTAATTGCGGATATGGACAGCCTGCTGGCTGCCAGTGATTACGACGGATTAAAGAAGTTCATTGAAAATAATAAGATCAAATGTGCTGTAAGCGGAACCTGTAACTGGACCGACGTAAGGCAGTTCAACCTGATGTTTTCCACTCAGCTGGGAAGCGTAAGTGAGGACGCTAGTGAGATCTATCTTCGTCCGGAAACCGCCCAGGGTATCTTTGTAAACTTCCTGAATGTTCAGAAAACCGGAAGAATGAAGATCCCTTTCGGTATTGCCCAGGTAGGTAAAGCTTTCAGAAATGAGATCGTAGCAAGGCAGTTTGTTTTCAGAATGCGCGAGTTTGAACAAATGGAAATGCAGTTCTTCATCAGGCCTGGTACCCAGAAAGAATGGTACGAGTACTGGAAGGAAGAAAGAATGAAATGGCATCTTAGCCTCGGAATTCCCGCAGAAAGATATCGTTTCCATGATCATGTGAAACTTGCCCATTATGCGGATGCTGCCTGCGATATTGAGTACGATTTTCCCATAGGTTTTAAAGAAGTGGAAGGCATCCATTCCCGTACGGATTTCGATTTGAAAAATCACCAGGAATTCAGCAGGAAGAAGATGCAATACTTTGATACTGAGATCAATCAGAACTATATTCCTTATGTGATCGAAACATCAATCGGCCTCGACAGGTCTGTTTTGATGGTATTAAGTGAGGCATATAATGAGGAGGATCTGAGTACGGAAGAAAGAAAAGACAGCAGGGTAGTGCTGATGTTCCCTGTTAAGCTTGCTCCAATAAAGTTGGCGGTTCTGCCGTTAACCAAGAAGGACGGACTCCCGGAACTGGCAAGAGAACTGATGGATATTTGTAAACCTAAGTTCAAATGCTTCTATGAGGAAAAAGATACGATCGGTAAACGATACCGGAGGATGGATGCGATTGGCACGCCTTTTTGTGTTACAATCGATCATCAGACCAAAGAAGATGGGACCGTCACCATTCGACACAGGGACACCATGCTACAGGAAAGAATTCCGATGAGCGAGGTTTCGAAGCTGGTTGAATCCCACCTTTAATGATCTGAAAAATAACCTGCGGAGGTATATATAAATTTTTCACCCCCTGCTAATTGCAGGGAATCTGAGTCCCCTTAAAAAACATTTATGCTTGCACTTGAAGTGACCATTAATGTATTTGTTATTCTGGCAATTTTCGCCGTGGCCCTGGCAGCAGGTTTCATGATGAGAGCTTCACATATCTCCGGCTATAAAAGAAAAGTCGTTGAATTGGAGAAGGAAATGCTGAATAACCATGCAACCATTCTGGATCTCCAGCAGGACATAGCCAAACTGGAAAGAACCCTGATCGAATCCAAGATCCCGGTTATTCCAATGAAAAAATCAAAAGAAGAAGAAGCTAAAGAAGGAAAAAAAATAGGGATGTAATTAACCGTACAGCTCGAGATGAATATTCTTTTTATCGTAGCCAAGGTTCATGATCCGTTGTTTCGCTTCATCTACCATATTTTTCCAGCCACATAGATAGAATGCTGCATCAGCAGTTATATTTTCTATGTGGCTTTCAGTTTCCTGTATAGTTGCCTGGGCTATTTTCTTTCCCTGTTCTCCGCAAATTTCTTCATACGCACTATGGACATACCCGGTTCGGTAACCCTCACCCGCTTCTTCCCTGGAATATGTCGGGATGTAATGAAATCCTTCCAGTTTTTGCTCAAGATCTTTTAGTTCCTTACCATACAGACAGTCCCTGAATTTCCTGCATCCGAAAATCAGGTAAATATTTTTATGTGGAATATTCCGGTGAAAGATATCAAACACCATCGAGCGAAAAGGCGCCACTCCCGTTCCGGTACAGATCAAATACAGGTCTTTATCAATTGAATCCGGCAAAACGAACACTCCCTGCGGACCTCTTAATTTAATCTCAGAACCTACCTGGATATCATTAAAAAGATAGGTTGTTCCGGCTCCACCTTCCATAAATACAATTACCAATTCAAACACATTGGTACCATCAGGCCAGGAAGAAATGGAATAACTTCTCCACCTTTTATTGGATTTCTCATGGATAGGAAGGTCCAGGGTCACAAACTGGCCAGGTTTGAAATCAAACTTTTCCAGTTCGGGCACTTCAATCCAGAATCTGCGTGTGGTAGACGTTTCATCTGAGATCCTGATCACCTTTCCAATTCTCCAGGGTTGAAGCATGTAGCAGTTTTTTTAAAAGTACAAAATTAAGTGGTGACAGGTTTTAGCCGGGCATCACCAAAAATTGTGAAACCATCTGAAACAAACGATTTATAAAAAAATAATAAAGTAAAAAAAAGCCCCTCCTTGGAGGGGCCGCACTGCTCATAGGCAGGCAATCGTTGCGCTAATGTATAATATTTTTTTATTGCAAAACAACGGGTTGCAATTTTTTGAAAGCGGCCGCATAACTGTAATATGTTTTTCTTCCTCTTTTAAATTCTACCAAAACCGGATGTTTTGCAGCCAGCTCCCGCATCTTTTCTGATACAACTGCATCGGTTTTTCCATTAGGAATAATACGCGTAACCTTATCAGATTTGGTTTGAATCGTATCATTTCGCTGGTATTTTCCAACCTGGCCACCGGCAACAATAATTGGCGTTTTCTCTACCTTTTCTGTTTTTACCCGGAATGCTTCACCATTGATCCATACCCTTGTAATCTCCCAACCTTCAACTGGCTCTTCCATATATATATGATAAGATACTACCGGTTTTACAGGCCTCTGAAGATTTCCTTCTTCAGGAGTTTCTCTTTGAGGAAAATTTCCGGGCATTGAATTTCGCTGGTAGGCGTGAACGATCGCCTTCTTACAATATTTCTGGGCATGAACACCACCGGCTAAAACGATCAACAGGATCAGGGTAGCAAACTTTTTCATACAGTTATTTTTAAGATAGACGAAAAAGCCCCCGCAATGATTAATGCAGGGGCTTCAACTTATAACAACTTATCATTTCTTTATGAACTTCAACACAAATTGCTGCTTGTTATCTGCACTGGTAATAGTCAATAAATAGGTTCCTTTCGGAAGATTACCGACATTGACCTGTCCATTTGCATATGCTACTTCATTTCTTACTAATTGCTGTCCAGTAAGATTACTTACTCTCACAACCATTCTCCTGATCGTAAACATATTCCCTACCTGGTAGCTGATGATATTGTCAACCATCGAAGGAGCCGCAAGTTTGATAAAATTCTTATCGTTCCGAACCGGATCATTGATGCCGGTACTCTGGTTCGGACGGAAATCAGGAGATCCGATATTGGCGATGTACGCTCCGTTACCGTGAGTTCCCACCAGCATTACGTTATCCTGCGGACGATAATCAAGTGCAGTGATCACGGAAAAATTCAGAATATTTCCACCTTCACGAACCCAGGTTGGTGCATTGGATGAGGCTACATCAGTTGAACTGTACAGTCCTACAGAAGTTCCTACATAATATTCAGTGACTGAAGTATTACCGTTTTTCTTCACCAGGATCGCACAACTTCTTACTGATGGCAGGGTCAGGTTGCCTTCTGCTTTTTTCCAGGTTGGAGTCGCATTCTTCGCATTATTCGTCCACCAGATATTAAAATCGTTGGATGTTACATTAGAAGAGCTGGTCACGCTGTAATTTGATACAACCACCATGATCTCATTGTCATTATTCGGATTGACAGCAATATCAGAAATATTCACACCTCTTCCATCCTGTCTGAATGCTTCCAGGGCAGGTGGAGTGATATCTACCGGAGATGTATTACTTGGTGCATTCCGGGGATCATCCAATCTGAATACTTTACCGTTTGAAGTTCCGAGAAACAAAGCATGGCTTGCATTATAAGGTCCGCGGGTTGTTTCAATCGTCCTGATAGATACCGCGGTTCCGCTGTTCGGATTTGAAGGGTTAACCTTTGCGCTCACACCGGTAAGTTCATTCCATCCGGAAGAAGTTACGGTGGAAGCAGAAGTGGTCCTCAATAACCGGTTGAAGTTTACATAGTACAGATCTTCCTGGTTATCAAAATCCATTTTGTAATAAGTGACAAAATCTCCATAAGCATCGCTCATTCCCGGGAACGGAGTAAGCCCGGTTGGAGTGATCTCTTTAAAATCCTGTACATCATTTTTTGGCTCTTTATACCGGTAAATACTTCCTAATTGCGTTGATCCATATAGGGTAAAAGCAGTATTTGTGAACTTGGCAATAAATCCAGCTCCTCCATCTCCACCAATAATCCGAATGTGATCATTACTCCCTTCCTGTCTTACCTGCGTTCCATTATCTTGTGCGCCTCCAATAAAATTATCCTGCCCAGTTGTTGGATCAATAGAAATATGATAGTACTGAAGGGTTTGATAATTGCCCACCAAATTCCATTTTACAGGTTCTACAGGACCTAATTCCATAATATTATTTGTGGTCTGTAGCCCACCGTCATTTCCGCAGATTGCTTTTTTAAAGCCGGAATTGAAGTTATTAATGTTCGGGTAGAAAGCAAGTGCATGAATATCCGGGTGACTTCTTGGATAAATACTCAACCCAGATCCAAAATCCTGTCCATACCCTCCAATCCAGGATGTTGCAGTAGTATTCGTGAATCCTGATGTTGACCTGTAAAGGTTGGTTGCTCCTATAAAAACGGTATTCGGATCATCTGGTTTTACTGCAAGGGTAAGGTTAAACCCTCCCTGTGTTTCAACCGGGTCAACACCTTCGAGCTGGCCTGGAAAATCAGGCATGTTTGCAGAAAGATTGGTCCATACATTTGTACCTGAACTCCTGTCGAGTTTGAACAGGTCTACTTCAGGTTTAGGATTTGATCCGCCCTGGTCCAGCCCGTTTTCATATAAGATATACAGGATGTTATGATCAGATGGTGCAAGGGCCATAATGATTCTTTTTGACCCAAATGTGGTATCCGGAGGGAAAGGGTTATTATCAATTCCTTCTACATTATACGCGTTCCCTCTCCAGTTCGCAACGGAATCAACCCCTAAGGTTCTTCCGCCGGCTATCCTTGTAAATGAATTCGGAGCACCCGTTGCCGAAGTCCAGACACCCCTAAGCTGGTGGTCTCTTACTCCGCCATTCAGGGCAAGGAATACTCTTCCCGTATTGGTAACGGTTACATCCATTTGTCCCGTTGATGAACCTAATGGCTTAATCGTTGTAAAAACTTCTCTCCAGGAGTTGCCTCCGTCGGTTGAACGAACCAATCTTCTGTGACCGGCAACATAAAGATCACCGTTTACAGGATTGATGGCAAGGCGGTGAACAAAATCAAATGGATTGTCGAATCCTTCTACAGATCCGGGTTGAATAACCTGAGTTCCGGAAAGCGTGGTAACAGAAAGAGTGAGTTTATTCCAGGTAAGACCATTATCGGTTGATTTCCAGATCCCATGACCGAGATAAGAAGCTCCGTCTTCACTTGCTGAGTTTCCGATTGGCTCTCCGCCACCCGCATACCAGGTATTTTCAAAGCCTGTTCTCGGATCCTGTACAATTGCGGTTACATTATGAATATCATTTTCAGGACTTACTCTCGTCCAGTTATTTCCTCCATCAGAAGAACGCATGATCCCGCTGCTTACAGCTCCGGAAATGATCACACGATTTGTTGTGCCGTTATATCTTTTATCGATTGCAATCGCGCGGGTGCGGCCACCGATACTATCGGGACCGGCTGCGGTATAATTATTCAGGTTATCAGCCCCAAGAACTCCCGATCCGAATTTTCCTTCTTTTGATTCAATGGTTTTCGCAAGATTCAGCTCCCTTTGAAATATCATACTGGGGATCCTGTTTGTGCCGGGGTCCTTGATGATGTCATATTCGTATTTTCTGCGGGCTTCGATGTATTGCATTTTTTTGGAACGATCTCCTCTTTCTTCCTCCTCATCCTCAAATTGGGAACCTTCGGCAGGTTTTATGTGTAATCCTTTATGGTTACGGGTTTCTACGGAAAAAAACAGGGCTGCTCCGGCAACTACGAATGCCGAAAACAAACTTGCGAGGTAGCGATGCTTCATATTGGGCAGTATGAATATTGTTAATGTTGAAATTTAGACAAATTAGGGAAAGGTTTCAAATCTAATTGTGTGCACTACAATTACGGTTGAAATGTAAAAAGGGTTTACTAAAACCTTGCATGATTATTTAAATGATCCCTGAACTATCTTTGAACCGCGATATGAATCTGCAGGAGTTGCTTAACCGTTTCAGGAATGATACCCGCCTTTTTCAACTGGCGGACAGGATCACTTTGTCTCAACCCCAACACATTTACTGTAAAGACCTCCAGGGAAGTTCCCCGGCCTTTGTAATTACGGGCATTTTTCAGCACGAATCCTGTTCCCAGCTTAACCACGTCGTTGTCTGTGAGGATTCAGAATCCGCAGCATACCTGCACAATACACTGGAAAGCCTGACCGGAGCCCTCGATATTTTTTATTTCCCTTCCTCCTTCAAGAATAAAAAGAACTTCAGCCTGCTGAACAGCAGTCATGTAATGTTAAGGACGGAAGCACTGACCCGGTGGAGTGCAGGTGGGAATAAGAAGATCATGATCACCTATCCCGAAGCCCTTTTCGAGAAAGTTGTTCTCCCGAAAACACTTTCCGGTAATATTATCTACATCAAGGCCGGCGACGAGATTGATGTGGACGGGCTTATGGAAAAAATGGTAGGATACGGTTTTGAAAGAACAGATTTTGTATATGAACCCGGCCAATTTGCCCTGAGAGGTGGAATTCTCGATATCTATTCCTTCGGAAATGAAAAGCCATACAGAGTCGAGTTATTTGGAAATGATGTGGATTCGATCAGAATTTTCGATCCGGAAACACAGCTCAGTGAAAGAAAAATCCTGCAGGTAAGTATTATTCCGAATGTCGAAACCCAATTCGATGACGGTGAAAAAGTTTCCCTGTTGGATTTTGTACCTGAAAATACAGTGGTGTGGCTTCAGGACTGGGAGATCATTCGCGACCGCATCATTACCCAGGAAGAAGACGCACAACTATATATTGAAACAATCGACCAGGCGCCCACTCAACAAAGAGAAGATCCTGAAGAGGTCAGGAAAACTATCATAAACCTCGATCATTTTCTTTCTGCTGCTCAGCTTGAAGAGCAGCTGATGAAGAGTCATGTTATTGAATTCGCGACCCATCCTCACTGGCACAGTACTTACGAAATTGTTTTTGATACCAAACAGCAACCTGCTTTTAACAGGCAGTTTGATATGTTGATCCGCGATCTGAAACAAATGGAAGCAAAAGGGTTTTCCATTTTTCTTTTTTCGGAAAGTGCAAAACAGCTCGAAAGATTACACAGCATTTTTGAAGATCTTAAAGCAAGTATTCAGTTCACTCCTGTATTGAATTCAATTCATGAAGGATTTATTGATATGGATCTGAAAATTGCCTGTTATACAGATCACCAGATCTTCCAGCGTTATCATAAGTATAAGGTCAAGCAGGCATATAATAAAAACAAAGCGATCACACTTCGTACGCTGCGCGAATTGCAGCCGGGCGATTATGTAACGCATATTGATCATGGAGTTGGCGTCTACAGTGGGTTGCAAAAGATCGAGGCGAATGGAAGAATCCAGGAGGCGGTTAGAATTATTTATAAGGACAGTGACATTCTTTACGTAAATATCAACTCTCTTCATAAGATCTCGAAGTATACAGGGAAGGAAGGCACGGTTCCTAAAGTGAATAAATTGGGAAGTGACGTCTGGAATAAACTGAAAGAAAAAACAAAAGCAAAAGTCAAGGAGATCGCATTCGATCTTATTAAATTATACGCACAACGTAAGGCACAGGAAGGATTTGCTCATGCACCGGATAATTACATGCAAACCGAACTGGAAGCATCTTTTATTTATGAAGATACTCCCGATCAGAGTCGTGCAACTGCCGATGTAAAAAAGGATATGGAGTCTCCATCACCCATGGATCGACTCGTATGCGGTGATGTTGGTTTCGGTAAAACGGAGATCGCTGTTCGTGCTGCATTCAAAACCTGCCTCGACGGCAAACAGGCCGCCATACTGGTTCCTACAACTATTCTTGCATTTCAGCACTATAAAACATTCCGGGAAAGATTGAAGGATTTTCCTGTTACAGTCGATTATCTGAATCGATTCAAATCGAGTAAGGAAAAGAAAGAAACACTTAAAAGATTAGAAGAAGGAAAGATAGATATCATTGTAAGTACGCATGGATTATTAGGGAAGGAAGTGAAGTTCAAAGATCTTGGAATACTGATCATTGATGAAGAACAAAAGTTTGGTGTTGCGCATAAGGAAAAGATAAAAACATTGAGAACAAATGTTGACTGTCTCACACTAACGGCAACGCCTATCCCAAGAACTTTGCAATTCAGTTTGATGGGTGCAAGGGATTTAAGTATCATCAATACACCGCCTCCAAACCGCCAGCCGATACAGACGGAAGTGCATGTCTTCAACCAGGATTTTATCAGAGATACAATTTATTTTGAAACGGAAAGGGGAGGACAGGTTTTCTTCATTCATAACCGTGTGCAGGGACTTGCAGAGATGTCTGCACTGATACAGGGACTCTGTCCTGATTTAAGTATTGGTTTTGCTCACGGTCAGCTGGAAGGTCATGAACTGGAAGAAAGAATCCTTGATTTTATCGATAAAAAATATGATGTACTGGTATGTACAAATATTGTTGAAAGTGGAGTGGACATACCCAATGTGAACACGATCATTGTCAATAATGCACACCAGTTTGGATTGAGTGATCTTCACCAGTTGAGAGGTCGTGTAGGAAGAAGTAATAAAAAAGCATTCTGTTATTTACTGGCTCCGCCGATGAGTACATTGCCTATGGATTCAAGAAAAAGATTGCAGACGCTTGAGCAGCATAGTGAGTTGGGTAGCGGATTTCAGATCGCAATGCGTGATCTTGATATTCGTGGTGCAGGAAATATGCTGGGAGGTGAACAGAGTGGTTTCATGGCAGAGATCGGATTTGAAATGTACCAGAAAATTCTGGAAGAAGCGATCAAGGAATTGAAGAGAACTGAGTTCAGGAATTTATTCAAGGAAGAGATTTCGAAACAGGAAGATTTTGTTCAGGACTGTACAATTGATACAGATCTTGAGATTTTAATTCCGGATAGTTATGTTGAAAGTATAACAGAAAGATTGTCGTTATATACCCGATTGGATAATTGCGAAAATGAAGAGGAACTGGAAGCATTTGAAAAAGAATTGCACGATCGTTTCGGACCTGTTCCAAAACAGGTAGAGGATCTACTTAATACGGTAAGATGCAGGTGGAATGCAGTAGAACTTGGGTTTGAAAAAATGCTTTTAAAAGATGAAGTGCTGAAATGTTACTTCGTAAACAAACCGGATTCTCCCTATTTTGAAAGTGATGCATTCAGGTCGGTGCTGGATTATATTCAGACAAGAACTAACCAGGCCAGGTTGCGACAGGTAGGTAAACTTTTCATGCTGGTAATTAATGATATTAAAAGCATGCAATCAATGCTGCAGTTTCTGAAGAGGATGCGGGTGTATGTGAAAGAGAATACAGGAGTGGAAAACTAATACCGGTTTTCTTTCTTAAATTGAGTGAAACCTTTAAGATGCAAAACAACTCCTTTCTCGGAACAGAGGAACAACCTGTTTCCAATCCCACCAGTGATGAAAGAACCATGGCTATTTTAAGTCATATACTTTGTCTTGTTGTATGGTTATTCGGTCCGTTGATTATTTACCTTGTAAAGAAAGATGAATCCGGATATGTAGCTGATCATGCGAAAGAATCATTGAATTTCCAGATCACTATTGCCATTGTGGGAGTCATTATGCTGGTGTCGATCATAGGGATCTTCTTTTTATGGATCCTTGGCATATATGCGACGATCCTGATCATTATAGCAACGATCAAGGCGAGTGACAACAAATTGTATCGCTATCCTTTTACGATCAGGTTAATTAAATAGCAATTGAAGTCTGGTGCTGATTTATGTTAAGGATTTTACCAACTATTTTTCAGTAATATGCCTAATTTAATCAGCCAGGCCGAAATAGTAACTTGCGAAAAGAAAAAGCTGTTAAAGTGGTTTTTCCATGATATGGTGAGGAATGGTTACTTCATGGAATTCATCTCCCGAAACCTGGTATCCCAGTTTTTCATAAAAACCAATGGCTGATTTACGGGCGTGCATGGTGATTTTCCGGAAACCGCGATCGCGGGCGATGTTTTCAGCGAATTGCATGAGTGCGCGGCCGATCCCTTTACCCTGAAGATTATTTAATACAGCCATTTGTCGCAGGCGGACAACAGCAGGACTTTCTTTAATGAGCATACAGCAGCCCAGCATTTTTTCTTCTTCGAATGCTCCGATAAGAATTTCCTCCTTTTCTTTTTCTAATTCTTCCTGTGTAAACGTTAATCCGAGTGGTTTACGAAGTATTTCATTGCGTAAATGCACCATTTGCTGGTATTCTTTAGAACCGTGATCGATCATTTTAAGGGCCATGCTGTAAAATCTTTGAGATGCGCAATATAAGAAAATGTTGGTCTAAGTTTAAAAGTGCCGGCGGATAGTACGTAAAAACTCTGACAATTAAAAACATAGGTTTTATTGTCATTATGCCAAAATATATATTTTTGCACCCGTAACTAAACTTTACCAAAATGTCAGACATCGCAACCAGAGTAAAAAAGATCATTGTTGACAAACTAGGTGTTGAAGAGGCAGAAGTGAATAATGAAGCTTCTTTCACAAATGATTTAGGAGCTGATTCATTGGACACTGTGGAACTGATCATGGAATTCGAAAAAGAGTTCAATATTTCTATTCCTGATGAACAAGCCGAAACCATCACAACAGTTGGACAGGCTATTGCGTACTTAGAGGAGCATGCTAAGTAACTGAACCACATTCAGGATGCAATAAATTGATAAATCCGCCTTGGTAAGCGATTAAGCTACAAAGGCGGATTTATATCTTTACTGTTTGATCAACTAACTGAAATGAAACTTAAAAGAGTAGTAGTAACCGGGATCGGAGCACTGACCCCTATTGGTAATACCGTGGAGGAATACTGGAACGGTCTTATCAACGGCGTGTCCGGGGCTGATATGATCACCCAGTTCGATGCTTCTAAATTCAAGACGAGGTTTGCCTGTGAGTTAAAGAATTATGACCCTTTGAAATTCCTTGACCGGAAAGAAGCAAGAAAGCTTGACCGTTTCACACAAACCGCGTTGATAGCAAGTGACGAAGCTGTTGCAGATGCAGGAATCGGCGGTGATGATATGAATAAAGACAGGATCGGGGTTGTATTCGCAAGTGGTATCGGTGGTCTCATCACTTTCCAGGAAGAAGTGACCAACTTTGCCAAGGGCGACGGAACTCCAAGGTTCAATCCCTTCTTCATACCAAAAATGATTCTTGATATTGCAGCAGGACATATTTCCATGCGCAATGGATTCAGGGGACCGAATTTTTCCGTGGTAAGTGCCTGCGCTTCTTCTACCAATGCGATCATGGAAGCATTTAACCTCATCAGGCTCAATAAGGCTGATATCATTCTTACCGGTGGATCCGAAAGTGTGATCAGCGAAGCGGGTGTTGGTGGGTTCAATGCAATGAAAGCACTGAGTGAAAGAAATGACGATCCTAAATCAGCAAGCCGTCCTTACGATAAGGAACGCGATGGTTTTGTTATGGGTGAGGGAGCAGGTGTTCTGATTCTCGAAGATCTTGAACATGCACTTGCAAGAGGAGCAAAGATCTATTGCGAGATCGCGGGAACCGGCGCTACTGCCGATGCACACCATATCACGGCACCACATCCTGAAGGCCTGGGAGCAAAGAATGTAATGAATGCTGCGCTGGAAGATGCAGGTATGCAGGCTTCTGACATTGATTATATCAATACCCACGGAACTTCAACTCCGCTGGGTGATATTGCGGAAGTAAAAGCGATCGTGGATGTATTTGGCGAGCATGCATTTAATCTAAACATCAGTTCTACCAAATCCATGACAGGTCACTGTTTGGGTGCTGCAGGAGTTGTTGAGGCAATTGCATGTATCATGTCGGTTCAGCACGATATCATTCCACCAACGATCAATCACTTTGTGGACGATCCGGAACTCGACAGCAGGTTGAATTTTACGTTTGATAAGCCACAGAAAAGGATCGTGAATGCTGCCCTGAGTAATACATTCGGATTTGGCGGACACAATGCCTGTGTAATTGTAAAAAAATACCAGCGTTAATAAAACTGATACCTGGTTCCATTAAGTTCGGGATCTGAAAATAAGAGGGGTTCATTAAAGAAATTTATAGAACTGAAATTTATAGAATATAACCGCCGGCAACCCGGCGGTTTATTTTTTTTGGGTAATGAAAAATTTGTAGCTTGTCGCTCGTGGGAATTCTGGATCGTTTATTCGCAAAGAAAGGCAATGCCGCATTCAAAAAAAACCTGCGCAACTTCCTCGGATTTGCGCCGGGTAACATCGCACTGTACAAGGCTGCATTAACTCATCGTTCCGTAAGAGACACTGCCGATGAAAACAATGAAAGACTTGAATATTTAGGTGATGCAATTCTTAGTGCGATTGTTGCAGACTTTCTCTTCAAAAAATACCCCTATCGCGAAGAAGGTTTTCTTACTGAGATGAGAAGTAAGATGGTAAACCGGAATAAGCTGAATGAGATCTCTCTCAAAATGGGTGTGAAAAAAATTTCCAACTTCAATAAGTTTGATAATTCTTTAAAGATGAGCCAGATCTTTGGTAACACGCTGGAAGCCCTTGTGGGAGCGGTTTACCTGGATAAGGGATTTATAAAGACGCAACTCTGGGTACTTAAAAATATCATCATCCCTCACCTCTTCATGGAAGATCTTGAGAACCTCGAGATCAATCACAAAAACAAATTATACGGCTGGGCAAATAAGCACGGAAAGAACCTTGAATTCGAGACACTTGATGAAAGAATTGAAGGAGGAAGAAGATTGTTTACGATTGGTGCAGTTGTGAACGGACAACTCATTGCAGAAGCAAAAGCCTATAATAAAAAAGATGCTAGCCAGGTTGCAGCAGCAATTGCACTTGATAAACTTGGTCTTGGTAAGGTGATAGAAAATAATGAAGAATCTAATTAGAAGTCTTTATTACTTCCGGAATTTAATGCTGGTTTTTCAATCCTGAATATGGCCTGATTAACAGATATGATTAAATTTTTAATAGGAATTTCCTTATGTCCTCTTTGATGCCAGTCAATAAAATTTAAGGTTGTTGCATTAGATAAAACAACCATATACATTTGTCTACTCACACTGTTGATTGCATCTGATCTTCCTATTTCAAAAACACGTTTCCACATAAGCTCTTAAGGCTCCTATGGATTTCCGCATATCGTTTACACTCTTAAACTATAGTTATGCGAAAATTCTACTCTTTAATCCTTTCCCTGATAGTAACATCTATTGCTTTAGGGCAGGCTACAAACACATTTAACGCCACAAGCGGAAATTTTGCAACTGGAGGTAACTGGAGCCAGGGCCGCACTCCAATTGCAACGGACAATGTTGAAATTCCTTCTGGCCGCACCGCGTTTTTAACTGCTCCGTTTACCATTTCAACTTTGAACATGAAAGTTGGTGGTACGTTGGATCTGGACAGAAGTGTTCTTTCAACTACTAATGGAAACTTGCAGATTCTGAGTGGCGGAAGAATAATCGGAAAAAGAAACGGAGCAAACCAGGGAACTCTGAATTATAATGGAACAAATATTTTTACGCAAGCTTCTTACCTTGGACCATTATATTTCAATCCTTCAACCGGTGGCGTTTGGGTTGCAGGCACCCTCGCAAGCAATATCAAAGACTTCACGGCTACCGTTGTAAACAATTCCGTTAGAGTTCAGTGGGCAGGACTGGCAAACACTTCATTTTTATTAGAGCGTTCCGGTGACAGTAAATCATGGAGTTCAATTGCGAATTTCTCTGATGCTTCAGAAGGTCGTTTTGTGTACAATGATATTGCAGCAATCTCCGGTATCAATTATTACAGGCTGAAATCACTGGGCACTGATGGTTCGGTTAACTATTCAGCAATCAAAGTTGTACATGTAGGTCAGTCTAAAGCTTCTTTAAAAGTATTCCCTAACCCGGCGGTAAGAAGTCTGAACGTTTATGTAAATGCAGGTTCAGAACAAAAAAAGATCAGTGCTGTACTGGTGAACAGGTCAGGTCAGGTAGTTGCTCAGCGTGTGCTGGGAGCCTCTTCCGGAATGCTGGAATTCCAGGTAAGCAATCTTCCTGAAGGATCTTATACATTAAATATTAAAGGAGAAAGCGGATACGCTGAATCACGTTCAGTAGTAATCTCCAGGAAATAACTATCCTATCCGCTAAACCGTTCTATTCTAAAAAGGCTGAACTTAATTGTTCAGCCTTTTGATTTTTGGGAATGTAAAATTTCAAAATGTAAAATGTAAAATTGGAGAATGTAAAGGCCTTATTTTTTACATTTTTATTTTTACATTTTTCATTTATTATAGGTAATCCTGTAAATCAATCCTTTTTCATCATCACTTACCAGTAGTGCTCCATCCTTTGCGATCTCTACATCAACAGGTCTTCCCAACACTTCGGTCCCCTGTAAAAATCCATCCGCAAAAGGTTCATACTTCACCACCTTTCCGCCTTCTACAGTTGCCATCATCACCCGGTATCCGATTGGAGCCGATCTGTTCCAGCTTCCATGCTGTGCAATGAAGATCCTGTTCTTATATTCTGCCGGAAACATGGAGCCGGTATAAAACCTCATTCCCAGTGGAGCAACATGCGGACCCATTAATTGTGCAGGAGCTGTATAGTCTTCACACTTGTGACCCTTTCCGAATTCCGGATCCAAAACATTTCCCTGGTGACAGTAAGGAAATCCAAAATGCATTCCTGCTTTCGGGGCATAATTTAGTTCGCAATTCGGAACATCATCACCCATATTATCCCTTCCATTATCTGTAAACCATAATTCACCTGTTTCCGGATGCCAGGCAAATCCAACCGAATTCCTGACTCCACTTGCATAGACTTCCATGCCCGTTCCATCAGGATTAATCCTGGTGATCGATGCATATACAGGTTCTTTCTTTTCACACACATTACAGGGGGCACCTACGGGAACATATAATTTCCCATCGGGACCAAAAGCAATGTATTTCCATCCATGATGACTTTCTGTAGGATACTTATCATAAACTACCACGGGGTCCGGAGGATTTGAGAGACGGGATTCTATACTGTCATACCGGAGTATCCTGCTCACTTCCGCAACATATAAACTTCCGTTTCTGAAAGCAACTCCGCAGGGCATAGTCAGTTTTTCATCAATAACAAACACTGAATCTGCTTTTCCGTCCTGGTTTGAATCTACAATCGCATATACTTTGTCCTGATCCCGGTTTCCGGCAAACAAAGTTCCATTATCACCCCAGGCCATACTTCTTGCATTCGGAACCTTTGCGAAAATACTCATCGTAAACCCTGGAGGAAGTTTCACCTTATCAAGCCCAAGAGAAATCAGGGCAGTATCCTTTTCGGGTATTTCTACCGTTCCGGCCTTTTTATCCTGCTGATCATTGCAGCTTATCAACACGGAAATGAATAGAAAACCTAAGATTATTCGTTTCATACGAGTTAGTTATAAGAATAAATCTACTGATAATTCCATTTATTGGTAAATCCTTCCGGATTTGGGAAGAAATCAACGTTTGGCTTTTGAATTTGACCTTCGGTATTTTTCATTTTTCATTTTTCATTTTCCATTTAATTAGTTGGTTATCAAATGTATACCTTAAGTTTTACCCGTTTTTGAACTTAAAAATTCCGGCATGCCAGGTTTCGGTACAACAGTTGTTTTTAGGTCTGCATTCAAATCGTAACCAATGAAGACAACTTTACTTTTATCAATCCTTATGGTTTCTTTTACTTCACTCTTTGCATCACCAAAAAAGATCGTTGCTACGAAAAGCAATGGTAAGTGGTCGAATGCTGCAGACTGGAATGAAAACCGCAGGCCGGCTGATAAGGATTCAATCTTTATCCCTGCCAATACCACAATGGTTTTGGATTATAACCTGGGACTGAAAGATGTGATCATCGTAGTAAAAGGTACATTGGTTTTAAATAAGGGTAAGATATCCCTGGATGATGACAGTCGTGTAATTCTGGAAAGTGCCGGTCGACTGATCGGGGATGGCTCTAATGAGCAACTGAGAATTGATAATTTACTTAAATACAGCGGTTCACAGGGAATTTTATATGGTCCTGCTTATGCAGATGCTACCACAGGAAAAGGTTTTGTTGTGTTTTCAATCCTTCCGGTAAGGTTTCTTTCTTTCGATGCAAAAAAGAATAATGATGGTGTGGTTATCACATGGTCTACCGATCAGGAGAAAAACAACAGTCACTTCAATGTTGAGAAAAGTGAGAATGGTTCAACCTGGAAATCTATCGGAATGGTATTCCCAAAAGAAGGATCGGCTGTAAATAACTACTCTTTCACTGATAAATCTTCTGTCGGAGCGATCGTTTACTACAGAATCAGGCAGGTGGATGTTGATGGCGGATCAACTTTTTCAAAAGTTCAGGTGATCAGGAATGCAGAAGTTAAAAATGTTGCACAGGTATTCAGTCCTGCACAGAACAGTATCAGGGTGAATTTTGCACAGCCTTTGGAATCAGCAGTTCAGATCAGGTTGTTCAGTTCAAATGGCCAGCTGATCTCAACCAAATCAGTAAATGGAACTGCAAGCCGTGCAGACCTGTCAGTAAACAATGGAAAAGGTGTATATGTGGTTCAAGTGGTAGATACAGCCGGATCAGTTCAATCAAGCAGAGTAGTACTATAATAAATAGTCTCTTAATATAATTTGCGTTCTCCAGTCTTCATAGGTACTTAGACCCCGGCTTATCCCCGGGGTTTTTGATTTTTAGTCTTTATGCAAGTGGAGCCGGTTCGGTTGAAAATTGCTGAAACCTGACGAATGTTGAAGAATTGAATCAATGGTTTGCATCCTGGCATAATTCGATCAGCACGCCATTTGTTCCTTTAGGATGAAGAAAACAAACCAGTTTATTATCCGCACCTTTTTTAGGTTCTTCATTCAACAGGGTGAATCCTTCCTGCTTCAGTCTTGCCATTTCCTCCCGGATATCCTTAACATCAAAGGCAATATGGTGGATACCTTCGCCTTTTTTGTCTATGAACTTTCTGATCACTCCATCTTCGGTAATGCTCTCCAGCAGTTCGATCTTGGTTTCTCCCTTTTGAAAAAAAGCCGTTTCCACCTGCTCGGTTTCAACCTTTTCTTTTTTATAACACTGACAATTCAGCATCTTTTCAAATAAGGGAATGGAAGTTGCGAGATCCTTAACGGCGATACCGATATGTTCGACCTTTAACATTTTAATGGTTTACGAGATTGGTAAAAAAGCCAGGATGTTTCCCGGCAGCCCTAAATTTAGAACCAATTGAACTAAATTTGCGTTTAATATCTGGATTCAAAATTATTATACATTATGTTGAAGCTCCCAATTTACCTGGACCATAATTCTACAACACCCTGTGATCCACGCGTGGTGGACACAATGATCCCTTACTTCACAGAGAAGTTTGGTAATGCTGCAAGCCGCAGCCATCCTTTCGGATGGGAAACTGAGGAAGCAGTGGATTACGCCCGCGAGCAGGTAGCATCCCTGATCGGTGCCGATCCTAAAGAGATCATCTTTACTTCCGGTGCTACAGAAGGAGATAACCTTGCAATTAAAGGGGTATTTGATATGTATGCTTCCAAAGGAAACCATATCATCACCGCAAATACTGAACATAAAGCAGTTCTTGATACCTGCAAACACGTTGAAAAAGAAGGCGGAGAAGTTACTTACCTGAACGTAAAAACTGATGGACTGATCGACCTGGCTGAACTGGAAGCTGCGATCACTCCTAAAACCATCCTGATTGCCATCATGTATGCAAATAATGAGGTTGGAGTTGTTCAGCCCGTTAAAGAAATCAGCGCTATTGCCAAAAAGCATGGGGTTCTTTTCTTCACTGATGCCGTTCAGGCAGTCGGTAAGATCCCGGTGGATGTCAATAAAGACGGAATCGACCTGATGGCATTTACAGCACATAAAATGTACGGACCGAAAGGTGTTGGTGCTCTTTATGTTCGCCGTAAAAATCCAAGGGTAAAAGTTACTGCCCAGATGGACGGTGGCGGTCACGAGCGTGGAATGCGCAGTGGTACCCTGAACGTTGCAGCAATCGTAGGCTTCGGTAAGGCTTGTGAACTTGCAAAAAATGAAATGGCTGCTGATGCAGAACGTCTCAGCAAGCTTCGTGATAAACTTGAAAATGCACTCCTTCAACTGGAAGAAGCATATGTGAACGGAAGTAAGGAACACCGTCTTCCACACGTTTCAAATATCTCTTTCAAATACGTTGAAGGGGAAGGACTGATGATGGGCTTTAACAAGAACATTGCAGTATCTTCAGGTTCTGCCTGTACTTCTGCTTCCCTCGAACCGTCTTATGTGTTGAAAGCACTTGGACTGGGAGATGACCTGGCACATAGTTCGCTGCGTTTCGGATTGGGAAGATTCACTACCGAAGAGCAGATTGACTATACCATTGAACAGGTAAGCAAAACCGTTCTGAAACTCAGGGAAATGAGTCCTCTCTGGGAAATGTTTAAAGAGGGAGTTGATATGGACAAAATTGAATGGGCTCATCACTAATCATCAAATAATTTAAAACTTACAATCATGGCATATTCTGAAAAAGTTATAGACCATTACTCAAATCCCAAGAACGTTGGTACGCTTGATAAAGCGAAAGCAAACGTTGGTACCGGCCTCGTTGGTGCTCCTGAGTGCGGCGACGTGATGCGTCTTCAAATTGAAGTTGACGAAACTTCCGGCGTTATCAAGGATGCAAAATTTAAAACATTTGGTTGCGGATCAGCGATCGCTTCTTCTTCAATCGCTACAGAGTGGCTGAAAGGAAAGACCGTTGATGAGGCACTGAAAATTGATAATATGGACATCGTGGAAGAACTTAATCTTCCTCCTGTAAAAATTCACTGCTCTGTACTTGCTGAAGACGCAATCAAAGCAGCGATCAATGATTACAGAAAGAAGCAGGGTCTTGAAGAGATTCACTTCGACGAGAAAGCCGTACACTAATCTTTTAGTATGATTTACGTAAGTGATAAAGCAAAGGAAAAGGTCAGGAAACTGATGTCTGATGCCAGCATTGCTGACCAGGACGGTTATTTTTTAAGAGTGTCTGTTGTTGGTGGTGGTTGTTCAGGATTGAGTTATAAACTTGATTTTGACAATGAATCAAAACCAATGGACCAGGTATTTGAAGACAATGATGTAAAAGTGGTTACCGACCTGAAGAGTTTTCTATACCTGGTAAATACTACGCTCGACTTTTCTGACGGTCTGAATGGTAAAGGGTTTTATTTCACAAACCCCAATGCCAGCAGGTCATGCGGATGCGGTGAAAGTTTTGCGGTGTAGGAAATAAATTCCGCCTGAATAAGACCGGTTTAAATAGAAAAGTTTTTGACCGCTTCATAAGAACCATGTAAAATAGGGTTCTCATATTTTTAAGAGCACGGAGCAAATAGCTTCGTGCTTTTTTCGTTTATAACCGAGCTTAAGTTTTTCTCATTATTTTCGTCAACATGTGGTCAATTTGTAAAAAAGAACTCCGCCAGTTTTTCAGTAGCCTTACCGGACTCATATCAATTGTTGTATTCCTGATCCTGAACGGGGCCATTCTTTTCATCTTTCCCGATAATATTCTTGATTTCGGATATGCATCGCTGGATAAATTTTTCCAGCTTGCACCTTTCATTTTACTTTTCCTGATCCCGGCTATTACTATGCGCAGTTTTTCGGATGAATTCAAAGGGGGTACCTATGAAATTCTTCAAACAAAGCCATTAAGTCGCTGGCAGATCATCGGGGGAAAATATTTTGCTTCGCTGATAGTTGTGATCATTGCTTTGATCCCTACAATCATTTATGCTGTAACTATTCAGCAACTTTCTGCAGTAGGCGGGTTGGATATAGGAGCAACAATCGGAAGTTATATCGGTCTGATCCTCCTGGCAGCTGTTTTTGTCGCAATCAGCATTTATTGCAGCAGTCTAACATCAAATCCTGTCGTAGCATTTGTTGCAGGTGCATTTTTATGTTTCCTGGTGTATAATGGATTTGAAGCGATCAGTAAGATCCCGGCATTTGAATCGGGAGCGGATTATTTTATTTCGATGCTTGGAATTGATTTTCATTACAGGAGTATCAGTCGCGGAGTAATCGATACCCGAGACCTGGTTTATTTCCTGACTGTGATTTTATTCTTCCTGTTATTTACCAATAAGAACCTCCTTACCCGTTAACGGAAACAATACCATGGAAAAAATCCTGCGTTCTAAATATGGATGGATCATAGCAATCGTTGCTCTTGCAGTAATCAACTACATTGCTTCGGTTGTGCATGCCCGTTACGACCTGACTTCTGAAAAAAGATACACTTTATCAACACCAACCAAAAACCTGCTGAACGGACTGAAGGAACCTGTGAATATTACGGTTTTCCTGGAAGGAGATATGCCAGCCGGATTTAAACAGTTATCCAATTCATCCCGTGAATTGCTGGAAGAATTCAGGGAATTGAGCAGAAATAATATCAATATTAAATTTGAAAGGCCGGGCGAAGGCCTGAATGATACTGCCCGCGCTGCTTATATCAATTATATCAGTGATTCATTGGGCATCAAACCTACCAATGTAAAAGTTACGGCAAAGGCCGGTGAATCACAGGAAGAGCGACTGGTGTATGCAGGTGCCCTTGTAAATTCCGGAGGAAGAAATTTGCCGGTGAATTTTCTGCAGGGACAAAGTCTTACCGGCGGATACGAATCACTGAACAATGCCGAGGCTTTACTTGAATATAAATTTGCCAATGCAATTGATAAGATCACGCGTGATTCAGTTCCGGTGATCGGGTACCTGATAGGAAATGGTCAGCCACTAACGTACAATGTTTATGACCTTATTGAAAACACGCTGAAACCTGATTATGGATTTGGATTTCTTCCGATCGATAGTGTTCCTGTCATCCCGCAGGATTTTGATGCACTGATGATCGTAAAACCCACTACCGGATTTACGGACGACCAGAAGCTGAAGATCGATCAATATGTAATGAACGGTGGTAAAGTGATCTGGATGATCGATAAGTTGTATGCGGAGATGGACAGCCTGATGAGAAAGCAGGGCGATTTTATTGCATTCGACAGGAACCTGAACATCGATGATCTTCTTTTCAAATATGGCGTTCGAATCAATTCAGACTTGTTACAGGATCTCCAGGCAGAGAAGATTCCGCTGGTGGTAGGTAATTATGGAAATCAGCCACAGATGCAATTGGTACCGTGGCCATATTTTCCATTATTGTCGAATTATAACGATCATCCGATCAGTAAAAATCTTGACAATGTATTATCCATCTTCCCGAATTCAATGGATACGGTGGTTGCAGATGGAGTGAAGAAAACCTACTTATTATCAAGTTCTCAGAGTGCAAGGATTTTATCGACGCCAGCTATGGTTTCGCTGAACAGTGTACAAACCGAAGCAGACCTTAGGACATTTACAAAATCGCATGTTCCGGTGGCAGTTTTGCTGGAGGGAAAATTCAGTTCATTGTATAATAACCGGATCCCGATTGCGGTGGCTCAACAGATGCAGGCGATGGGGCAACCATTCAAAAACAGGTCGGAAGAAAACAGTATGATCGTTGTTGCGGATGCAGACATTGTAACAAATGTTTTCACACAGGAAGAAGGTCCCTTGCCGATGGGATATAACCAGTTTACCCAGGTTCAGCACGCAAATAAGGATTTTCTGCTGAATTGTATCGAATACCTGGTCAACCCGAAAGGAGTGCTGGAAGCGAGATCAAAGGATATTGCACTCCGGTTGCTTGATCCAAAAAAAGTGGAGCAGGAAAAAACAACCTGGCAACTTATAACAGTATTGGTTCCGGTACTCATTGTACTGGCAGGAGCCATACTATACCAGTTTTGGAGGAAACGTAAATACACAAGAGTTTAATAAACGTTAGTGGGCTGATCTGGTTATCTTTGCCCCCTTAAATTTTGGCATGAATACGGAATTGATTACATACCTGGTTTTTGGGGGGATATTGTTGCTGGCATTGATCTTTGATCTGGGATTGCTGAGTAAAAAGAGCACGCATATCACTATGAAAAAAGCGATGTGGCAAACCATTTTCTGGGTTAGCCTTGCGTTAATTTTCATGGGATTCGTATGGTTTGAGGAAGGCCAGAAAGCTGCGCTTGAATACCTGAGCGCCTACCTCACGGAGTGGTCCTTAAGCATCGATAATATTTTTGTATTCATCCTGATCCTTTCCTTTTTTGGAATCCGCGAAGCATACTATGCGCGTGTGTTGTTGATTGGTATAATGATGGCAATCGTTTTCCGCCTGATCTTCATTACGGTAGGAATCGCACTGGTAGAACGATTCGAATGGCTGCTTTATATCTTCGGAATAATTCTCGTGGTGACCGGTTTCAAGATGTTCAATGCTAAAGAAAGCGAGGAAACTGACCTTGGAAAAAATCCTGTTTACAAGTTATTGAAGAAGTTTCTTCCAATGGTTCCTCATGATGGTGAAGGAAAGTTTACCGTGCGGGTCGACGGTAAAAAGTATTACACCAGTATGTTTGTTGTGGTGGTGATGCTTGCGACTACTGATATTATTTTTGCAGTGGATTCAATTCCCGCAGTATTCGGAATAACTCAAAACAGGCTGGTTATTTACACTTCAAATATTTTTGCAGTACTCGGTTTAAGATCACTTTATTTCCTGCTGAAAGGCGCTGTAAACAAATTCGCTTACCTGCAACAGGGTATTGCGGTGGTTCTTGTGTTCATCGGTTTGAAGATGCTGGTTGCAATGTTTGATATTCATATTCCTGTTTATGTTTCGCTGCTGGTCATCCTTGTATGTATTGCAGCATCTATCGTATATTCCATACAGGTTGCCGGAAGAGAGCAGGATGATAAAGACAAGCTTGAGAAATCAGGTGATATTGATCTTCACTGATTCAGATGTTCTCATTAGGAACTTTCACTAAATAAAGGGATTGAATTATACCATTCACGATATAGCCGGCATAATTAAAGCAGAGTTTTTATCTGAAGGTCAGGACGATTCAATTCATCACCTGCTGCTCGATAGTCGCAAACTTGTTTTCCCGCAGGATTCCATATTTTTTGCACTTAAAAGTGCACAGCGAAATGCAATAATTTTTTTACCTGAATTGTATAAACAGGGTGTAAGAAATTTTGTAGTGGAAGAGATGGTTAACCCGGAACTGTTTCCGGACTCCAATATTTTACTCGTAAATGATGTTTTGAAATCCTTGCAATTACTTGTTGCAAGTCATCGAAATCGTTTTGATTGTCCGGTAATTGGTATCACCGGAAGTAACGGAAAAACAATTATAAAAGAATGGCTTCACCAGTTACTGATGGAGAAGTATGTGGTGATAAGAAGTCCGCGCAGTTATAATTCCCAGATAGGAGTGCCTCTTAGTGTATGGCATTTGGATGCCCATCATGAACTGGCCATATTTGAAGCAGGAATTTCAAAAGAAGGTGAGATGGCGGCATTGGAAGAAGTCATTAAACCAACAATCGGAATTTTCTCCAACATTGGAAGTGCACACGATGAAGGATTCAGCGACCGGCTATCAAAAATCAAAGAAAAACTCAAACTATTCAGAAAGGTAGAAACCCTTGTGTATTGTGCGGATCATGAATTGATTCATGAGGAAATTAAATCAACTTTTGATGAATCCAAAATCTTCAATTGGAGCTTTTCTCAACCTGCCACACTTCAAATAATAAATACCGTTACTGAAGGAGTCTATACAAAAGTTACTGCACTGTATAAAAAAAGAGAGCTATCTGTTTCAATTCCTTTCCATGATAAAGCATATATAGAAAATGCATTGCATTGCTGGTGTATTTTGTTGTTGCTCGGTGTTGATACAGAAGGCATCCGGAATTTAAGTCCCGTTGCGATGAGACTGGAACTCAAAAAAGGCCTGAACAATATTTCCATTATCAACGACAGTTATAGTGCTGATTTGAGCTCACTTAAAATTGCCCTGGACTTTCTTGCACAGCAGCAGCAATACTCAAAGAGAACAGTTGTGCTGACTGATATCCTGGAGTCAGGAATTACATCTGCAGAACTTTACAGAAAAGTAGCGGGCTCGCTGGTAAAGAGAAAAATCTCCAGGTTGATAGGGATTGGTCTTCAGATCTCTTTGCATGAAGAATTATTCAGGGAAGCAGGCCTGGAAGACTGCAGGTTTTTTGCATCTGTAGAAGAATTAAAAGAACAGTTATCACATCTTACATTTCACGAAGAAGTAATTCTTTTTAAGGGAGCGAGAAAATTCGGATTGGAGGAAATCGTACATCAGCTTGAAGAAAAAGTACATCAGACTGTGATGGAGATCAACCTGAATTCTCTGATCCAAAATCTATCCGCTTATCAAAGGCTGCTTGCTCCGGGCACCAGGGTGATGGCGATGGTCAAAGCTTTCTCTTATGGAAGCGGAAGTTTTGAAATTGCCAATGCATTGCAGTATCATAAAATTGATTACCTCGCTGTTGCATATACAGATGAAGGCATTGATCTAAGGAAAGGTGGAATTCGGTTACCCATCATGGTTATGAATGCAGATGTTTCAGGATTTGACTCGCTGGTAGAACACAACCTGGAACCGGATATCTATTCACTTTCATTTTTAAAATCATTTAATCTATACCTTAACCAGGAAGGAATAACGGAGTTTCCTGTACATATTGAACTGGAAACGGGGATGAACCGGCTTGGATTTTCTGAAGAAGATGAAGAAGAAATGTTGTTGATGCTCAGGAATGGAAACTTTGTTGTAAAAACGATTTTTACTCACCTGGTCGGAAGCGAAAATCCTTTAGAAGATGATTTTACAAATGTTCAGTCGGAAAACTTTCTGAAAAGAGTTCAAAGAATTGAAGCGTCTTTGGGATATACAGTAATTAAACATGTAGCCAATTCATCGGGTATCAACCGGCACCGGAATATTCATTTTGATATGGTGAGATTGGGGATTGGTTTATACGGAGTGGATAGTTCAAATGATCCCGATCTTCATTTGACAGAAGTGTCCACATTAAAAACCACTATTGCTCAGATCAAACATATTGAGGAGAATCAAACAGTTGGGTATAACCGAAAGGGAACGGTTCAGCGAAAATCTGTAATCGCAACGGTTAGGATAGGTTACGCTGATGGTTACCCGAGAGCCTTTAGCAATGGAAAGGGATTTATGTTGGTGGGAGGAAAACAAGCCCCGGTAATAGGAACTATCTGTATGGATATGACCATGTTGGATATAACGGATCTTCCGGGAATAAAAGAAGGGGATGAGGTAATAATATTCGGTCCTGCACTTTCTGTAAAACAGGTTGCAAAGTGGGCCGGAACGATTCCCTATGAAATATTGACGGGCATTTCACAGCGTGTTAAAAGAGTTTATTACCAGGAATAGCGGGAACACTATTTTATTATCTTTGAAAAGTTTTAAAACTGAAACAGTGAAAGGAAGAACCGTTGCCATTATAATTATTGCGATACTGCTTGCCGACCAGGTCCTGAAATTTTGGGTGAAGACCAACATGCTCTATGGCGAGCAGATCTTTGTATTTGGCAGATGGTTCAGGCTGTTTTTCATTGAAAATGAAGGAATGGCCTGGGGTTGGAAATTCGGCGGAAGCTGGGGCAAACTCGCACTTACCGTATTCCGGCTGATCGCTGTGATCTTTGGAGTTTTTTATATCCGCAGTATTATCCGTCAGAAATATCATAGGGGATTTATCACCTGTGTTGCGCTGATCTTCGCCGGCGCATTGGGAAACCTTATTGATAGTATGTTTTACGGATTGATCTTTTCTGCAAGTGATCATGGATTGCCTCTGGCAGAAGTACTTCCGCCAAATGGGGGATATGCAGGGTTTCTTCACGGAAGAGTAGTTGATATGTTTTATGTTCCTATTATCGAAGACAAAATGATGCCTTCATGGGTACCAATCTGGGGTGGAGAACCATTTACTTTTTTTGCACCGATCTTCAACCTGGCAGATGCTTCGATCTCCGCCGGAGTGATCGCAATTCTTTTATTTCAGAAGAAATTCTTTAATAAAGAACCTGAAAAAGACAACCCTACTATTGAAACAAACTCTCCGGTGAACGATACGGTACAGGTTTTGTAGTTAAAAGTAGCATCCCTCAAAGGGATTGCTTACCTTAATTATACATCATGAAAGCCTTATCCACCTATCTGAAAATTTTTTCAGTTATTTTATTGTTTGTTTCCTGTTCAAAAGAACTCAGTCTTGAACAGGCTGCCCTTGTACCTGTAGACAATACCACGCAATGGTCTTTCGAAGATTCGACAGGTAAAAGACAGGGAGCTGTGGATACTGCATTTATTGCCGCACAGGGAGATATTGAGGCTTTATTCCTTGAAGGAACTACTGATGACGACAAGGAATCCATTTTTTTGCAGGTGATTGGTCAGCCGATCAGAACAGGGAATTATTCCAACGAGCAGGTTGGTTTTGCATATTATATCGATGGTCAGCAGGTTTATTTTAATGACCCTTCAGCAGGTGAATTTACCATCACAATCACATCACTTGATACGGCAAGCATTGCAGGAACTTTCCAGGGTGTGGTAGTAAATCCCAGAACAGGGGTTGCAAGCATACAGAACGGAATGTTCAAAGCAAGAATTTCTTCAGTTCCTGTTGGCGGAACATCTGTCGGTGAAATTATTTGTGATGATATTTCGACCGGCGGAACATTCGAAAGCGGTAAAGAAACAAATGCAACACATTTCGTAGAGATGACGGTAGATGTTACAGAACCCGGAACATTTGTTATTTCCTCCAACCTGGTGAACGGTCTCATATTCGCAGGGGAAGGTGAATTTCCTGCTGCAGGATCCTATACTTTGCAAATAGGTGCGGTAGGAACTCCAACAGAGTCGGGAGTGTTTGCATACGAACTTACCTATGGCAGTCAGACCTGTACGTTTGAAGTAAATGTAGGTGGCGTTTCTGATTCATTAACCGAACCACCCCCCAGTGCATTAAAAGCAGAAGAGAAACTTGCGGGTGGCAGCATACGCGAAGACTTTTTATACTATTCAGGAAATAAACTGATCGGGCAAATCAATTCAAATGTAAATCCGCAAAGAAGGATCAAGTATGATTCACAGAATAAAGTGAATTCAATTGAGATATGGACACCCGATGGACTTGGCGGATTTTCACTGGGTTATATTGCCAAATTTAATTACAATGGAAATGGCCTGGTGAGTTCAATTGTAAGAACTGATGCAAATGGAAATGTTGAAGATACCATGAAGACCTACCTGTATGATAACAATGATAAGGTCATTCAAAAGATCCATTTCCAGGGAGGTTCGCCATTCATAAGGAATGTATATGAATACACAGCAGGGAACCTTACCAAATTGAAATATACTGATGCTTCGCTGACAAACTTTACAGATTCAATCAGCTTCAGTTATGATTCAAGAGTAAACCAGTTTAAAGAACTGCATCCACAGTTTTATTATATCTCGATGACTAACCTGTATAATGCATCCATTTATAGTGAAGCATTATATTTCAGTAATAACTATCCGACCTCACGCAGACTTGCTAACGGAAATAATGAAACGGTTGAAGTTGTGATCAATCCAAGTTTAAAGCCAATTGAAGTGAAAATAAATGGTGCGAGTGATTTTAAATGGTTCTTTTAAATGTAAACAGAAGTTATCCGCACTATAATAGCAAAAAACTCAAAAGGCGTAATAGCTATCTTTTAAAAATGAAAATGGAAAATAAAAGCAGGATGTCTGCAATTATTTTCCATTTTTATTTTCTAATTCATCAACGAAATCCTAAGATTTTTTTCAAAAACATTCTCCTTTTTTCAGTGTGTTACTTTCGAAAAAATCTTTTAAAAGTTTTCGCTGACTCATTTTAAACTTTTCCAACCATATTTTCAGGTATAACCCACTGATCAAATTCTTCAGGAGTAAGGTAACCAAGCTTTACCGCCATCTCTTTTAAAGTAGTTCCTTCCTTATGTGCTGTCTGTGCGATCTCCGCTGCTTTGTAGTATCCGATCTTTGTATTCAGAGCAGTCACCAGCATCAATGAATTATCAACGTGTTTTTTAATATTTGCTTCAATTGGTAAAATTCCTTCAGCACATTTATCATTAAAGGAAACGCATCCTTCTCCGATCAGTCGTGCACTGTGCAGGAAGTTGTAGATCATCATCGGCTTGAAAACATTCAATTCAAAATGTCCGGTTGCACCTCCGATATTGATTGCAACATCATTTCCCATTACCTGGGCAGCGATCATCGTTAATGCCTCGCACTGAGTCGGGTTTACTTTTCCCGGCATGATGGAAGATCCTGGTTCGTTATCCGGGATAAAGATCTCCCCGATTCCTGAACGGGGTCCTGAGGACAGCATCCTGATATCATTTGCAATCTTCATTAAACTGACTGCAACAGTTTTTAGTGCACCATGCGCTTCAACGATCGCATCATGCGCAGCAAGTGATTCAAATTTATTTTCTGCAGTTACAAAAGGAAGTCCAGTTAGGGTAGCAATATGTTTCGCAACATTTTCTGAATAACCTTCGGGCGTATTAATTCCTGTTCCTACTGCAGTGCCACCCAGTGCAAGCTCCGATAGGTGAGCTAGTGTATTCTTAATTGCTCTTAATCCATGATCAAGCTGTGATACATATCCGCTGAATTCCTGACCAAGTGTTAAAGGAGTTGCATCCATGAAATGCGTTCTCCCGATCTTAACCACTTTCATGAATTCTTTACTCTTGCGCTCAAGTGTTGCCTTGAGTTTTTCAATTCCGGGAATGGTATTCTCAACCAGCGTTTTGTACGCAGCAATATGCATTGCAGTCGGGAAGGTATCGTTTGACGACTGCGATTTGTTTACATCATCATTCGGATGAAGAAATTTTTCCTTATCAGATAGTTGTCCGCCATTCATAACATGACCGCGGTAAGCCACCACTTCATTTACATTCATGTTAGATTGGGTTCCACTTCCGGTTTGCCATACTACAAGCGGAAAATAATCATCCAGTTTACCTTCAAGAATTTCATCGCAAACTTTTCCAATCAGATCAGATTTTTCTTTTGAAAGAACACCAGCTTCGTAGTTCGTAATGGCTGCGGCCTTCTTCAAATATGCAAATGCCTGGATGATCTGCTTTGGCATTTTATTGATATCCTGCGCTATTTTAAAGTTCTCAATACTACGCTGTGTCTGTGCGCCGAACAATGCATCAACGGGAACCTGAACCTCACCCATTGTATCTTTTTCAATTCTGTAATTCATATGAAAATATTAGTAGAGGAAATAATGTTGACAATTTAAATCAGTATCAAGGGCATCGAAATATACTTTCTTCGGTAGCAATCAGGTAAACTTACTTTCCTGTAAATGATGGTTTTCTTTTTTCAAGAAAAGCAGTCGCACCTTCTTTCATATCTTCTGTTCCGAAACATTCTCCGAATGCTTCTACTTCAAGTTTAAATCCATCGACGTTCTCATCATAAACCGCATTTGCCGTTTCTATACACTTTGCAATTGCAAGTGGTGCTTTGGTGTTGATCAATTCAAGAATTGAAATTGCTTTAGAGATTAATTCTTCGGAAGGAACAACATGATTGACCAGTCCGTATTGTAATGCTGTGTTTGCATCGATCATATTGCCAGTCATCAGGGCTTCCAGTGCACGACCTTTTCCTATCAATTGAACAAGTCTTTGTGTGCCCCCATATCCAGGAATTAATCCAAGGTTTACTTCCGGCTGACCGAATTTTGCATTTTCACTGGCGATCCTGAAGTGACACGCCATGGCCAGTTCACATCCTCCGCCGAGTGCAAATCCATTCACTGCAGCAATTACTGGTTTGGTTGACCGTTCAATGCTGTTGAAAACATCATGTCCTTTTTGAGCAACCTGCATTCCTTCATCAACGGACAATCCTGTAAATTGCGAAATATCAGCACCGGCTACAAATGCTTTCGCACCTGATCCTGTAATGATCGCACTTTTGATTTCAGGATCAGATTGAAGTTCTGCAATCGCTTCTCCAAGTTCCTGCATTACATCCTTATTAATTGCATTCATTTTATCCGGCCGGTTGATGGTGATGACCAGGATATTTTTTTCTATGGAAGTCAGCAACGTTTTATACATGGCAATTAGTTATTTAGAATTCGCGGTTCTCTGATGCCCAGCTCCTGATATAATCTGCAATCTCTGATGTTGCAGTGCCTGGTGCAAATAGTTTTCCAACACCCATATCATTGAGTGCTTTCATATCTTCTTCAGGAATAATCCCACCACCGGTCAGCAGTACATCATTCATTTGTTTTTCTTTCATCAGTTGAATGACTTTCGGAAAAACAGTCATGTGCGCACCACTCAATATGCTGATGCCGATCGCATCCACATCTTCCTGTAATGCAGCATTCACCACCATTTCAGGGGTTTGTCGCAAGCCGGTATAAATTACTTCCATACCTGCATCGCGAAGGGCAGTCGCAATTACTTTGGCTCCGCGGTCGTGACCATCCAGTCCGACTTTAGCAACCAAAACCCTTAGCGGTCTTTTTATTTCTGTGGCCATAATTTCTGTTTATAATAACGACAACACTTTCCTGATCCTGTTGATCGTTTCCTGTTTTCCAAGAACTGCTGCGATATCAAATACAGTAGGTCCGAATTTACCTCCTACCAGCATGATTCGGAAAGGCAATTGTACTTCGCCGGGTTTGATTCCCTGCCTGGTTGCAATCTGTTTAAATCCTTCTTCAATAAATGCACTTTCCCAAATCTCAACTGCGTCTATTTCTTTTATCAATTCATCAAAGAAAGCAGTTTTTGCTTCATTCCATTTTGGTTGAATGCTTGCAATGTCTGGTTGTTCCGGTGCAATGAAGAAGAAATAGGATTGTTCCCAGAGATCAGCAAGTAAATGACATCTTTCTTTCACCAGGGATACAATGTATTCCATTGTTTTATGATCATAGGAAACAGGTACATTTTTCTGTTCTGCAATTGTCAGTAATGATTCTGCAAGTGTAGCATTTGGAGTTTTTTTGATCCACTCATGGTTGAACCATTTCGCTTTTTCAAAATCAAATTTTGCTCCTGCTTTATGAACCCTGTCAAGTGAAAACTTTTGTTCCAGTTCTGCAAGAGAAAAGATCTCCTGTTCAGTACCATCATTCCATCCCAGCATTGCCAGTAAATTGACAAATGCTTCAGGAAGAAATCCTCTTTCCATAAATCCTTCAACAAATTCATTGTTGCGGGGATCAGTCCAGTTCATCGGGAATACCGGAAATCCATATTTCGCTCCGTCTCTTTTACTCAATTTTCCGTTTGGTCCCATGATCAGTGGAAGGTGCGCCCATTGCGGCATTTCAGCTTCCCATCCAAGATATTTCCATAATAAAATATGCACAGGTGCACTTGGTAACCATTCTTCACCACGAAAAGCGTGTGTGATCTTCATTTGGTAGTCATCCACCACAACTGCGAGATGATAAGTAGGCATTCCATCAGCTTTCAATAGAACCTTGTCATCAACCTGGTTTGTATTAAAAGTGATATCACCTCTGATCATATCCATAAAAGTTACTTCTTCATTTTCCGGCATTTTGATGCGGATCACATAAGGAGTTCCCTCACTGATCAGTTTCTGAACTTCTTCGTCTCCAAGCGTCAGTGAATTCCGCATCCTGTTGCGAAGAACAGCATTGTATTGTGGAGATGGATTCTCTTCAGTTTTAAATGCATTTCGCATTTCATCCAGTTCAGCAGGAGTATCAAAAGCATAATAGGCATAACCTGCGTTTACGAGCTGATCAGCATACTGGCGATACATGGATTTTCTCTCACTCTGCCGATAAGGACCATAGGCTCCCGGATTAAAAGGACTTTCATCAGGAATCAATCCGCACCATTCCAGGCAATTTAAAATATACTCTTCTGCACCTTCCACGAATCTCGACTGATCTGTGTCTTCAATTCTTAAAATGAATTCCCCGCCATTCCTTTTTGCAAAGAGATAATTGTATAATACTGTTCTAACTCCCCCGAGGTGTAGTCCGCCGGTAGGACTCGGTGCAAACCTTACTCTGACTTTCTTATCCATGTGGGCAAAGGTAAAAGAATTCGTCTCTCAAAGAAATGGATTTAGCGCCTCCCGAATTGAAGGTATATTTGTTCAGACACCAGATGCGTACACTATTTACCATACTCTTTTTGCTGACAGCAAACCTGTTGATGGGACAACTGACCTATGAAACACTATACGTTGATTATGACAGTGCCTGGACCTATAAGAATATGAAGCTGATCCCGATAAGGGCGAAGGGATCAGGTAATTACCCCGAACAGGTGCTCACCCTGAAAAAGGCGATGGAACAGGGACTGGTCACATTGAGTGAAAGAGGATCCGCCTCAACGGAAAATGTTCATTGGGTAAGGATCAATAACCGGTCGGATAAACCCATATTTATTTCTTCCGGGGAAATTGTTTTAGGTGGAAGGCAGGACAGGATGCTATCTAAGGATACGATTCTGGTTCCGAATGGTAAGGATCAGTACATTCCGGCAATGTGTGTGGAAGAAAACCGGTGGAGTGACAAAGAAAAAAAATTCACCTACCACGGCTACTCAAATTCCAGGCTCAGAAGAGTGATGGATCAGTCGGGAAACCAGGTATTGATCTGGAAAGAAGTATATGCGCAACTCGACAGTTCAAAGATCAAAAATCCAACCCTGGCTTATGGTGCGCTGAGGAATGATAAGAAAAATGCCACTACTCATCTTGATTACCTGAACTATTTCACTTCAAAAATCGACAGTACAATTCTTGGGGTCATTTGTGTAGCCGGAGATAAAATATCAGGCACCGATATCTTTGCAGCTCCAAACCTTTTTAAGGATGCAGCTTCGTCTATACTTGCGGGTTATATTGAGGATGCAATCGTTCAAAAACCGGAAGTTGAAGTGAAGGATGATGAAATTAAAAAATTCATTGATCTTGTTCTTATTGACGAGCCATCTCAGAAAAATTATTGTGCTAAAAACGGAAAGCTTTTCAGGTATAAAGGCAAAGTTTTTCACCTGACTGCATACCCCGAAAAATAAAAGATATATGTTTTATCCTGTTAGGATCCCATGGCTTGTCAAGAAGATCTATAATAAGTATACATGGCATATTGATGGCCCGGAACCCGCTGTGTACCTGACTTTCGACGATGGTCCCCATCCTGAAGTAACACAATTTGTACTGGATGAATTAAGAAAGTACAATGCAAAGGCAACCTTCTTTTGTATTGGTGATAATGTGCAGAAGTATCCTGAAATGTATAAGCAGGTTTTAATGGAGGGTCACAGGATCGGAAACCATACTCAGAATCATTTGAACGGATGGGAAGTGGATGATGATGTTTATATCAAAAATGTTTACAAAGCTGCGGAGCTGATAGATTCAGATCTGTTCAGACCACCATATGGAAAAATCACCAACTTCCAGGCGAAATTGCTGATGGGTGAAAACTTACAGAATAAACGTCCTTACAGAATCATTATGTGGGATGTACTGAGTGGAGATTTTGACAGGAAAATTACAGGGGAACAATGCCTGGAAAACGTGATAAGAAAAACCCGGAAAGGATCCATAATTACTTTTCACGATAGTGAAAGAGCATATCCAAGATTGAAGATCGCATTGCCTGAAGCGATGAAATATTTATCAGGGAAGGGGTTTGTTTTTAAATCTATTTCCTAGAAGAGAGGAAAATCTAAGGGTCAAAAAGACATTTATCAGATGATGGGATTCATTTCTAAGTTCCGGAAACCAGTCCCAAAGCTGGATTTTCTTCCTGAAAAAAGTTGGGCCTGGGTAGACACCCTGGCCCGTTTTTAATCCGTACCCTATGAAAACTGAGTCTAAGGTAATTACTTTTTTAATTAATGCAAAGTAATTATTCGCGTCTCAGTGTTTACAGTTAGGGTTGCCTTGTTGTCGCAGTCGCCATTTCCATAATCCAGGACTGAAATCCGGGTGTTTCCTTTTTTATGGGCGATGGTTCCTTTTACGATCCAACGGCAATTAAATCTTTTGATCAGTGGGTTGGTGATTTCGGTGCTCCACTCGTAAACTTTCGAATTTATTTTTACAATTCCTGAGGCAGATCCGGTAATACTGAACACATCATCCTGCGGTAAAAGGGTGGTTTGACCTTCAATCATGGTGATGGTCTTGTCGCTGGTCCACTCGCGGAAGTTTCCATCTGAATTGGTCAGTTTGCCGCTTACTTTCACATTAAAGCTCAGTTGGTTATTGGCGGAAACATTCGTAATGGTATGTGTTCCTTCGATTTTGATGTCATTGATATAATGTCCATCGAAAGTGGTGGTAGCCACCGCACCGGGCATAAGGAGCCGTTTGGTGTAAGTAGTTATTACTTTTCCTTTTCGTGTACGTCCGTCGCGGCCGGTACATCCAGATCCGAAGTCCACGGTAACTTTTACCGGGAAAGCCGCATTGGGATCAAGCCTGTCGACCGAAACCGTAAAGCAGCGGGAAAGGGAGTCGATCCCAAGAGGACCATAGATCCCTGAGTTTTGGTCAATGTTTGCTGATCCGAAAACGCCGGTTCCTCCGAGGGCAACTTCAGAATTCACGCCCATGGCGTTATCAAAAATTTCATTGGAGACAGCTTCGGTCTCAGCATCTGCATTTGAGGAGACGGTAGCGAATTCTTCTTTTTCTGAAGGTTTAAGTTCAGAAACTTCATCTTTAGAGCAGGAAACAAAAATGGCGGAAGAGATAAGGATTCCGCATAGGGATTTAAGCAGGAGCCGGGTAGTTCTCATACCAGAGGGTTTTACGTGATTAATTATTTAAGTAACGTTCCAGAGACTGTTAACATTTCAAATAGTTTAAACAATCTTAAAAAATATCACCTTTGCAACCTTATGAAACTGGTTGATTCACATATACACTTATACTCGGAAGAATTTGAAAATGATCAGGAAACGCTGGTAAAATCTGCACTGGATGCTGGTGTAAAGCAATTTTTCCTGCCCGCTGTAGATAGTGAAAGTCATGAAGCCATGCTGGCTCTAGAAAAGAAATATCCTGGTCAGTGTTTCGCTATGATGGGGCTTCACCCGGTTTATGTTAAGGAGAATTATAAAGAAGAACTGAGACTGGTTGAGGAATGGCTGGAGAAAAGAAAGTTTGTTGCAGTAGGTGAAATAGGGCTTGATCTGTATTGGGATGAAACCTTTAGAGAGCAGCAGCTTGAAGCTTTTAATATGCAAATAGGATGGGCTTTAAAATATAATTACCCCATCGTAATTCATTGCAGGGATAAAAAAGGAAGCTGGAAAGCAATGGAATCGGCGATTGAAATTGTGGAGGGATATAAAGAAAAAGGACTGAAAGGGATCTTTCACTGTTTCAGCGGATTGGCGGAACACGCCAAAAGAATTGTGGACGCGGGGTTTTACCTTGGAATCGGGGGTGTGCTGACTTATAAAAACTCAGGTCTTGCGGAAGCGATTTCAGAAATATCCCTTGATCGGATAGTGTTGGAAACGGATGGACCCTACCTGGCACCGGTACCCTTCAGGGGAAAAACCAATATTCCGGCATACCTGAGGATCATTGCAGAGAAGCTGGCGGAAGTTAAAGAAGTAAGTCTTGAAGAGGTAGCAAAGATCACTTCTGAAAATACTTTAAAAATATTCGGCTGCTAAGGATTGATATCCCTATTTTTGCAGCCCTTAAAGGGAACCTCATAACTGGAACACTAAAGTGCAATATTTTGGATTTCTATAAATGAGTACTCGATAAAGAAAAGGTAAAGGAGAGTTGTCCGAGTGGTTGAAGGAGCACGCCTGGAAAGTGTGTATACCTCTAAAGGGTATCGAGGGTTCGAATCCCTCACTCTCCGCAAAAGGGTCAGATCATTAAAATGGTCTGACCCTTTTTATTTCTGTTAAACCTTTAACATTCGCTCAGGTCACAGGGCGCGGAAACAAACCCTGCGAAAATGAAAACTGCTTTACTTGTCTGTATCCTTACAGTGTCAAATTTATTTGTGCAAGTGCTGCACGCACAGCAAACACAAACCGATAGTTCAGCTCAGAGAAAAATTCAGCTGAAAGTGAGTGCAAACTATAATAGCGGATTAAACTATTATGGAAGAACCGACAGTTTGAAAAGTTCTTCTTTTTTCCCTCTTGCTGAAGTATGGCTGAATTCAAAATTTTATATCAACGCCGCTCCGGTATTTATCAATAATAAAGTGCAGTCGTTTGAATATGCCGGTACAATTACTTCAATAGCATTTCAACACATCTCTGATCATTGGATCACCTCAATCAATGTACTAAAACCATTTTATAAAGAAACCACTTCACTGCCATCTTCAGTTTTAAAAATGCAAGCAAGTTCCAGTTTGACCTGGTTGAATAAAGTTGCAAACCTGACTGCAGGTGTTGAAGGAAGACTAAGTGAAAGAATGGATCTTGGTATCACTGCAGGAATTGATAAATCAGTTATGATTCCGTTAATGAGGAATTCGTTCCTGTTGCTTAATCCTTCGGTATATGCATATGCAGGAACAAGACAATTCAGCAAATCATATAGCAGGAAAAAATCCGGACTGATCCCGGGTCTTGGTGGGCAGCAGGAAAGAGTAACGGAAAATTATAATGAGCTGGTTATGCTTTCTTATGAATGTTCGCTGCCTTTAATTTTTTTAAAGGATAAGATTATGGTGATCGTAACACCTTCTTATGTGCTACCACAAAATCTGATGAAAGATGCTTCCAGTCCTTCTTTGAATGAGCTAGGAGAAAATAGTTTTTATACAAGTGTAGGATTAAAATATTCTTTCTGAAAGAAGGATAGCATTCATGTGCGGGTATCAAAATTTTTTCTAAAAAAAAGTATAAAACCAAATAAACCTTTCACAATTTTTCCAATCTACCTGTAGTATCAAATCACACTTTATGAAAACAATGAAACAGGTTTTATTCATGACGATTGCCTCAATGGCAGTTATTTCTGCAAACGCACAACGCGCTTCCTTAGTTACCAATGCTGCTCAATCCGCATCATTAAGAGCATCCACACAGGCTGCTACAAGATCAGCAAGTATCAATGCTTCAAGGATCAATAACCAGGCATCTTTAAGATCTGACCAGGTATTGAATAAGGCTGATAAATTACGTACAGGCGTAATCGTCAGAGAGCGATCCCGCGTTAACGGATCAATCCAGGCGAATGCAAATGCCAACGCAAATGCAAAAGTAAATTCGAATGAAAATTCAGTATTGATCCAAAGTGAAACTGAACAAACTGCTACTGTAGATGCGAATGTGGATACGAAAGAGAAAGTAAACAAACTTAAAGAAACAACATCGCAAGCTAAAACGCGTGCAGCTGAAAAGAAGAATGAAGCGCTGAATACTGCAGCTGAAAAAAAAGCAACTGTTTTGAACACAGTTGCTGAAAAGAAAGAAGCTGCAATACAAACTGCGGAGAATGCAAAAGTAAAAGTTGAAGGAAAAGCTGTCGATGGTATAGAAAAAGCTAAGTCTTCCTCTGAAGGCAAAGTAGAGATCGGGCTGGAGGCAAGTGCTGCAGCCAAAGCCAAAAAAGGCTGATTTTTAATCCGTACTTTAGAAATCCCTGTCAGAAATGACGGGGATTTTTTTTTGAGCTGATTAAGTTAGTCCCTCCTTTATCTGTCCTTTCGTTTTATTCATTAATTTCAATTAATGCGCAAGGATTTTATCGATAATGAATCAACCCTGATTGATGTCAATACACTACGGTTGTTTGAAAGTGTTCCGGGTAAAAATTTGCTGATTCTAAATAACCCTCCTCATTTTACTATTGCCGGCGTATCTAATGATTACCTTAAACTTATTCAAAAATCCAGAGAAGAGCTTGTTGGGCAGGGAATTTTCGAGTCCTTTCCATCGAACAGAAATAATCCGGATGACCAGGGCGAATTTAATCTCAGGACTTCTTTCCAGGAAGTGATCGAACAGAATAAAAGGTCTTCTATAATAACGTATCGTTATGATGTTTTAAATTCTGAAGATGAATATGAAGAACGACACTGGAAAATTTTTAACACCCCGATTCCGGATCTGAATGGTGAATTAAAGTACATCATCCATAATGTTGAAGAAATAACCTACGAAGTTAAATGGAAGCAACAGGAAAGTTATATTAAAGAAGTTCAGATCAGGAATAGCCTGTTTATGGAGGCTCCGGTTGCAATTCAGATTCTTCGCGGTCCGGAACTTATTATAGAGTTTGCAAATGAACTAACGCTTGAACTCTGGGGTAAAAAATCCGATGTAATTGGTAAGCCTCTCCCTTTAATATTGCCGGAATTAATTCCACAGGGATTGATTGACTTAATACAAAATGTTTACACCACAGGAATCCCTTACGAAGCGTATGAAGTGGGTGTCTATATTCATAAAAACGGAAAAAGAGAGGAGTTGTTTTTCAATTTTACTTATCAGCCTTTTTATGAATCCGGTAAGAGCAGGCCTGACGGCGTATTGATTTTTGCAAGTGAAGTCACAGAAAAAGTTGCTGCAAAAGAAGAATTGAGGCAACGACAAAAGGAAAACCAGGAACTTGTTTCGATCGTTGAAGCCAGTCATGAATTTGTTGGAATGTCACTTCCAAATGGAGAGATCACTTATTTAAATCAGGCCGCGTTAAAAATGCTTGGGTGGACTGATTGCAAGGGAAGGCTTATTAAAGAGTGTATTTATCGTGATGACTATGAAAAATCAGAAAAATTAGTACCACTTCTTTTAGAAAATAAGGCATTCAGCCAGGAAATAAGATTTGTTAATGAAAATACGGGTGAGCCATTTTGGATGCGATGGAATGGTTTTACCGTTAATGATCCTGTTAGCGGGGAAGTCGTTGGTTTAGCTACTGTTAGTCCCAATATTCATGAATTAAAACAAACTGAACAGAGTCTTCGTGAAAGCGAATTGCGATTTCGTAAACTGGCCGATGAAAGCCCCATTTTTGTTTTCATCACAAAGGCTGATGAACATGCATCCATCATTTACTGGAATAAAACATGGCTTGATTATACAGGTCAAACCATGGAAGAAGCCCTCGGACGTGCGTGGAATGGAATTATTCATCCCGATGATATACCTACTGTATTTGAACATTACATTCCTGCCTTTAACCGCCAAAAGGAATACCTGATTCCTGCAATCAGGGTTAAAAAAGCTGATGGCACTTACAGGTGGCATTCTTTTAAAGGAAATCCACGTTACACTGACGGCGTATTCAATGGATATGTAGGAGTTGGTTTCGACATACATGATCAGAAATTATATGAGAACGTCATCAAGCAAAGCGAAATTGAACTGAAGAATATGGTTGCTGAACGAACCGAAGCATTGCAAAGTCAGAAGCTCTTACTCGATAATATTTTAGCAAATTCTTCTAATGGAATTTCGGTTACAGAAATGGTAAGGAATGAAAACGGAAATGTTATTGATGCAACTACCATTCTTGCAAATGATTCTGCTATTAAGTTGACGGGATTGCCAAGGGAATTTTATTTATCAAAAACAGCAAAAGAAATAGATCCCGGTATATTAGAAAGTCCCTATGGTATACTTTGTTTGAAAACTTTAAACGATGGTGAACCGGGAATCATTCAATATTTTCTTGAACATACGCGCAAATGGCTGGAGTTGACCATTTCAAAAATGGATGATGACCACCTGATTCATATTTTCACAGATGTAACTCCAATAAAAGAATCGCAACTTCAACTTGAAAGAACTGTTGAAGAGTTACGCAAATCAAATCAGAACCTGGAAGAGTTTGCATATGCTGCTTCACATGATCTGAAAGAGCCAATTCGTAAAATTCATTTTTTTAGTGATCGTATCAAAACAACTCTTGGTGACAGGATGACTGACGAAGAAAAAAGATCTTTTGAAAGAATGGAACTCGCTTCCCTCAGAATGAATTCACTGATTGATGATCTTCTTACTTATTCAAAAATCAGTATCAGGCCGGCAACCTTCGAACCTGTTGATCTGAATCAGCTGGTCGACCAGGTACTGAGTGATCTTGATCTTGAAATTGACCAGCGCTCAGCATCAATCCGAATCGATAAACTTTGTACCATACAGGGTCATCACCGTCAGCTTCAGCAGGCATTTCAAAACCTGTTGGCGAACGCTTTGAAATATGGAAGAAGCGGGGTTAAGATTGAAATTCATATCAGGTATAAACAAACGCAGGGTAAGGATATCGGTCTTTCCCTTTCTTCAATTCAAAATGAAAACCTATATCATGTCATTGAGATAGTAGATAATGGAATTGGGTTTGAACCGGAGGATGCCGAAAGAATTTTTAATGTATTTACGAGACTTCATGGTAACACGGAATATAAAGGAACAGGCGTAGGATTGTCAATTGTAAGAAAAGTAATAGAAAATCACAACGGCTTTATAACTGCACATGGTGAACCCGGAAAAGGTTCCATATTCAGTGTTTATTTTCCTGCAAAAAATTTATAGGTTAACAGATAATTTAAAATTGATGACAAATAGTTATAGTGACGAATCATTCGAAACAATAGAAAATCAACCCCTCATTTCCGAAGAAAAAAAATCGGGTATTCATGAAGACTGGGTGGTAGTTATAATTGGTTTTCTGATTATCGGAATTACCGTTTTTGGTTTTATTCTTCCCGTTCCAACTTTTGGATGGAGTAATTCAAAGGAGTTAATGTCTAAAGTATTATCACCTTCCAATTTAGGTATCATCGGATCACAGTTTTTATTCATCCTGGCGGCAACAGTTGTGGGATCCTTGTTGCTTGGAAAGAAAGTTCAATCAGCGGTGATCGTATTTCCTTTTATATATATTCTTACAATGATCGCATTGATCATTACAGGAAATGAAACCATGAAGGCACTGAATCTCGAAGCTGTAATATTCAGTCTTGCCATTGGCTTACTGATCGGTAATGCATTTCGTCTTCCGGATTGGTTTCGTGCTGCATTATCTACCGAACTTTTTGTGAAAATCGGGTTGGTACTTTTAGGAACAGGTGTAATATTTTCTGATATTTTAAAAGCCGGTTCCCTTGGTTTAATACAGGCATTGCTGGTGGTATTATCTGTGTGGTATTTTGCTTTCTGGATTTGTAAGAAGCTGAAAGTAGACGATGAATTGAGAATGATGATCTCCAGTGCAGTTTCCATTTGCGGAGTATCCGCAGCTATTGCAACATCAGGAGCGATACAGGGTGATTCAAAGAAACTTTCCTATGTGATCTCAATGGTGCTGATCACTGCGATCCCCATGATGATCTTTATGCCCTACATCGCTAATTACTTTGGTTTCCCTGAAGCCGTTACGGGTGCATGGCTCGGTGGAAGTATTGATACAACTGGTGCTGTAGTTGCATCCGGAACCCTGGTCGGAGAAACAGCACTTAAGATCAGTACCATCGTGAAATTTTCGCAGAACGTATTGTTAGGTTTGGCTGCTTTTGCCATATCTGTTTACTGGACCTGGACAAAACATAAAGATGGTCTACAACAAAAACCCGGTATCGGAGTGATCTGGGACAGGTTTCCAAAGTTCGTTTTGGGATTCATTGCAGCTTCCTTAATATTTTCTTTTGTCCTGAGCCCTGAAACCACGGCTTCCGTAAAAGGCAGTTTGAAAAACATACAGGGATTATGGTTTGCTCTTGCATTTACCAGTATCGGATTGGAAACGAACTTTGCAGAACTGTTCAGACAAAACAGTAAAAAACCTTTGTATGCATTTTTAATAGCGCAGCTATTTAATATTATTGTGACGCTGGTAATTGCGTTTTTTCTTTTCGGATAAGCGTTTGATTTATTGAGCTTGCTTTAGTAACTAAGAGCATGTGATCCGATATCATTTATTCTTTACCCAATTCAGTAAAATCCTTTATAAAAGATCCGGAATTATATTTTGCCATTCCTTCATGTTTCATCGCCACTTCACCGGCTTTGTTTAATACAATTGTTGTAGGCAGTGTTCCTGAATAAAGTTCCTGAGAGATGGAGGTGGAGCTGGTCATGATGGGCATATCAAACCCTTCTTTCTTTAAATAATTGATGGCTTTCTGTTTGTCTTCATCTTCATTCATGAAAACAAAAACATAACGGTCATCATTTTTAAACTGTTTATACAATTCATTTATAGAAGGCATTTCCGCCCTGCAGGGAGGGCACCAGCTCGCCCAGAAATTTATGAATACAACTTTCCCTTTTAAGCTTTCGGTTGAAACTGTTTCGCCGCTTTCAGTCCTGTAAGAAAATGAAGCAACTTTAGGAAGCGATGATTTTTTCCCGGAAGCTTTATCAATTGAAGTGCTGAATATTCCCACCGAGACTAATTGCCTGAGTACCCATGATTTTACATCCCCATTCAGCAAAACCAGTAAAAGCAATCCATAGAACAACACATTTCCCGCAATTTTCCATGGCTTTTTATCCGCTTTCTTTTCCATCATGTAAAGGTGATAAAAAAAGAGTTTCAGCGGGTATTTGCTAAACATTTGTTAACGACTGACTTTCTACCCAACGCTTTTGAAACAGTGAAGGGTACTACTATCATTAAATCAATTTAAACCTTAGATCAAAATGAAAAATGTAGTACGCCAGCTGAGTTCAGTTTTACTTGCAGTGCTGGTAATTGTAACCGGATGTAAAAAAGATGATGTGATTCAGCCAATCCCGGGTGGTCAAAATCCCGGAGGTAAACCTTCCAATGCTTTCAGACTTGTGATCGATCAGTTACCAGGCACTATAGCTCCTGTTTACGGACTGTATGCGATGTTCAGCATCATTAATGAAAACAGTGACACGATAGTATCAAACAGGAAAATGCCTTTATCCTTCAACGGGAAATATGTAACTGACACCATCAAGCTTAATGCAGCCAATTATAAAGTGGCAAAATTCCAGGTGGTTGATGAATCCGGAAGAACAAATTTTGTAACACCGATCGCAGGATCACCGAAAGCAGGAATGGTCGAAAAGCCACTTGGAATTCCTTTTACTTTGCCGAAACCTACCGAGAGTAAAATTGCACTGCAGGTATTGCCGGTTGCAATGGGAGATAAGGCATCAGATTACGGATATCCTGAAGGAAGTTTTAAGAATGATGTTACGCAGGATCCTGCCGGTCCCGTGAAAATCAGGATCCGCCCGCTCATAAAAATCGGAGAAGTCGTGTATGACAGCATCCCGGTTCAGATCATTGTTCAGTCATGGGATAATTCTGGCCCAATGTCTACCAAATTCATTTCCCTGACTCCCGGAACCAATGAAATTTCCCTGCTCAGATCAGTCCCAAAATACCGGATCATCTTAAAGCACTGGAATATTTCCGATGTGATCGAACTTACTCAAAACGATATCCAGGAAGGTGCTGTGTACAGCATCGGTGGGAGCAAACAGGCAAAACAGCTCCAATCAGAGCTGGTATATAAACATACTCAGGGTGCATACCTGGCAATGACAAAAAATGTTTACATGTACGGTATGGACGGAAAAGTTTCAGAGATCCAGTATTTCCAGCGCAAGGCGGACAACTCCCCTTATATGGCCATGAGAGACAGATTCACAAGAAACGGGGAAGGAAAAGTTACTAAAACAGTTCGTTACGGCGAAACCAACCAGGTGCTTACTCAAACTGATTTCACTTACAACCAACAGGGAAGAGTAAATGGAATCAAAGAGGTTGCCAATGACAATACCACCCAGGCGGAAGTAGAATATTTTGCAACCGGTGGCGGTACCGGCATCTCTGGAAACTATAGCGCCAGTATTAAATACAGCTACACTAAGCATTACTATACCATGAATTATAACATGACTTTTAAAGGGGGGAATCTCACCGAAGATGTTGCTACCACTTCACACTATAATTATGAAAAAGGATCTTATGAGTATGATTTCGCAATCAATCCTTATATCCATATGGATCTGCCTGATCTTTTCCTTTCGAAGAGTTCAAAACATAACAGGAAGATTCAGTACAAGGAGTATGCGATCCAGTTTCCTTCCAATATTCCTTCAAAGTTTGAATACACCTATGATGCCGACGGATATCCGAAGGAATTGATTACCACCTACATTGATTATACAACCGGTCAGTTCCTGTTCAAGACCAAAACCGTTTATAATTATTAACAGACTGTACCCTGTGAAAACTTTTTATTTCGCATCAAGGAAACTTTAGGAATCAATAAATCCTTTAAGTCCCATCATAAAACCTAAAAAATAAACCTAACCATGAACCAGAAATTATTCATCCTTGCATTCGTCGCATTAACCAGCTGCACAGCCGCAAAAGTTTCCGTTCCGGACAGCTTCAGCGGACAATCAACCAGGTATTCCGTAAAAGGAATCAATGGCTGGCAGGTCAATCAGAAATTGAGCTTCGGACAATTCAATACTTCTAAAGTAAAAAGAGGATGGGATTTTTCCTCTTCTGTGCAGTACACAAAATTCAGTATCAGACCTGAAGAATTAATTTTGAAAGTATTTGATATAGACACAGATAAGAGAAACAATAGCCAACGCAATAAATACCAGTATACGATTGATGACGGCAAACTGATGACAGAAATTTATGCCACTGAAAGATTCAGTGAAAAGCAGCTTGTGTACAAGAGTGATAATGCCATTCTCGGAAACGTATCGAAAACGAATAGTTATGATTATGCTTTTTCTGCAGCAATTGTTCCTCTCAATCTAAAAGAAAAAGATGCCTGGTCACTGGTGATGATCAATAAGTACGATGCGAAATCCGATACTGCACGTAAACTTTTCGACCGGCCTTATGTACACCAGGAAGGGTATGCAACAAACGGAAAGGAAAAGATCATGATCAGGCCATTGTCGATTGATAACGTTACTACAGCAAGTGGAAAGAAAACAAAAGTATTTGGAGGAAAAATGCTGACAGGATATGAACTAAGATGGGATGATGGCGTGGTAGGAATAATTGATATTCTTGATAACAGTGTGTGGATCTATAATGATCTTGAAGCGGAAGAGAAACTGATTCTTTCTTCTATTTCTTCCGCAATTTTATTAAAGAGAATGCAGGATGTTGAAAAAGATAAAGATGTTTTCGTTCTGAATTAATGCAAACCGTAGAACAGGATATTGAACAATTAATAGAGGGCTGTCTTGCAAATAACCGCAGGGCGCAGGAGGGATTGTATCGACAGTTCTACGGATTCGCCATGTCTATAGCTTTACGGTATTCAAGGGATGAACATGATGCCGCCGATATTCTAAGCAACGCGTTTGTAAAGGTTTTTAAAAGCATCCGGACATATGATTCGGCGAAAGGAAGTCTCCATGCATGGATCAAAAGAATCGTTGTGAATGAAGGATTGGATCATATCAAATCGAGACAGCGCTTTAGTGAAAATGTGGAAGTGGAAACAGTTGAAGAACCGGAAGTGAATAATGGTGCGTTGGAAAGAATGGGTGCGGAAGAGATCATGGAGCTGATACAGAAATTACCTCCTGCAACACACGCTGTATTTGTGTCGTATGTGGTGGAAGGCTACAACCACCGTGAAATAGGAGAGCGCCTGGGAATAAGTGAAGGCACTTCCAAGTGGCATTTAAGTGAAGCGAGAAAATTTTTACAACAACAATTACAGCAGTTAAATAATTGATGAATCCATTAAAGGCATACGAGATCACTATAAAAGGCAAGCTGGAAGCAATTCCATTGCCTGATATGGAAGATGCTATCTGGGCTCGCATTGAAGCGCAGCTGGATACAGATATGCCTACGGATGATGGGAACGGTGGTCCATTTGATTCGCCTTCAGGTCCATGGATCCTTGGATCTTCAATCCTTGCATTTTTACTTACCATTTTAACTTTATACTACACTCAGAAAAATCCGGATAATTATTCTGCAGGAACAGAAAGTCAAAACAATCCTACTCAGAATTCTGATCAAACAGATGGTGCCGGACCACCCGGAAGCAATGCTGAAATTCAACCTGTATCACCTGGAAATTCAACAGGTGATTTGCGCGTGAAGGAAACAAACAGCAGCCAGCAGAATTTGCAACCTGGATTAAACGGGCAGCAAAGTTTTGTTCCGGGAAATAATTTGCAGGAAAATCCAACTCAGGAAAACGGTTTGCAAAACTTACCGGGTTCAAATCTCCAGCAGAATTTACCGGGTTCAAATGTTCAGCAAAATCCCGTTCCGGGTTCAAATGTTTTGCAGGAGGATCTGTTGCGTGATCAGACTGTAAACCAGTCGCCACCTGCAGTAGAACTGGCCAAAGATCAAACACAAAACGGAGTGGTCAAACCACCGGTAAAAGACTCAGTTGTGACCGGTAAAAAATCGCGTGGAGTAAAAGGTGTGACGGATAGTGATTACAGGATTGTTCCCAAAAAAGACAATCAGTGAGGTTGAAATCCTCCTACCTGTCATTAAAGAATTTTACTTAAAATATCCGATCGTAGTTTAACCGTTCCGTGTTTCCCCTGCTCTTATTGAAACATTGGGAGATTTACTCAACGCGGCCTTATGAAGAATGACCTTTTCACCAGTTTTATCAAAGGAAAGTTCAATCCATCCATGGAATAATTTTCCTTCTCTTTCAATTTGAATGGGCAGATACTTATGATTTGCATTTGTCCACCTGCCGCTCCAGCTCGTTGACTGGTTCGTAACGATCTTTTCCGTTAGAACAATTGCCGAAACCTCATACCAGGTATATCCTTCATGATTCAACCCGATTATGTCCCCTTTGTTCAGCATAGGGGATTCATCATTGACATCATTCAACAGGTTCGTTTTCACTCTTGAAGAAACAAAGAATTGATAACGATCTCTTTGAAGAACCGGATCACCCACCAATAAAACGCCAAACGAAAAATCAGTATTTCCATCTTTGGTGAGCTCTAATGAAACCGGGTGCTGGTATTTGGCTACGACATCTTTCAGGTCGAAAAATTCAACTGGAATATTTGCAGGAATATCATTTTCCTTTTTGCAGGAACCCAGGATGAACAGGCATCCCAGGGCAAGTAATAAAACATTGTTTCTCATTTCAAAATTAAGGTTTGCACCAAAATTTCTGATAAAATTTTCTGCAGAAAAGTTAATACTCGTTCAGTGGTTTAAGCAACTTTCAAAGTGTGCTTTCTTACTTCCGGGGCTACTTTTGTTCCGAGCAATTCAATACTTTTCATAGCCAGTTTATGCGGTAAAGCACCAATGGTCATCTGTGCGAGAAACCTTGTATGGCCAAATAATTCATACTCATAAAGAATTTTATCAACTACCTGTTGGGGACTGCCTACCAGCAGTGCACCTTCTTTAGCGATCGATGCATCAAACTGTTGCCTGCTCATTCCGGGCCAGCCTCTTTCTCTCCCGATCCTGCTCATTACATCGGCATAGGTCGGATAGAATTCATTTGCTGCCTGTTTGGAATCTTCTGCAATATAAGTGTGTGAGTTGACACCGAATTGAAGCGCATTCATATCATGCCCCGATTCCTTATAAACTTCCCGATAGATCTGCGCGAAAGGTGCAAACCTTGCAGGCATTCCTCCAATAATCGCCAGGGTTACAGGAAGTCCGTATTGCGCGGCTCTGGCCACTGATTCAGGAGTTCCTCCCACAGCAACCCAGATCGGTAATTTCTGATTGAAAGGGCGGGGGTAAACTCCCCTGTTACTGATCGATTGTGTATGTTTTCCTTTCCAGGTTATTTTTTCTGATTCATTCAGCTTCACCAGCATCTCCAGTTTCTCTGCGAACAATTCATCATAGTCTTTCAGGTCGTTTCCGAACAATGGAAATGATTCAATGAACGATCCTCTTCCAGCCATGATCTCTGCTCTTCCTCCGGAGATCAGATCCACTGTTGAGAATTGCTGGAATACACGGACCGGATCTTCTGAACTCAACACGGTAACACCACTCGATAGTCTGATGTTTTTCGTTCTTGCTGCGGCAGCTGCCATCACTACTGCAGGAGCGGAGACTGCATAATCGGGACGATGATGTTCACCTATCGCAAATACATCCAGTCCCAACTGGTCGGCCAGTTCAATTTCTTCCAATAGATTGAGCAGCCGCTGATGCGGATTGATGGTTTCTTTTGTCACAGGATGTGTGCCCACATCGGCGAATGAACAGATTCCTATTTCCATGCAGCGAAGTTAATTGTAAATTACACCAGGCCAACCATCAACCAAATGTCTTCAATACTTATCCTGTTTGCTCACCCGCTTCTTGAAAAATCGAGGGTTCATAAAGAACTTGGACGCCAGGCGCGATCCGTTCCCGGAGTTACTTTTCACGTATTCTAAGATCAATTATTATCCAAAAATACTTTTTATGCGGCTTGTAAATAGTTGTCTATAAATATTGATTGTCGTTTTACAACGGCAAACATTCTATATAATATTTTATTTCTCACTATATTA
>JAESGH010000172.1_pt1 | contig 155377 bp, 121 predicted proteins | sample 9269641 | NCBI WGS metagenome assembly JAESGH01 (sample SAMN14515345, study PRJNA621665) | algae metagenome | isolation source: Phormidium tanganyikae FI6-MK23 and co-occurring heterotrophs from granitic... | place: USA: Fort Irwin, California | collected 1998-05-24 | reverse complement strand
CCACCCCACCAACCACACAAACACACACACCCCAACACCCCCCCCCCCACCCCCCCCCCCCCCCCCCCCCCCCCCCCCCCCCCCCCCCCCCCCCCCCCCCCCCCCCCCCCCCCCCCCCCCCCCCCCCCCCCGAAACCAAAAAATGAGCTCAGACAAATGCTCCAATCGGGGCTAATTAAAAAAGAATAGTTAAATTGGAGGATTCAAAATAGAAATTTCAGATGAAACGTAAACTAAAATACGCTTTATTACTGCCGTTTTTGTTTTTCATAAAAGCAAATGCTCAGGAAATCAAAGCAGAATTAAATAAAGAAATCAAAAGACAGGAAAAGATTTCCTATATCCTCGATTATCCTCAGAATGCAAAAGGCAATGTACCGCTTATTGTTTTTCTTCACGGTTCCGGAGAACGTGGCAATGATTTGCAAAAAGTAAAAGCACACAGTCCGTTTACCTACAAAAACCTGATTAAGGAGCCTCTAGCAATTTTAGCTCCGCAATGTACCGAAAATACATGGTGGGACACGGTTACGGTATATGCGCTGATTAAAGAAATTCAGACAAAATACAAGATCGATCCATCGAGGATCTACCTTACCGGACTTTCAATGGGAGGCTGGGGAACGTTGAAATTAGCAATGGAACATCCTGAAATGTTTGCCGCAGTTGTTTCCGTTTGTGCACCTACAGACAGAGTGATGTATGCCAATATCCATCAGTACAAGAATTTAAATATGAAAATTTTTCATGGCGGAATGGATGATATCGTGTTGCCGGAAAATGCATTTAATTTTTATCAGGCATTACATCCGGTAAACCCATCTGCAGAATTAACCATCTTTCCTAATGACAACCATAATTCATGGGATTCAACTTATTCAAACCCCAAATTATATGAGTGGATGCTGTCAAAAAGAAAAGAGAAGTAATGTGGATGTACTTTAAGCAAAGTCTTTGCTGATTTGCATTTAAAAAAATTATCAGTAAGAAATAATAAGAAACTATAATTAAAAGAAGATAGATTTATGAAATCGAAGATTCACGAATTCCTTAAAATAATGAAGAAGTTATGAAAAAGTTAATTGTAATCGCCACTTTAGCATTGGCTCCTGTATTTTCCGCACAGGAAATGGTATCACAGCCTGTCCAGTCGTATCAGACCGCTCAATATCAGGCTAAGAAGAAAGCTTTTGTAGATAATCTTTTGTCAAAAATGACTTTAGATGAGAAAATCGGACAGATGAATTTACCAAGTTCAGGTGATTTTACAACCGGTCTGGCGAAAAGTTCAGATATCGGAAAAAAAGTTGAACAGGGATTAGTGGGTGGATTATTCAATATAAAAGGAGCAGATAAAATCAAAGCCGTTCAGAAAGTAGCTGTTGAAAACAGCCGTCTCAAAATTCCTTTGATCTTCGGAATGGATGTTATCCACGGATACGAAACAACTTTCCCGATTCCTCTAGGGCTTGCTTCCTCATGGGATATGAACCTCGTTCAGCAATCTGCAAGAGTCGCTGCTAAAGAAGCTTCTGCAGACGGAATTAATTGGACATTCTCTCCAATGGTAGACATTTCCCGCGAACCAAGATGGGGAAGGGTCTCCGAAGGTTCGGGAGAAGATCCGTATTTAGGAAGCGAAATTGCTAAAAATATGGTGTACGGATATCAGGGGAAAGACCTTTCTGCCGGAAATACCATTTTGGCCTGTGTAAAGCACTTCGCATTATATGGAGCCGGAGAAGCGGGAAGAGATTATAATACCGTTGATATGAGCCACGTAAGAATGTTCAATGAATATTTCCCGCCTTATAAAGCTGCTGTTGACGCAGGAGTAGCTTCTGTGATGGCGTCTTTCAATGAGGTGGATGGTGTTCCGGCTACCGGAAACAGATGGCTTCAGACCGAAGTACTGAGAAATCAGTGGAAATTCAAAGGCTTTGTAGTAACCGATTATACCGGGATCAATGAAATGATGGATCACGGAATGGGAGATCTTCAGCAGGTATCTGTATTAGCCCTGAAAGCAGGTGTTGATATGGATATGGTGGGTGAAGGATTTTTAACCACACTTAAAAAATCTTTATCTGAAGGAAAAGTTACCCAGGCTGAAATAGATATGGCAGCCAGAAGAGTTCTTGAAGCAAAATATGATCTTGGATTATTCGATAATCCTTATAAGCATGGAGACGCGAAATTAGCTGCTAAAGAAGTTTTCAGTCAGGGAAATAGAGATATTGCCAGAAATGCTGCGGCCCAGTCTATGGTTCTATTAAAAAACGAAAACCAGACACTGCCTTTAAAAACTACAGGAACGGTGGCCGTGATCGGACCATTGGTAAATAACGCAATCAACATGACCGGAACATGGAGTGTTGCCGCGAAGCATGAAAAATCAGTTAATTTGGTACAGGGTCTCCAGGCGAATTACGGTAAAAATGTTAAATTCATTTCGGCAAAAGGAGCCAATATTGACTATGACGCCAAACTGGAAGAAATCTATGCAGCCCACGGTAAAAAAACAGACAGAGACAGTCGTTCGAAAGAAGCTTTGTTGAAGGAAGCCGTTGATGTAGCCAACAAAGCAGATGTTATCGTTCTTGCCATCGGAGAATCTGCTGAAATGAGCGGTGAATCTTCTTCAAGAACAGAAATTACCATTCCGCAGTCTCAGGTAGATCTTTTAAACGAATTGAAAAAGACGGGAAAACCGATTGCTATGGTGTTGTTCACAGGTCGTCCGTTGGCGCTTACCAATGTTAAAGATGCTCCGGATGCAATTCTTAACGCATGGTTTCCGGGTTCTGAAGCAGGAAATGCTATCGCAGATGTTCTTTTCGGAAAAGTAAATCCATCGGGAAAATTGCCGATGACCTTCCCGAGAAGCTTAGGTCAGGTGCCTATTTATTACAATGCAAAAAATACGGGAAGGCCTTTGGATCAAAAACTTGTTGATAAATGCGAATATCAGAGATTCCGTTCTAATTATATGGATGAGTGTAATACACCGCTTTATCCTTTTGGATATGGTTTAAGTTATACCAAATTCAATTATTCCGAGGTTACGGTTTCCAATGCGAATCCTAAAGGGAATCAAACCATTCAGGCTTCGGTTACGGTAACGAATTCCGGAAATTATGACGGAGCAGAAGTTGTGCAGCTTTACATCAGAGATATGGTCGGAAGTATCACAAGACCTGTAAAAGAATTGAAAGGATTCCAGAAAGTGATGCTTAAAAAAGGAGAATCTAAAAAGGTTACCTTTAGCATTACCCCTGAAAATCTGAAATTCTATAACGGAGACCTGAAATACGATTGGGAGCCGGGGGAATTTGATATCATGATCGGAACAAGTTCCGAAGAGGTGAAGCATTCAAAAATCAACTGGACAAAATAAATAAAAGAGGCTGTTTCAAAATGAGACAGCCTCTTTATTTGAAGAATTGGTATTAAAGCAACCTTAATTCTTGATCGCTTTTTTCATCATACTTCCTTTATCGGTAATTATTTTAAGATAAAATACTCCATTATTCTCACTACGAATGGTAAGTACTGTTTTACAGGCATTGATCCCAATCTGCTTTTGGATAATTCTTCCGGCATTGTCATATACTTCCACAGCTTTGATTTCTGATTCAGTGTTGATATTCACTTCCCCTTTTGTAGGATTCGGATATACTTCTGCGGATGTGGCATTTAGATTTTCTTCAACTTTCAAAACCCCTGCAATATTGGTTATGGCATCATTGGTTTCGATCGGGAAATTGTAATCAAAATAAATATTAGCTCTATTCATAAGCTGATCTCCCGGATTGAGAGTGCCTTTTGATTTCATTTTCAGGAGGATATTTCCGTGTCCGCCGCTTCCGAGGTTTGCAGATTTCATCATAAACTCGACTTTATTTCCGGTAACTTTTGTATAAGCCAGATGAGAAGCATTTTGAAGCTGCAAAGAAGAAATATCAAAATCGGCAGGATCTATATCCATTTCAACCACAATATTAGTGGCAGGAGCAGTCCCCGAATTTTCGAAATTAACAATATAATGCAGATAATTCCCGATCATGGCCGCAGGAATCGTATTTCCCTGAAGGCACACAATATCATTGGGATCGAATGAATTGATGACGGTTTGCTGATAATTAAAGGTATTATCGGCAGGATTGATATCTCCCGGCACAGAACCTAAAGAAGCCATAAAGCTCAGTTGGTCTCCTGCATTGGCCGGATTGGTAGGATGAGTCGGAGGATGGATATTGAAGGTCACCTCCGAAGCAGTATTGGCATACGGTTTAAGATTGGTAAAATTAAAAGTAATTTGGTTTCCTGAAACAGCCGACGGCAACGCCGAAGACACAAAATCCATTTTGGAATCATTAAAAGTAAATGTTACATTGCCGGAAAGGATAGTATTGCCTTTATTTCTCCACATTACCTTATACTTCGCATCAAACCCCGGAACGGCATTGGTTAAAGGAGCAATAACCACTTCCAGGTCGTTGGCATTTCCGTTTTTCGTAACACAGAGATCCTGCGTGAAAATATTATTGTTATTATTCGGGAAACTGGTACTGAAAGTTGCCGGTGTAACGGTAAAAAGCGCAGGGTTTTCAGGTTCTGCAGTCACTGTAAAGTTTCCTGCCTGGATATAAAAATCGTACTTTCCATTGTTTTTCACGAAGGTTTCCCCGGTTGTTCCGTCACTGATCTTCAGCTTCATGTGCTCAAAAATTTCATCATTGGTATCGCAGCCGTTGTTATTTTCATCAAAACGTACCAGGCCGGTAATGGTGTTGTAGCTTCCGCCGGGAACGAAGGAACAGTAGGTGTTGATGTTACAGGTACTGGTATAACCATATTGGCTTACAGATGTTTGTACATCTGACAATTGGCTATCATCAGCACATATGTAAGCCAGATTAGGATTATTATTAAATGATATTATTTCATCATAACCATTTTTTAAAAGAAGAGTGGTAAGTAAATTACCATCTGCTTTCACGGAGTAGAAAACAGAATTATTTAAATCAAGCTGTACTAGTTTATTACCTGAGATATTTAATGTAGCATTATAGTTAGGATCAATAATACCATAATAATCTAAGGAATTTACACCTTGTAATTGTAAAGAATTTATTTCGTTACCGCTACAATTAATAAGTTGTAATGCGGTGCAGTTTTGGAGATTCAGCGATGTTAAGGAACCATAATTACACATTAAAAACTTTAGATTTGTATGATTGGATAAATCTAAATTAGTAATGTTACTCGGTGACGGACTGCTAAATCCAGAATATATATTGCTGAAATACTTAGAGTTACCTAAATATAATTCCTCTAAATTCATAAGCGAAGCAGCATTAAAAGAAGATAGCTTATTTCCTGACAAATCTATGTATTTAACGGTTGGACAGTTTTGGAAAGTTATGGAACCAACATTTGAAGCCGTAATGTCTACTTTTTCAAGTAATGGGCAGTTTTCAAATTCACATGAGACAGAATTTATTGAAGGTGTGAAAACTTGACGGTGTCCTGCTTTTATATTATTGAGTTTTGGAGTATTTTTAATTTTTACGGAACCTACAAAAAATCTCATTAAATCAATATATTCTAAATTAGGCAATCCATCAATCTCAATATTGCCTAATATACCATAAGTATTAGAATAGCTACTCGCAATATTCCCTTCTAATCCTTTTAAATTAACTAAATGATTTATACCCGCTGTTGTGACAAAATTATCGTTATAGCTAATATTTGGTACTGATGCATCCCAAATAAAATTTATATAACCAACTTTATTTAAATCAGTTTGTGTTAGTTCTCCATCTTTGTCTGGATCTAAATCAACACAATTATTATTTGTATCTTTTACGTCCCAATAGAAAGAATCACAAATAAGCTGATTATTAACATTATATGTAGCTTGTAAAAGTTTTGCTTTTAACCCAGCATCTATTCCTAATACAGCTCCATTACAAACTAATTGAGATATTGAACCTGTATTTGGTAAAATATCACCTTCATTTTTGCATATACTGGTTATATTAGTATTATTAAGATTGAGTAATGATATATTCTGTAAACGCCTATCCTGTAAATTAATTTCGGATAAGGGGTTATTGCTGCAATTTAAAGAGATAAGAGGTTGATTCTTAACATTAATATTTGTAATTTGATTATAACTACAATTAAGAATTTTTATTGATATATCTAATATTAATGATGTAATCTGATTATGGCTGCAGTTAATTTCAGTTAATGGTAAAGTAGAAGTATTAATAGTACTAATTTGATTGTAACTACAATTGAGTAATTCTAAATAAGAAAAAATGGAAATCTCATTTATAGAAAAAATATTTGCATTGGATATATTAAGTTCTTTTATCTTTTTTGCTTCATTTATACTTATCTCTCCATCACCGTCGGCATCAATGGCAAAATAGTTTCCGGATAAATCTTTCGCTACCGTATTGCTGGGCGAAGAAGAGAGCAGCTTAGCCTTAAAGTTGGCATCAGAAAAATTGATAATCTGTGCTTTTGCCACAATGACTAACAACAGAAAGAGTAATGATAATTTTTTTTTCATAAGGGGTTTTTTTACAAAAATAGGTACAGGATTAATAGTAACTCCTGCCGATTTAGAATTTGGTTATTACGATTTAGAATTTAAAGGTTATTAATTAATTCCTGCAGTCTCTCCTTTTTTCGCTGGGATACTGGCAGCTGCGAAGCATCCGACATAATCACGAAACCGCCGTCCTTTTTTATATACGACTTCAGTTCATTAAGATTGATAAGATGGGATTGATGAATACGCTCAAAACCATGTTCTGCAAGCAATTCTTCATATTCTTTCAATGTTTTTGAAATAACAACGGGCTTGTGATTTTTAATGTAAAATAGGGTGTAATTGTCCTCACTCTCGCAACGGATAATATCTTTTATTTCAAACAGATGAATTCCGTCGGAAGTAGAAAGGGCTATTTTTTTGAAGTTTTCCGTCTGCCTGCTGATATTATCCAGAAGGAGTTCAATATGTTTATAATTATTGCTTTGGTGTTGTACTGCTTTTATTTTTACAATGACGTTTTTCAGTTCGTCGGGATCTATAGGTTTCAGTAAAAAATCCAATGCACTGAAGCGGAATGCTTTGATGGCAAATTTCTCATGAGCCGTAATAAAGACAATATTTGCAGAAACCTTTCCGTGCTTTTGGTTCAGGCGTTCAAGAATATCAAAACCAGTTCCGTCATTCATTAAAATATCAAGAAATATAATCTCGGGATTTAGCTTTTCTATCAGTTCTATACCGGTTACCACACTTTCCGCTTCTCCTGCAATACGTATTTCGGGAGCATACATGTTTAGCATGGCTTTCATCCCCTCCCGAAGGTTGCTGTCGTCATCTATTATTACTGAATTTATCATGTCAATCTTTTATATATTCTAATGGAAGTTCAAGGGTTACTTTTGTGCCCTCGGAACCGTTTGTTTCAGTTTTAATTTCCTCTATTGTAAGATGAATCTTCTTCTTTATAAGTTCTTCGAGGGTTTCGAGCCGCTTCTTTGAAATTTCCAGCGCCATGGATTTATGAATCTTTACCGAACTTTCCTTTAATTTTCTGGATGTTTCTATTCCCACGCCATTATCTTCTATTTCACAAACCAAAACTTCATCTCTCTGGCTGAATGTTATTTTTATAAAACCCTTTCCGGCTTTTGGAATAACTCCGTGTATCACGGCATTTTCCACATAAGGCTGTAGCAAAAGTGAGGGCAGGGCTGTATCATCTTCTATCAGAGGATCTTTAATAATTTCAAAGTCAAATTTTTTATTGAATCTTAATTGCTCGAGCTCCAGGTAATTTTTCAGCGCTTCTATTTCTTTATCAATTGTAATAAGCGATTCCTTCGAAAAGTCTAAGGTAAGCCGCATCAGTTTTGAAAACTTGGCTAAATATTTCACAGCATCTTCTTTATCATTCTGCATAATAAATGAAGAAATTGCTGCAAGACAGTTGAAAACAAAATGAGGATTCATTTGCAAATGAAGAGCCTTATGCTGAAGCTCGGTAAGCTGCTTTTGCAGCAAAATCGTTTTCTCTTTTTCCCGGTGCCGATAAAAGAAAAATGTACCCGTTAAAAAAAATCCTAACATTGAAAAGCCCAGCAACCATTTCATTCTTTCGGTATCGGCCTTTTCTTTCTGTTCCATTTGTTGCTTTTCAGATTCAAATTTCAGCTCAATTTTTATGCGTTCTTTAGAATTTTCTATTTTGGCAAGCTTATCTTTACCGTCATTAAAATTCTTTAAGTGGATAAGAGCATTTTCTTTGTCTCCTTTCTCATCAAAAATCTTCGAAAGCAATGCTTCAGACTTCATATAAGTTTCCGGGAGATCAAGTTTTTTTGATATGGCTAAACTTTTATTGACGTTCTTAAAAGAATCATCCAGATTATTTTCATTGAAATAAATCTCTGCCAGGTACAAATATGTATCCGATAACCCGAACTGGTCCCCGATTTTTTGAAAAGACTGTTCTGCTTTATGCAGATTTTCTTTAGCAGTCTGAAACTGGTTTTTTAAAATATAATATTGTGAAATACTATTATATAGTTCACCAAGACCTCTGTCATTGGGGTTTTTTCCAAATTCTTTTAAGCCTTCGTCAAAGAATTTTTTGGCTTTTTCAGGGAAATTTTGTTTTAAATAAATTAAACCGATATTAGAACAAGAGATACCAAGAGTGGAAGATTGTACTTTTTTCTGAAGCCTGTAAGATTTTATAAAATAGACTAATGCTTTGTCCTGATCATCAATCGAGCGATAGATTACCCCGATATTATTGTATATTTTTGATAAAGGGATTTGTCTGTCATGCTTTTCGTAAATTTTTAAAGCTTTGAAATTATTCTGAAGAGCCTGAGAATAATTGTTTTGTTCAGAATAAATAATTCCTTTACTGCCAAATGTTTTAGCCTGTATCTCCTGCATTTCAATGTCTCTGCAGTCGGCATTTGTAATTTTCTGTTCGGTAAAATTAAAATATCTCAGAGCATGATCATAATTTCCTAAAATAATTTCCGAGGCACCCAGATTTTGGTAAGCGATTATTTCTTCCTTCAGATTATTAGTCTTTTTTGCCAGCTGTAAAGCCTGTTTTGCGAAACTTTGCATGGCGTACGGGTCTGAAGTTTTATAAGAATCGGATAATGTATTAAGTATTGCAGTTTGTTTAGCAACATTGCCGGTATTGCGCAACAACAGGCGCAACGAATCCTGTGTCCTGTCCTGGGAATAAACGGAGAATAAGAACAATAAAAAAATAAGGCAATAATTTTTTTTCATCAGTTGTGTGTTGATGCAAATGTAATACAAACCTTAAAATGATACCACTCCAAATGAGTGAAATCTAATTTTCAATGAGAATTTGAAAAGAATAGGGAACAAAGAATAATAAGGTCAGATCGCATATTATGGACAAAAACCATTTTCAATTCTCGTCGGAAAACCGTATTTTTGCATAGCTAAAAAGTAAAAGAAAGAATGAATTCCTACAAAAATCCATTGGAAGAGCGCTACTCCAGTGAAGAAATGTTATTTAACTTCTCACATAATAACAAATTCCGCACCTGGAGAAAACTTTGGATCGCGCTTGCTGAAATCGAAAAAGACTTAGGCCTTGAAATCAGTGATGAACAAATTGCAGAACTGAAAGCCAATGCTGAAAATATTGATTACGATAAAGCAGCAGAATATGAAAAAAAATTCCGTCATGATGTGATGGCACACGTTCATACCTATGGAGATGTGGCTCCTTCAGCCAAAGGAATCATTCACCTTGGAGCTACTTCAGCATTTGTTGGAGATAATACGGATTTAATTCAGATTCGAGATGGACTTTTAATCCTAAAGAAAAAGCTCGTTAATGTTATCAAAAATTTAGCAGATTTCGCTATTCAATATAAAGATTTGCCTACTTTAGGTTTCACCCATTTCCAGCCGGCTCAGTTAACGACTGTAGGGAAAAGAGCTACACTTTGGTTACAGAGTCTGGTGCTTGATATCGAAGAACTTGATTTCTTCCTTGAAACATTGCGATTCAGAGGGGTAAAAGGAACAACCGGAACAGCAGCAAGTTTCCTGGAGCTTTTCAACGGAGACTATTCTAAAGTAAAGCATTTAGATAAGGAATTATCCAAAAGATTCGGTTTCGAAAAAGTTTTCGGAGTTTCCGGACAGACTTACGACAGGAAGATTGATGCTAAAGTTGTTGCCTTATTAGGAAATATTGCGCAATCTGCTCATAAATTCACCAACGATTTGCGTTTACTTCAAAACCTTAAGGAAATTGAAGAACCATTCGAGAAAAACCAGATCGGTTCATCGGCAATGGCTTACAAACGTAATCCAATGAGAAGTGAAAGAATCGGAGCATTGGCAAAATATGTAATGTCTTTGACGACAAGTTCTGCTATGGTGGCTTCAACACAGTGGTTTGAAAGAACGCTGGATGATTCTGCCAACAAAAGACTTACCATTCCACAGGCTTTCTTAGCGGTTGATGCAATCTTATTGATCTGGAATAACATCATGAACGGGATCGTGGTATATCCGAACAGAATCAACAAACATATTATGGAAGAACTTCCTTTCATGGCGACGGAATATATCATTATGGAAGAAGTGAAAGCTGGTGGTGACCGTCAGGAAATCCATGAGGTGATCAGGGTTCATTCCATGGAAGCTTCCAAGCAGGTGAAAGTGGAAGGAAAAGAAAACGACCTTATCGAAAGAATTCTTAACGACCACTCGTTGAAATTGGATAAATCAAAATTAAAAGAAGTTTTAGATCCTAAAAACTTTATCGGTTTTGCCCCGATTCAGACCGAAGAATTTATCAAAAACGAAGTACAGCCGATTATTGATCAGAACAAAGACCTGATCGGGCTCGAGGCTGATCTTAAAGTATAAAACAATATGCAGTCTTTTGGGCTGCATATTTACTTTGTCAAAGTTTTGATCTTTGACAAAGTTTAGAAAAACAATACATAACTATAATGATTTAGGAAAAAATCCAGAATTTCAGCTTAAATGAAAAAAATACTTTTAATCATATCATTGATTCCAATATTTTCTTTTTCGCAGGAGAATGAAATTTTAAAGTATTTTAAATCCAAAGACTCATTGGTTGGTGTAAAAGACCAGAATGGTAAAATTATTGTTCCGGCCCAGTTTAAGATTTTCTCGTACATGAAAGACGGAGATATAGTAGAAGGAGAAACCATTTATTTTGATGGGCCGAAACAAAATGAGACTGCTGAAAAAAATGCATGGGGATACGTCTACGACAGAAAAGGAAATTTCCTGTACCGACCATTTTTTTATGACAATGGAGCTGATTATTTCTCGGAAGGGGTAAGAAGATTCGTTAAAAACGGGAAAGTTGGCTTTGCCGACAGAAACGGAACCATCGTTATCAAACCGAAGCATGATTTCGTATCTTCGTTTAATTATGGATATGCTGCGTATTGCGACGGCTGCGACTGGGAGAAAACGGAAGAAGAACATAAAGCAATCGTAGGTGGAACATGGGGTGTCATGAATTTTAAGGGAGAGACTGTACAGCCTGTTGGAAAATCGGCCGCTGCCATTGAAATCAATGGGAAGTATTATCCATATCCTTTTTCATACAATGAAAAGGAAAAGAATATTCTTCGTTTTTTCGAGAAACAAAATAAAATGCTTTCGGAAATATATTATGTTAACCATTACAGTAAATTGTCCGAAGATGAGAAGAAACTTTTCTTTGAAATCGTAGAACGCCCGAAGAAAAACTTTCCTTTTTATCAGGTAAATGCCTATGATTACCGGAAAGCAGAAGCCGGATTATCGGGATATAAATTTCTGGTTTCCGAAGACGGCAGAAAAGTTGTAACACTGGAATTTGATGATGAAAAAATTCCCTTTGAAAAATGGCTGAAAGAACAACGGAAAAATGCGGAAAGATTTCAGAAAGAACATCCGGATAACCCGAATAAATTGATTAAATGAAAATAATGAAATTATTTATTCCATCGGAATAAAATCTGTGTAGAAAATAGGGTAATCTAGTATGTATTCCGTAGGAATGCTATCTTTGCAAAAATGATGAAAATAAAATATGCCGAATACCTACACACAGTTTTATATTCAGGTAGTTTTTGCAACAAAAGGAAGAGATATTAAAATCAAATCTGAAGTAAGAGTTGAAATTGAGAAATATATTTGCGGAATATTTAGTAATAAAAAACAAAAGGTATTAGCGATTTATGCAAATCCTGATCATCTTCACGTTTTCTTTAGTTATAAGAATTTGCAGATAACAATTCCGGAATTAATTAAAACGGTTAAAATTGAATCTACAAATTTTATTAATGAAAAGAACCTTTGCTTTGATAAATTTTCATGGCAAGAAGGTTACGGAGCTTTTTCTTATGCAAAAAGTCAGAAAGATAAAGTTATAAATTATGTGCTAAATCAGGAAAACATCATTCAAAAAAGAGTTTCAGAGAAGAATATATTGAAATGCTGAACGTTTTTGAAATCGAATTTAAAAATGAATATTTGTTTGAATTCTATGATGACGAAAAATAATATTATGATTGCAATACTGTTTTTTGAGATGGTTTGATGTAAAGAAAATAGCAGTCCTACGGACTGCGCCTTCAATCCAAACGGGTTTTCTACACAGATATGATTCCTACGGAATCACCATCAGAAAATTAACATTCCGGAGGAATGACATCTGTGTAGAAATATGATGTAAACAGAACATGCATTCCGTAGGAATGCTATCTTTGCAATCAGAAAAATATGGCAATGCCAAATAAAATTTGAAAATAAAAATAAATCTAATAAAATCTGACATCTAATGTCTCAAAACAAAAGAATTTTCGTAGAAAAAAGAGGAATTTTCGATGTGGAAAGTCCAAAAATTTTTGATGAAGTAAAAGCGGTTGTGCCCACAGTACAGCAGGTAAAAGTATACAATGTGTATGACATATTCGCATTGAATGAAGGAGAATTTGAAAAAGTAGTTAACAGCACCTTTGTAGATCCGGTTACAGATATACTGCACGAAGAAAATCCTGCAAAAGGAATTTATTTCGCGATGGAATTTTTACCCGGTCAGTACGATCAGCGTGCAGATTCTGCACAGCAGTGTATTGCTTTATTAACTGAAAATGAAAAATCTAAGGTAAGAAGTGGTAAATTAATAGAATTCGAAGGAATTTCAGAATCTGATCTCGTAAAAATCAAAGATTTGCTGATTAACAAAGTAGAATCTCAGGAAAAAGATTTATCGATTTTAGATATTCCTGCCGAAGAAACACCGTCAAAAGTAATCATCCACGAAAATTTCATCAGTTTTGATGATGCTCAGCTGGAAAATTTCTACAAAAGTCATGGGTTCGCATTAGGATTGGATGATTTGAAATTCATTCAGGAATATTTTAAATCTGAACAGAGAAATCCTACAGAAACGGAACTTAGAGTTTTAGATACCTATTGGAGTGATCACTGCCGCCACACAACCTTTGAAACAGAACTTTCCAATATTGAATTCGAAGGACAGTTTAAACATACACTGGAAACAATTTTCAACGACTATATCGAAAAAAGAAAATTTCTGGGTCGCGAATTGAAACCTATTTCCCTGATGGATTTAGCAACTGTTTGCGCAAGATATTTCCATAAAACCGGGAACTTAGAAAATCTTGTGGTTTCCGACGAAATCAATGCATGTACCATTCAGATTGAAGCAGAATACGATGGTAAAAAAGAACCATGGTATTTATTATTCAAAAATGAAACCCACAATCACCCAACGGAAATCGAGCCTTTCGGTGGTGCTTCAACCTGTTTAGGAGGTGCCATCAGAGACCCCTTGTCCGGGCGTTCTTTTGTTTTCCAGGCAATGAGATTAACCGGAGCTGCCGATGTTTTGGAACCGGTTGACAAAACTTTACCAGGAAAATTACCTCAAAAAACCATTACCAAACAGGCTGCGAACGGATATTCTTCATATGGTAACCAGATTGGTCTGGCAACAACCATGGTTTCCGAAATTTATGATGAAGGCTACAAAGCCAAAAGAATGGAAGTAGGCTTTGTTGCAGGTGCAGTTCCTGTCGACTGGGTAAGACGTGAAAAGCCGGAAGCAGGAGATTCTGTGATCATTTTAGGTGGAGCAACCGGGCGTGATGGTGTTGGCGGAGCCAGTGGAAGTTCAAAAGAACAGGACGAAACTTCAATCCATACCATGAGTTCAGAAGTGCAGAAAGGAAATGCTGTTGAAGAACGTAAAATCCAGAGATTATTCAGAAATCCTGACGTAACGAGGCTCATTAAAAAATCAAACGACTTCGGAGCCGGAGGAGTTTCCGTAGCAATCGGTGAAATCGCTGATTCTCTTGAAGTAAATCTTGATGTTTTACCTTTAAAATATGAAGGATTAAACGGAACCGAATTGGCTATCTCCGAATCTCAGGAAAGAATGGCGGTTGTGGTAGATCCTAAAGACAAGGAACAGTTTATCAAATTCTGCGAAGCTGAAAATATTGTAGCGGTTGAGGTAGCTAAAGTTACTGATTCCGGAAGAATGCAGATGTTCTGGAAGGGAGACAAGATTGTTGATCTTTCAAGGGCGTTTTTAGATACCAACGGCTGTTCAAAAAGTCAGGAAGTTAAAATTACTCACCTTAATGAAGTAAAAGAAGAAACACCTTCATTCAACGAAGAAAATTTCTTAAAAATAATAAGCGATAAAAATGTAGCCTCTCAGAAAGGATTACTGGAAATGTTCGATTCATCGGTAGGAGGGACTACGGTTGCTATGCCTTTAGGCGGAAAATATCAGCAGACCTTAATGGAAGGAAGCGTTCAAACGTTACCGGTTTTAGGCGCAAAAGATGTGGAAACCGTTTCTTTAGCAAGCTGGGGATTTGATGCTGAAATTTCAAAACAGAACTCATTGCTCGGAGCTGCGTATGCAGTTGTAGAAAGTGTGGCGAAAATTGTTGCCATGGGTGGCAATTATAAAAATATCAGATTAAGTTTCCAGGAATATTTTGAAAAATTAGGACAGAACCCTGAAAAATGGGGCAAACCATTAGCTTCTTTGCTGGGTGCTTATGATGCGCAGATGAATCTTGGTTTAGCGGCAATAGGTGGGAAAGATTCAATGAGCGGAACCTATCAGGATCTGAATGTACCACCGACATTGATTTCTTTTGCCTGTGCCAACGGAGAAAAGAAAAATGTCATCTCTCCTGAATTTAAAAATGCAGGAAACAAAGTATATTTCTTCAACCACATTGCGCAGGAAAATGGATTGCCGGATTATGATGCTTTAAAAACTGTTTTTGAGCTGATTTTTGAAAATATCAAAGCCGGAAAAATTGTTTCTGTAAAAACAGTAAAAGAGGGTGGAGTTGCAGTTGCTTTAGCAAAAATGAGCTTTGGAAACAGATTGGGTGCCGACATTTCGACTCCGCTCAATGTGACAAATTCTTTATTAGCTAAAAATATCGGAAGCTTAATCATTGAATCTAAAGAAGAATTAAGCTCTGTAAATCTTCAGTTAATCGGAGAAGTTAAAGATTCAAATGTTCTTAAAATCAATGATGCTGAATTCGCGATTGAGAAATTATTAGCAGCAAACACAAACACATTCGAGAATCTTTTCCCAACAATAGAAAAAGAAAAATTGACGGTTGAGATCGATGAAAAATTGAACTCGATCAATCCAAGAAATATCATTATTAAAAAGCACGGAATTGCCCAACCAAAAGTATTTGCGCCGGTTTTCCCGGGTACCAACTGCGAGTATGATACGCTGAATGCTTTCGCTAAAGAAGGAGCTGTAACCAGCAGTCTGCCTCTGATCAATATCAATCACCAGTTATTGGATGAAAGTATTGATGCATGGGTTAGAGAAATCAAAAGCGCTCAGATTTTAGCTTTCTCCGGAGGTTTCTCTGCGGGTGACGAGCCGGATGGATCAGCAAAGTTCATCGTCAACGTTTTGAAAAACGAAAAGATGAGAAACGCTGTTCATGAACTGTTAGACAGAGACGGAATGATTATTGGGATCTGTAACGGCTTCCAGGCACTTGTAAAATCCGGTTTGTTGCCGTATGGAAGAATCAAAGATCTGGATGAAAATTCGCCGACGCTGGCTCACAATGCCATCAGAAGACATATTTCCCAGATGGTTAACGTAAGAGTGGTAAATGACGAATCGCCCTGGTTAAAAGGAATGAAAGATCAGGTTTTCACAATTCCTATTTCCCACGGTGAAGGTCGTTTCATGGCTTCGGAAGGAGAAATTCAGAAGCTGTATGAAAGCGGACAAATTGCAACGCAATATTTAGATTTAGAAGGAAATATCGCCCACGGAATGCCGTTTAATCCAAACAATTCACTATTTGGTATTGAAGGAATTACAAGTCCGGACGGAAAAATATTCGGAAGAATGGGACATCCGGAACGTTTTGCGGAAGGACTGATGAAGAATATTCCTACAGCGAATTACCACAATATCTTTAAAAATGGAGTGGAATACTTTAAATAGACTTCTGGCTTTTAGAATTAGCTTTTGGCTTAGTCCAGTAGTTAACACTCATAAACAATGAATAACAATAGTTTAAATAAAAAAATGACTGTCATCAATGGCAGTCATTTTTCAAATCTGGAAGGATTTTACGATGAAGTTTCACAACTTTTCATGACAGATGAGGGCTGGAAAATCGGAACGCTGGATGGTTTTGATGATATTTTATACGGATTTCATGGCGAAATTATCTGGAAATATTCTCAAAAATCAAAAGAGGATTTAGGTTTTGATGTAACTAAAAAATTTTATGAAAATAAAATCGAAACAGGTAAACCTTTTAATGTACAATTGATTCAGCAAAAACTGGACGAATTAACATCCGGAAGAGGACAAACCTTATTTGAAATTTTAATTGAAATTATTCAATCCCATGAGAATATTAAGCTTATTTTAGATTAACTTATAAAACCATTAGACTTTGTCTAACATTATTACATTGTTAAATTTTTATAACTTTGATTTTTAGCATTAACGCTTTCATGCTTGTCGAAGCATCTCACTTTGTCAATTTAATGGTTAATAATAATTTAAACTCATTCCAATGCCCAATTTATTTTCATATGGAACTCTCCAAAAGCAACAGGTTCAGATCGAAACTTTCGGAAGAATACTGCAGGGAGAAAAAGACATTTTAACAGGCTTTACAATCGAAATGCTGGAAATTACAGATCACGAAGTATTAAGAAAAAGCAACCAGAAATATCATCCTATTTTGGTATTTTCAGGAAATCCAGAAGATGAAGTGGAAGGTGTTTTGTTTGAGGTTACCGACGAAGAAATTCTTCAGGCAGACGAATATGAAGTTGATGACTATAAAAGAATTGAAACCGTCTTTAAATCCGGAAAATCGGGATTTATTTATGTCGGAAAATAGAGATAAGTAAAAATAAATCCTGCCAAAAAATTGACAGGATTTTTGTATTGCGCGAAACAATTAATGGAATTCTACCCACAAATCGCCTCCTATCACATATGCTTTGACCTCAAAGTTATAATTTGTACCTCCGGATGATGTACCGCTTCCCGCTAAATAATCCGGAATACCGGTACACGATTGATAAAACCCAACCGAACCGCTCATTCCAGGAATATATTGTCCGGGATTGCTGGGCTCTCGCAATTCAAATTTTACATATGCCCAACGTTGGTCGTATACGATGCCCGGAGGAATTGCGCTGGGTGCATAAATGCTTCCGTCATACCAGCTGTCAATAGGATAAGGATGTCCGGCTGCGGTGTCCGAGTCTGTATATTTTGAATATTTCGTTAGTTCACCGGGTGGCAGAGGAATCGAAGGTCCAAGCGATTGGAAATCTGGTGAACAGGTTGTAGGATTCAGTGTGAAAAGAGTAAAGTTCAGGTTTAGACTGTGATAGTCATCGGTATTCCAGATATGGATGGTTCCCTGGCCGGTAGCCGGATCAATCTGAGCAAAAGTAGAGGCTCCTAAAGTTAAGCCGAAAAGTAGTGTAATTATTTTTTTCATGGTTATCTTAGTTTTGAGTTTTCGTTAATCTGATCTATTTTAGCATTATACACTTTCATTGCCCACGTTAGAATTTTTTCTTTGTCTCCCTGTGTAACTTCATTGATCTCTTTTTCTTTTACGCCGCTGGATTTTATAAGCTCGATTGCAGAGGGGATAAGAATACCTTTACGCCTCTCGCTGAGTTCCATCGGTTTATGAGTCCTCATTTCGTCAGGAGTTTCAGCATTTTCAGGTTTGAAGAGACTTTTAATGGATTTTTCAAAATTTTGAACTTCCTCACTTTTTGTCGTGCTCATCGGATTGATGGTAGATGTTTCGGTACTGCACGAAATAGTTCCTGCCAGAAGAATGGCATAGAATAATTTGGTTTTCATATGTATTAAATTGTTGATTGTAGAACAAATGTAATAAAAAATATTTATCAAAATATAGTGAATAATTATTTTTATTGAATATTTTTTATTTTATATTGTTTTTGATTGAAAAAAAATCTGTTTAAAATGAAATATGGTGTGGAGTTTTTAATTTAGGTATTTAAAGAAAAATATATTTTCCATAAATTAAAATACCCGTAATAATTGATAAAATAGCCATTAAAATAACCGCACCTGCAGAAATATCTTTGATAAAACCAATTCTTTTATCGAATTCTGGTTGAATGATATCGCAGATTTTTTCAAAGGCAGTATTAAAAATTTCAGCAACTAACACGCCGAAAGAAACGATTAAAATTAAAACCTTATCGGTAGCGCAAAGGTTCAGGTAAAAAATTAAAAAGATGTTGATAATGAAGGCGAGCAGCTCAATCTGGAAATTTCTTTCATTTTTTATCATCAGGAAAACACCCCGGAAAGCATTGAAAAAACTTTTATGGATGGGAGGTTTCCTCATAATGAAATATTATTTGCAAATATAATTATTTGCCTTAAGAAAATACGTATCTTTATTCATTATCAATTTGATAGTGTTGAATTTGGAAATGAAGCGGAACAATCTTAATCTTTTTGATGGTTGTTAATAACTCTCAGGATTATTCTTTTCCATCTGTTTTCTATTTATTATATTTGTAAAAATTTATTTTTGAATCTATGAAATTTATTATTTCAAGTGGAGAACTGCAGAAAGCTTTGCAAACTGTAAGTGGCGTAATATCAAGCTCTCAGTCGAGACCGATTTTAGAAAATTATCTTTTTGAATTAGACGGAACTCAGGTTACCATTACAGCATCCGATGGCGAGACGACTCTTGTTACTTCCCTGGAGGTAAAGTCAGACGATACTGGGAAGTTTGCCGTTCCTGCCAAGATTTTTCAGGATTTTATCAAGACCTACGGAGAACAGCCATTAACGCTGGTTGTAAAGGATAATGCAGAAGGCACCGGAAGTCAGCTTGAGATTTTAGATGAAAAAGATAACTTTGCCGTAGCATTGGATAACGCAGACGATTATCCGGAACTTCCTGAATTTGATGCGGCACAAAGTGTTACCATGTCTGCAGGCGTTTTATCTGAAGCACTTACCAACACCCTTTTTGCGACAAGTAACGACTCGCTTCGTCCGGTAATGACAGGAGTTTTATTCCAGTTCGGGGAAAATGAAACCAATTTCGTTTCTACCGATTCCCACAGACTGGTTGTATATAAAAGAAATGACCTGATGAATGCCGAACCCATGGAATTCATCATGCCGAAAAAACCGCTGAATATCTTCAAAAATATTCTTGCCAGCTCAAATGAAGATGTAACCATCGATTTCAATGAGAATATGGCAAGATTTACTTTCGGAAAACATACTTGGATCTGTAGGCTTATTGATGGCAAATACCCGAATTATACGGCGGTAATTCCAAAAGAAAATCCAAATGTATTAACTATTAATAGAAACCTTCTGCTGGGAGCGATCAAAAGAGCTTCCATCATGTCAAACAAATCTACCAATCAGGTGCGATTTAAATTATCTGCCAATATTCTTCACCTTCACGCCGAAGATACGGAATATGCTAACAAAGCAGACATGCAGATTCCATGCGATTACAACGGGGAAGATATCAATATCGGGTTTAGCTCTAAATTTTTAACTGAAATGTTAACCATTTTAGGATCAGACGATATTACGATGAAAATGTCCCAGCCAAACAGACCGGGAATCATCGAACCTCTTGATGGTCTCGAAGAAAATGAAAGTATCTTAATGTTATCAATGCCGGTAATCGGGTTGTAATATTAACTTGAATAATATAAAGAGGCTTTGATTTTTTCGAAGCCTCTTTTTTAGTGAATGAACAATCGATTTTTACCATGAAAAACATTTTTACCTTACTCTTTTTACTACAATTTTTGATCTCTTTTTCACAAAATATTAAAATTTACCATCAAAAAAAGGGAGATACAATTGTTTATTATACAGATAATCAGGAGATCTATCCCGTATCTTTTGTTTTTGTTCATCAGCCGGAAGTAGAAAATATGAAGAGTCCTGAACCTTTTAAAATGACTCAGGTTTTTCCTCCGAAATCAGTTAAGAATAAGGTGGCAAGTTTTATCATAATTGATGATTCCAAAAAATGGAGTATTAAAAAAATGCCGGGATATATGACATACATTGGAGATGTAACCATTAAAGATTTTGATTCAGATTACCAGTATGATCTTCCTTTTAAGACAGGCAAATCTTTTACTGTTTTTCAGGGATATAACGGTTCGTTTTCACACCAGAATGAAAATTCTTTAGATTTTACCATGCCCGAAGGAACAGAGATTGTAGCAGCTCGGGAAGGAATAGTGGTGGATTTAGTACGTACCAATAATTTTTCCTGTCCTACCAGAAGCTGTGCAGATAAAGCGAATTATATCACAATTCTGCATCCGGACGGTACGTTTGCCCAGTATTATCATTTAAAACAAAATGGAGTGAAAGTAAATATTGGCGATGAGGTAAAGAAGGGCAGTGTGATTGGACTAAGCGGTAATACAGGATGGAGCAAAGGTCCACATTTGCATTTTGTAACTTATCTTTCAAGTCCTACAGCTGATAAACTTATGAAAACCATAAAGACGCTTTTTAAAACAGGCAATGGAACAAAAGCAGAATATCTTGCAGAGAAAAAGACGTACTCAAAAAATTATTAATAATTTTTGGCAATATGTTGCGATCCTGTTACAATTTGTATGGAAATTAACCTCTTAAAGTTCATTATAAATTTCCCTGTTTCTCAAAAAAACACGACATTTGTAAACTTAAAATTCAACTAAATTTTTCAAATATATCGGATGAAACCGTAAGGTTACATCTGACTTAGAAAAAATAAAAATTATCAGATGAAAATATCAAACAATTGGCTTAAAGACTTTATCAAAACGGAATTGAAAACTGAAAGAATCGGTGAGTTCCTTACAGATATCGGTCTTGAAGTTGAAGGGATAGAAAAATTTGAAAGTATAAAAGGCAGCCTGGAAGGAATTGTTGTAGGTAAAGTAGTAACCTGCGAAAAGCACCCGAATGCAGACAAGCTCAAAAAAACAACGGTAGACGTTGGGAACGGGAAAATATTAAATATTGTTTGCGGTGCTCCTAATGTGGAAGCCGGACAAACGGTTCCTGTAGCAGTAGTCGGAACAAAAATCTACGATAAATCCGGAAGCTTTTTTGAAATTAAAGAAGCCAAAATCAGAGGAGAAGTTTCTCAGGGAATGATCTGCGCTGAAGATGAACTGGGATTAAGCGATGATCACGGCGGAATTATGGTTCTTGATGAAGAAAAGTTTGAAGTGGGAAAAAATTTCGCTGATTATTTTGAAATAACAAATGACGAAGTTCTGGAAATTGGCTTAACACCAAACAGAACCGATGCCATGTCTCACTACGGTGTAGCAAGAGATCTTTATGCTTACCTTTCTACCAATAAACAAAAATCCGATTTCGAAAAAGTTTCTTCTGTTGTACTGAGCAATGAAGGAACCCATGATTTTAAATTGGTTGTGGAAGATGCCGAACTTTGTCCAAGATATATCGGAGCGGTGATTGAGGATGTAAAAGTTGCAGAATCTCCGGCCTGGCTGAAGGACAGACTTAAAGCGATAGGATTAAGCCCCATCAATAATGTGGTAGACATTACCAACTATATTCTTCATGGTTTCGGTCAGCCGCTTCATGCATTCGATGCAGATAAAATTGCAGATAAAACCGTAAAAGTAGGAACCGTAAAAGAGGGAACAAAATTCACAACGTTAGACGGTGTGGAAAGAACTTTGAACGGTTCTGAAATCATGATCAAAGACGGAAAGGACAACCCGATGTGTATTGCCGGAGTCTTTGGTGGTGCGGAATCCGGAGTTTCAGCCGAGACAAAAACCATTTTCCTGGAAAGTGCTTATTTCAATCCGGTAGCCGTAAGAAAAGGAGCAAAATTTCACGGACTGAATACAGATGCCTCGTTCAGGTTTGAAAGAGGCGTGGACCCTAATATTACCAGAACAGCTATCACACACGCTATTAAATTAATTCAGGAGTTGGCGGAAGGAAAATTAGTGGGCGATTTGCTGGAAGAATATCCTAAGAAAATTGAAGACAATTATGTCATCATCAGATTTTCTAAAATAGAGCAGATCTTAGGTACCAAGATTCACAGGGAAAAAGTAAAAGAAATTTTAAAGGCGCTTGATATTCAGGTTTTAAATGAAATTCAGAACGGTTATGAGATCTCCGTACCGGCTTACAGAGCCGATGTAACAAGAGAAATCGACGTGATTGAAGAGATTTTAAGAATCTACGGGTATAATAAAATTGATGCTCCGCAGAAAATATCTTTCACACCGGTTAAGCTCAATGCAAAAGATCAGGATGAACTTGAAAACAGCTGGGCAAGAACGTTACAGAGCCTTGGTTTCAACGAAGTGATGAATAATTCTTTAACATCTGTAAAAGATGAAACAGACGCTGTAAAACTGTTAAATCCTTTAAGCAGTGATCTTGCATTTATGAGAAAATCTTTATTGGAAGGACTTTTACAGAATGCGATCTACAATATCAACAGGAAAAATCAGGATATTAAATTCTTCGAATTCGGGAAAATTTATCATAAAAGAGATAAATACGAAGAAAGAAAGCAGCTTGGAATTCTCGTTACAGGAAGAGATGTTGCTGAGAACTGGCTACAGCCGAAATCTGCAACAAGCTTCTATAATTTAAAAGCATATGTAAAGGTTTTACTTGAAAAATTAGCAATTGATTATAAAGAAATAGCTCTTGCAGACGAAAGATTTTCAGATGCGTTGGCTTATGAAGTTAACGGTACAGCTTTGGTAAGAATAGGAAAAGTTTCCGCTCAGATGCTAAAAGATTTTGATATCGAGCAGGAATCTTTCTACGCAGAAATCGAACTGGAATTGGCCCAGAAGCTGCGTTCTGAAAATGAACTGAAATTTAAAGATATTCCTAAATTCAACAAAATCCGAAGGGATTTGGCTTTGCTGATTGATAAAAATGTGAATTACGAAGATCTTTATCAGACCGCTAAAAAGAATAAATCTCCTTATTTAAAAAATATCAACTTATTTGATGTATATGAAGGAAAGAATCTTCCGGAAGGTAAAAAATCATATGCCATGAGCTTTGAGCTTCTGAACGAGGATAAAACACTGGAAGACAAAGAAATTACGGCAGTAATGGATTCTCTTATCAAATCGTTCCAAAAAGAATTCAATGCGGAATTGAGAGGGTAATAATTCCCTTACAATACAAATATAAAATATCATTAAAACGGGCTATTATCCTAAGCATGTCGAGGGAAGTCCGTTTTTTTATTATACCATAGTAAGTCAAATTGGCTTTAGCCGAAACTTAAACGAAAACACGATATTTTCCAGAAATAAATAGAGATCCTTTACTGAGGTCTGCTGCTTTCGGAAAGAGATTTCAAGCCTATTTTCTAAAAAAATTTCATTAAAAACAATCGTTAAAAGAATAATAAAATCTTCTCAAGACCTATTAAATAATAATATTTCCGTAAATTTGATTTAATCAAAAAGAAAAAAATGAAAAATCTTTTTTTAAGTTTATGTACTGCAGTGGTTTTGGTTTCCTGCGGAGCAATGGCCGGTTCTGCTTCAAAAGTAGGTAAGGCACAGCCGACACTTTCCGGTACAAAATGGGCTTTGGCTGACAATGTGAAAGGAAAAATTCCTACCCTGAATATTGATGGTGAAAAGATCAACGGAAATACCGGATGTAACAATTATTTCGGGACAGCTAAGGTGGATCCGGCGACGGGTAATTTTTCTGCCGGGCAAATGGGATCTACGAAAATGGCTTGTGAAAATATGAGTGTAGAAAGAAACTTCTTGGATATGATGTCAAAAGCGAATAAATATGTCATTACCGGGAATGTTCTGGAATTGTATCAGGACAATCTTCTCTTATTAAAATTCAATAAGGCTGAATAATAAAAAAGAAAAGGAACTCAAACGAGTTCCTTTTTTATGTTTAGATTATTAATCTTCCTCTTCTTCGTCGTACTTAGCCAACTCTTCATCACACCATTTAAATGCAGCCTCCACTACTTTTGTAGCCTCATCTGCCATAGTTTCCTCATCATCGCCCTCAAGATCATCCAGCCACTCCACTTCTTCCTCTTCAACATTCAGGATGAACCTTGGATATTCTGTGTGAACTACGAACAAATCTTCTGGAAATTCCGAATTATCTGCTAATAAAAACTTTGGTAATTTCATTTTTTTAATGTTTTAACTTTGAATCAAAGATAATAAAATTATTGGTATTTGTTCTTGTCTATCTTTATTTTTTGCAAAACTTTATACCTCGTTAAAGTTGTTCTCCGTAAAGTATCTTTAGGCTGAAAACTAAGTATAATATTAGAATTTACAGTGCTTATCAGTTCCGCTACCTGGATCTTGTCAAGATCTTCGGTGGTTTCCAAATAGAATTTCAAAGGCACCTTATCCAGCTTCTCAGACTGTAAAAACTGTTGCATTTCTTTTCTGTTTTCGAGATAATTTCCTTTAGACAGCCAGGTGAAAAGCATGCCTGAGATAAGACTTAAAAATCCAATGATATAGACTTTACGGTCAAATATCATAAACAATTTCCTGAAATACACCAGCCATACTGGAAAGCTGAATGGGGCCATCAAACGGTAATCGATAGGATTGACAGAGTAAAAATACTGTATAAAATAAGAACATAGAATTCCGGAAATACTGATGAATATGAAGAAAAATTCTGTTTCGGAAAGCTTATATCTGATGAAAAGCCAGCATATCAGAATAATATTAAGAAAACCGATTCCATAGATCGCATAATTGATAATTCCTCCTCCCGGGTTTGCAATATGGATAAACGGATTGAAAGTAGTACATAATCCCTGAAACAGTTCAGTCAACAGCTTGGAAGTAGGATGTAGTCCTATTTCAAGGAACTCATTAACATAGTTTTCGTTAAAATAATCAATGAATAAAAATTTATACAATACAACGAAAACTCCACCAATTAAGCCTGAAATAATAAAGACCTTTGAATATTTCCTTCTTATAAAAATCAACCCGAAAAGTCCCGTTCCGGCCATAATGAAAAGCGAACTGTACCGTATATTGTAGAGTGCGATCAAAGATAATGAAAGGTAGAAAATGGCTTTTCCTTTTTCCAGTTTGCCTTCAATAATTAATGAACCAGTGTAAAGAAATAGCAGCACAAAAGGCAATATCAGCGCTTCACTCATCGTATAGGAATAGATCGAAAGGAAGCTGAAAAGTGCACATAATACCACAGATTCTTTAAAGAAGAACTTCTTTTTCCAGGTGAAAAAAAGAATGAAAAGGAATGCTGCAATTCCTACGATTTTACTGCTCCAGAATTCATCAGAACCTAAAAAAGTAAAAAATTTAATGCTCAAAGGATAACCCAATGGAGTAGTGGTATTGTCTATGGTCGGAAAAATGTGGGCAAAACGCATGTAGCGGATAGAATCCGGGTTTGTCCGGCCTTTTTCATTGAGTAAAAAACGCAAAATGATCATCATTAAGGTCATGATGATCATTGCTATCTGAATATTTCGTTCTTTAAATTTCATGGATCGTGAAATTAGTCAATTTTGTAAAGCAAATCAATTAAAATTTGCAGTTGACCATGCACCATTCACATCCCTTATTTTGAAAACATTTTCGCTACTTTTTCAGCTTTCTTGCTTTCAGAATAATCGTAGAAACCTTCTCCTGATTTTACACCTAGTTTTCCGGCCATTACCATATTTACCAATAATGGATTCGGTGCGTATTTAGGATTTTTAAAGCCGTCGTACATTACATTTAAGATCGCCAGACAAACATCAAGACCGATAAAATCTGCCAATTGGAGCGGTCCCATCGGGTGAGCCATTCCTAATTTCATAACCGTGTCAATTTCCTCAACTCCGGCAACACCGTTATATAAAGTTTCGATGGATTCGTTAATCATCGGCATCAAAATTCTGTTGGCCACGAAACCTGGGTAATCGTTCACTTCTACAGGAACTTTTCCTAATGTTTTGCTCATTTCATAAATCGAATCAAAAGTTTCTTTCGAAGTAGAATAACCTTTGATAATTTCTACCAGTTTCATAATAGGAACAGGATTCATAAAGTGCATCCCGATTACTTTATCCGCTCTTTTGGTAGCAGCCGCGATTTTTGTGATAGAAATAGAGGAGGTGTTGGTTGCCAAAATGCAGTTTTCCGGTGCAAATTCATCCATCTGACCGAAAATTTTCAGCTTTAACTCCTGATTTTCCGTAGCAGCTTCCACGATAAGATCTGCTGAGGTTACTGCATCCTGAAGTGCTGTGAAAGTAGTAATATTACCTAACGTCTCAGATTTTTGTTCTTCCGTAAGATGTCCCTTTGCAATTATTCTGTCGAGATTGGTGGTAATGGTTTTCAGCCCTCTGTCTAAAGCTTCCTGAGATACATCTACCAGATTTACTTTAAAACCGCTTTGTGCAAAAGTATGGGCAATACCATTTCCCATGGTTCCGGCTCCGATAACGACAATGTTTCTGATCATTTTTCCTTATTTAGTTTATTGTTTGTTTTATTTGATTAGGGTTAAATTTCTTGCATTTGAAAGATCGGCTTTTTTCATAATTTGGTTTTCATCAAAACTCACATCTCCGTCTCTGTTTGGCTTTTTCATTCTGTTTTGGGCGTCAATTGCCGCTTTAAGGCCATTTACAAATTGCATTTTCTGTGCTTTGGAAAACGTATCGGTTCCAATATACAGATTGAACTCCCCTTCTCTTCCCAATCCACTTTGCCTGTAAATTTCGAAATTTTTAATTTTATTTTTCGCCCTGAAATTAGTAATAAAATCCATTACGGGCTTATCAGAAGGAGTGCCACAACATATGCTGTGATAGCCCACCACAAGATAATTTTCATTCTTCTGCGAAAAGAATAGTGCACTGCTGAATAATCCTATTGTTAATAATATTTTTTTCATTTTAACGGTTTTAAAATTAAGCTTAAATTTTTACTTATTAAAATAATCCCCGACTTACTTTGATGTCCAAAATCATTTTTCAGTTGAACACACTCGTTTCCGTTGAGCTGCTGACAAATACAGCTATTGCATAATGTTTGCCATTCGGAAAATATACAATAAAATTTCGTTTCTGAAATTTTAATCATTAATTATTTGTTTTTTAAGCTTCTGATTTTATAGTGTAAAAATGATAATCTTTGAATCTGTTTCATTATTCAGTATTACAAAAAAAACTTTCTTCAAGAACTAGAAGCTCTTCGTCTGCAGATAATTTCAAAATCAAATGTTTTTAAAGATTAAAATAGTGTTTTGCGTTTTTTATAATATACATTAAATATTAATGAAAGTCTCTAAATTATATATGCTAAGTGATAGAATAGTAAGAAAATATTAGAATTTAAAAAAAATGTATATTCGCGCTCAAACATAAAAAGATGAAAAACAAAATTCTACCAATGGTACTGTTTATCAGTACTTTCATGATGGGCCAGCAAAATAGTGATAAGGACTCATTGAAACACTGGTCTCTTAGTGGATATAATAATTTCCATGTTAATCAGGCTGCATTTTCACACTGGAATGCTGGCGGACACAGCAATATAGGCTGGAACGCAAGGGTGAATTACCAATTAACCTATAAAGAAAATAAAGAACTTTTTCAGAATATTGTTATTATAGGATATGGAGGCAATAAACTGAAAGGAGAATCGATGCGTAAAACTCAGGATGAACTTTTCATCTCAAGTAATTATGGAAGACAAATTTATCGCAATTGGTACGGTGTTTTTGGCTCAAGTTTATCAACACAATTTGCACCGGGATACTTACACGGTAACCCCAATGGAAGAAAAATATCAAATTATATGGCACCAGGTTATGCTCAGGTAGCGATAGGAGCAATGTTTCACAAAAATGAAAATTTTTACGTAGAAATAAAACCTTTAGTAGCAAAATGGACTTTTGTCTTAGATCGACAACTTCAAGTAGAAGGCAATTATGGCTTAAAACATAATGGTGCTCCTTATCTTTTTCAGCTCGGCAGTTTTGGATCGTGTTATTACAGAGTGAGGCTATTTGATAATGTTACTTTGACCAATTCTGGATCATTTTTTTCAAATTATTTAGAACATCCCGAGAGGTTAGTGCTTAACTATAATGGAGAATTAAATATGAAAATTAATAATTATCTATCAACCTTGGTAACATTAGATGTAAAGTATGATCATTACCAAACAATACACACACAGCTGAAAGAGACATTATCCTTAGGGTTAACGTATAATATCCATCACAGATTTTAATTCAACAAAAAATAATAAATAAATTAACACACAATGATAAAAAATAAAAAAAATTATGTACTCATGTCCTTCATTATCTTTTCATTAATGATAACAGGCTGTAGCTATGGTGAAGAAGAGATAAAAGAAGTTCAAAGACCAAAACCGAAAGGGGCTTATATTAATGTTGAGGATGATGTTGCAGCAGCTGAGGCAAGTGCCATATATCCTATATCCGGCCTTCCAGCTGCATTTGCCCTTAATGTTCCCGCCATAGGCGATCAGCAACAAACTGAAGAGTGTGTTTCCTTTTCGCTTGCTTACTACATTATGGGATTTTATAACGGAGTACAAGGAGGAACTACGAACGAAGATTTATCAGGCAGTCCTCAATTTCTGTATACGATGTACAAATCAATAAATGCAAATGATTCGGATTGTAAAAGTGGAGTTTTTATGTTTGACGTTCCAAGTGCCAATATAAAGGGGTTGGCAAATGTAGCAATTGATAAAGGAACCTGTTCTTATAAAGAACTTCCTCTTACTGAAACCGGTTGTTCTCCTTATCCCACTGCTTCACAAATTGCTGCAGCTGCAGCTAATAAGCCGGAGGGCATTTTCAGGCTGGAGAGCCATCAATACAGCAGTGTTGAAAATTTAAAATCCTGGCTGTATTCAGGTTTTCCCGTTTGGTTTTGTGTCCCGATTAATGAAAAATGGACAATGGCAGGAAAGTATTATATATGGAGTAATTCAGAAGGAGAAAATGTAGGAGGACATGCCATGACCGTCGTTGGGTGGGACGATACCAAACAGGCTTTTAAGATCGCAAACTCTTGGGGAGAACAATGGGGAGATCACGGTTTTGGATGGATTAGTTACAGCTATTTTTCACATCTTATTCAAAATGGAAATGGTGATATAGCGATTGTTGCACCTAACACAGCCCAACAGAACCATACTAATACAATTGCTCCCGGAAGCTGCCAGAATTCGCAGACAGGAAGCATCGATTTCAAAAATACAACTGCACATAATCTTACCATAAGTATTACAACTGGTGGAAAAACAGTAAAAGTGATTGTTAATCCAGGTAATTCGGGACGGATAATCGGGCTGCCGGCCGGAGCAATTACAGCAAAAGCATATACCAATCAGAATACGGTCTATCAAACATATGATATTACACTATCTCCCTGTCAGACAGCTTATCAGGTAATTAGCTAAGTGACCAGCCAATTTTAATGTATTATTCTATTGATTAATATAGACCTATTACTTCAACGTTTGCCTTTCTGGTACTGTTTATTCAAAAAATATAGAAATATGTTTTATTCAGGATCATCATATTAGCTAGGAATTTTTATTGCTTTGACATCAGTATAAAAGAAGAGGCTGTTTTCCCATAATCGAAACGGCCTCTTCTTTTTTCTGTATATTCAGCATCTTATCCTGATTTTCTGAAGTTGATTTTAATGAAAGAATATAAATAAAAACTACAGAGCTATCTGTTAAAATAATTCCAGGCCGACTTTGATATATCCGAAATCATTTTGCAGTTAACGGCATCCGTCTCCGTTGAGTTGCTCACAAATACAGCTATTGCATAATGTTTGCCATTCGGTAAAGTGACGACGGCAATTTCATTTTCAGCGCCTGTTAAGCCAGCATTATTCTTCCCGGAAGCTCCTGTTTTTCGGGCTACAGGTGTGTTTTCGGGAAGCTGTTCAATCAGTTTATTTTTTCCTGTAGAAGTGGAAAGCATTACCTTCATTAAATAATCCGTAGATTTTTTGGAAAGCAATTTTCCATCATAAAATTTTTTCAGAACTTCAGTAGCAGAAGCTGCGGTGCTGTAGTTTTGATACTGTGCATTCCAGTCTTTATGCATATCTGCTTCATTAAATTTAATCTGAAAGCCTTTCACTCCTTTAGAATTCATAAATTTTTGTACGGTTTCCGGTCCTCCGAGAAGTTTGAGCATAATATCACAACCATTGTTGTCGCTTTTGGCAACCGTGTATTCAAGGATTTCACTCAATGGAACTTCCACATTTCCCTGTTGATATTTGTCTCGAAGCGGCGACCACGTATTTTCCAGTAAATTGGTTTTATCTAAAAGGATTTTATGATCCAAAGACAGCTTTCCCTGATCAACATAATCCAGAACGGCTGCAGCAATATGAAACTTGAAAACACTCTGCATCGGAAGTTTCTTGTCTGCATTTTTATTGTATTTAAAACCATTTTCAAAACCTAGAACGGAAATCCCGACTGTTGCATTTTTATCTTTGATAATTGAATTGATTTTCTGTTCTAAAGCAGATTGCTGCCCAAAAATAAATACCGAAATCAAAACAAATAATAACCCGATTTTTTTCATAATATACTGTTTAATTGTTTATTTAACGCAAAAGAAATAAAAGCCATTCTAAATGTATAAATTACTTAGTGTATCAAAAGTTGATAAAAAAATAAAATCAACGATTTATAGCCTATGTGTTCTTGTCAGGTATTTATCAAGTATTACTTCAAATTGTTTAAAAGTAAAAGCTAAAAAAACTCCATGGAGTTTTATCTTTGTAGAAATTATATCCTGAACAAGCTTTGCGTTCCGTAGGAACGCTATCTTTGGAAAATCTGTATGAGTGTAATAAAAATCCTACGGATTGATGTATGAATTTATTCTTATTTCTACACAGATTCGGTTCCTAAAGAAAATTCTTATGCTTTAAAATAGTTTTAAGTAAATCATCATCTTTGTTTCTTTTGCGGTTAAAAAATTAAAAAATAAATCCCTTTCAGATAACTAAAAGGGATTTGCAATTTAAGATTTTTTCTTATTTCACCTCAAAATAATTCAGGTTTACACCATCATTCTCGAAATAGATGCGGATTTTATTGTTTCCTTTTTTAAGACTGATGCCTTTCACTGAAATGGTTTTCCAGTTTTCATTGCCTCCTGTCGATGCTAATGAAACGCTAGACAATTGTTTTCCCGAAGCATCTTCAATTCTGATTTTTGCAGCATTGTTGCCTGCGTAATTGATATCAAAGGTATAAGCTTTGTCGGCTTTTGCGTTAATCGTATACTGAAGCCATTCTCCGCTTTCCGTTTTTCCGATGTAATATTGATTGTTTTTGGTTTTGTAAATATCAACACCGTCATTTCTCAGCTGGTTTCCAGAATTCCATTCGGATCTTTTTTCAGGATCACTTACCCAAAGATTCACGTAATCCTTATCAAGATAAGCAGAACCCATTCTTCCCAGATCGTAATCGGTGGCAAAGATTTTTCCGGGAGCCTGAAGATTTTTAAAAGGTTTCGTAGAAGCATCGTTTGTCTGCCTGAACATGGCATCGATCACATCATTTTTAATCTCAACATTACTGAATTTGTAATTGTCTGCGATCTGCATCAACGCTTTTCTGGCAAATTCTCTGGAAGGCTTTTCGCCGCCGTTCTGCCAGTAATCCAATAATTTTTGATATTCCGGAGTGATCTTTACATTGGTGATTCCTGCAATATTGTCAATTTTTTTCATTGGCCAGAATGCGTAACCGATATTGTGCTTATCCAAAAGCTGAATCAGTTCCGTAAACCATACATTGGAGTTTTCTCCGGTTTCTCCCAGCCAGATCGGGATATTATGCTTTTCACGAAGATCCAGGGCAAACTTAATGGTGGCATCATCCGTGTAATTCCAATATTTATGAAAACTGAAAGCCATATTGTTGTCCCAAAGCGGGGTAAGTCCGTTATAATTATTTCCCCAGCCGTTCCCTTCAATGATAATAATGTGCTTTTTGTCAACCGTTCGAATGGCTTCCGTAATATCTTTCTGCAGCTTCCAAAGTGGCGCATTCGACATCTCATCGGTTCCGTTCGGGTTTTTTCCTGTGAAATTGATATTCGGTTCATTAATTAAATCATATCCGCCAATCCAAGGTTCATCCTTATATCGTTCTGCCAGTTTTTTCCAGAGAGCAATCGTTTTATTCTGATTTTCCTCACTTTCCCAAAGAGACGGTTTTGTTTTGTCGTTATCGGAAATGTTGGCGTCATTTCCCTGTCCGCCCGGAGCAGCGTGAAGATCAAGAATTAGGTACATTTTATTGTCGGCACACCATTTTAAAAGATCGTCGGTCATTTTAAAACCTTCTTCCAGCCAGGTATTTTGTCCTTTTTTTGGTTCTTTTTCAATAGGTAAAGTGTACAGATTGTAGTGCATCGGTAGTCTTATGGAATTGAATCCGACTTTTTTTAGAAAATCAATATCCTGTTTGGTAATACCGTTTTTAAGATAGGCTTTGTAAAACTCATTCATCCCGTCTTCTCCAATCAGTTCGGCAATCTTTTCTTTGATCTTATACTGAGGACCTGCAAAATCTGCCGTTTTAAGCATGTAGCCTTCCTGGAGCATCCATCCTCCAAGGCCAAGGCCTCTCAGTTGTATATTTTCACCTTTGTCATTAACGATCTTTTGGCCGTTTGTTTTTAAAAGCTGTGATGTCCCAAATTGAGACAATAAAAAAGCGGATAATAGGATGACTCGTTTCATAGTTGTTTTAATTATTAAATATTATGGGATATTTTTAAGAATGATTATTTGGTAATAACAAATATATTTAAATTTATTGAATAAAAATCAAATATTGTTACAATAGGAAATCGTTGCCTGTTATTAAAATGAAAAGAGACCGCTTAAAGTAAGCAGTCTCTTTCCGTATGTATTGTTGTCTGAATTATTTCTTCTTGTAAGCAGCGTCTTTAATTCTCGCTTTTTTACCTCTAAGGTCTCTGAAGTAGTAGATTCTTGATCTTCTAACTTTACCTCTTCTGTCAACTTCAATTTTTTGAAGAGCAGGCATGTTGATAGGGAATACTCTTTCCACCCCAACATCACCAGACATTTTTCTGATGGTGAAAGTCTTTGTAGAACCAGTACCTCTTAATTGGATAACTGTTCCTTTAAAGAACTGAGTTCTTGTTTTTTGACCTTCTTTAATTTCGTAATAAACAGTGATTGTATCACCCGCTTTGAATTCAGGGAATTCTTTTTTTGTAATGTACTTGTCTTGTACGTACTTTAATAAATCCATTATTAATAAAATAAAATGTTAAGGCTAAGCAACTTACACGGACTTCGTCAGAGGTTGAATAACAGGTTGCAAATATACAATTCTTTTTTCAAATATTCCAAACAGTTTATTATTAAAATATAATGAATTTTTAAGAAAATTCCGGACTAAAAATTAATATTTCCTTGAACTTACCATCAGCTGCAGTTTACATGTGAATTTTACTTTTGCGCAGTGATAAAAGGTTTTTTCTGGCCTTGTTATAAACCAGATTTTTTTAAATATTATTCAACAAACCGCACTCATATGAAACACCTATTATTTTTTTTCTGCTTTGCCTTCCACATGGCTTTTGGACAGGCTCTGTATCCTTATTTACAAAATCCGACGCCGAATTCAATGATTGTCAGCTGGAAAACATCATCAAATAATGAGACAACTGTTTTTTACGGAACAACTGCGTCTAATCTTAATGTAACCTTTACCGGAACTACCAATATTTTTTCGGATACGGGATACAATAACAATTATTATTATCACACGGCCAAGATCACCAATCTGCAGCCGAACACCAAATATTATTATAAAATCAAGACCGGAAACAGCGAGTCGGCGGTTTATAATTTCAGAACACTGCCATTACCGGGGCAGGCTGCTACTGCCAACGGAAAAATCCGTTTCCTGATTATGGGGGATAACCAGATCAAAGCAGAACCGAGATACGATACCTTAACACTGAATGCCTATAAAAAATTAAAGGAAAAATTTGGTCCCGACTCTGATCCTTCCGATAATATTGCGCTCACTTTCATGGTCGGAGACCAGGTGGACGTAGGAACACTGGATCACTATGAAAACGTACATTTTAAAAAGAATATTAATTTATCGCCTTATCTTCCGATTCAGACTACGGTCGGAAATCATGAAACCTATGGAACCTTAGGGATGAATTCTTACTACGCCCACTTTTATATTGATGAAATAAAATACAAGAACATCTCATCCGGAAATGAAAATTACTATGCCCAGCAAGCCGGAAATGTTTTGTTCATAAGTTTAAGCTCAGAACATACAGGATCAGCACAGATGACCTGGCTTCAGCAGATTCTTAATGAAGCCAATAACGATTCTACCGTAGACTGGATCATTTCTCTAAGTCACAGACCTTATCAGGCGGAGCAATATGTAGGAGATATTTCTACTTGGGTGAGAAACAGTGCAGTTCCGCTTTTAACAACTTCTTCAAAATATTTAATGCATGTCGGAGCGCACCACCATTTGTACCACAGAGGACAGTTGAAAGATACACCGAATTACCAGATTATTTCCGGTGGTGTAGCATGGGACCAGTATTGGGGAATGTCTACCGAACAGGATTTTGATGATGTTCAGAAAACACTGACTGACTGGACCTATCAGATTTTGGAAGTAGATGTGAACTCAGGAAAAGTTGATGTGGAATCCTATTCCATCGGAGGGGTTTATCATAAAAAATACAATGAATTAATTGATACTTTCCACCGCTATAAGAATCAGCCAAAACCTGCAAAGCCTTCTGTTTCAAACATATTTACGGCGCCGGTTACCTTGCCGTTAACTTTAAATGGAAGTACATTCTCAAGTTCTAATGGAGAATTACTGAACACAACGCAGTTTCTAATCAGTAAAACTTCCGATTTTTCTATCATTGAAAAAGAATTTTACAGAGATTACGAAAACTGGTTCGGAAAAGACGGAAACGGAACTCCCGATATCACCAAAAACCTGAATGCAGGTATTGATATTACTAAAGCCACCATCGCAGCAAACTCCATTACCAACGGAAATTATTATGTAAAAGTCCGTTACAGAGACCGAAATATGGAATGGAGCGACTGGAGCGATGTTAAAGAATTTACCGTAACAGGAAGTGTAGTTTCTAATCCTACTTTTACGTTAAGCAAAACTGAATATCTTCAAAACGAACCCATTGTTGCTAATTTTACAGACGGTCCGGGAAATAATCAGGACTGGGTAGGAATTTATAAAAAAGGCCAGAATCCTTCTGCGGTAACTTCCCAGGCTTTTACTTATACTAACGGACAAACCGCAGGAACAGCAACTTTCCTGAACGGAATTTCCACCAAAGGCCAGTATTTTGCAGGATTCTTTGCCAATAACGGATACACGGAAATTACGCCGAGAAAAAATTTCTACGTGGGTCCTAAAGTTAATGTAAGCACAACTTCAGATGTCTATCCGGTTGGCGGAACGGTAACCGTGAATTTCTCCAACGGACCGAATTTAATCAAGGATTGGATCGGGATTTATAAAATGGGACACACTCCAGGAACTATAAATTCTACCCAATGGAGCTATGTGACAACGGCTTCAGGAACTCTTAATTTTACAGGTCTTGCGAAAGGATATTATTATGCACAGTATTTCCTCGAAGATGGTTACACAACAATCGGAGAAAAAGTTTTCTTTAAAGTAGGGGATATGGTAACCGAACTTTGGACGAACAAGCCGGTTTATACGTTGGGTGAAAATATTACCGCTTCATGGACGGATTCTCCGGGAATCATCAAAGACTGGCTGGGAATTTATCCGCAAAGTATTTCAGTTCCGGATGACAATTTTATTTCTTATACCTATTTCGACGGAATAACACAGGGTACCAAAACCATCCAGGGAACGGCAGTTCCAACAACACCCGGAAATTATTACATGGTAATGTTTACCAATGATTCTTATACCGAAGTTTCAAACAGAGTTCAGTTTCAAGTAACCGGACCCACGTTGGGAACAGAAGAGACAAAAAGCACAGAGAAAAATGTAATCTTGTACCCGAATCCTACAAAACCTGGAGAACCAACCTTTATCAAAAGCGATTATCCCATCGAAAAAATAGAACTATTGTCAGCAAACGGAGACCTTTTGTACGAATCAAAGAATATCAACAACCAGCGTTTTTCTCTGGTGAATGAAAATCTTCCTAAAGGTGTCTATTTTGTAAAAGTACATACCAGAAAATTATTTACGTTGAAATTAATCATCCAATAAAGAGTCCCGAAGGGACGACATAAACTAGCATTGGCCGTAAGTCCAATGAATAAAAATGTATTGAACATATTATACCATAAAGAGTCCCGAAGGGACGACCTAAACCAGCATTGGCCGTAAGTCCAATGAATAAAAATGTATTGAACGTATCATCCAATAAAGAGTCCCGAAGGGACGACCTAAACCAGCATTGGCCGTAAGTCCAATGAATAAAAATGTATTGAACATATTATACAATAAAGAGTCCCGAAGGGACGACCTAAACCAGCATTGGATGCAAATCCAATGAATAGAAAATAAAATTCCAAATCAAAAAAATCGGCAAAAATTTTAATTTTTGCCGATTTTATTTATTCATCAGTGGATTTCAATGCCCATGCAATCAAAGGAGCCTGCATAAAAAGCCTTGCAAATCTTTGATTATCGGTGTTTAATCCGAAAGAATCACGTCTGTTTTTATATTGGGCAATATTTCCCGGAAGCACCGCTGCAAAAAAGCCGGCTACAATTTTTCCCATTGTGTTCCTATACTTTTTGGGTGTTACAATCACTGCCGTTCCCAATGCTATTTCAGCAATTCCGGAATAGACAACCGTATCATCCTTATCCAGAGGAACCCATTCGGGAACCTGGGCCTGAAATTCTTTTCTTGCAAATGTGAGATGTCCGATTCCTGCTGTAATGAGAAATGCTCCAAGAGCAACTCTCGAAATGTTTTTCGTTTCCATAATAATAAATTTATGTGATAAAAGGTGTACCATATCTTAACCAAAATTCAGACCACGGCTAATGCAATTAGTCTTATGTAGTAAATAGAACCTCTTAAAAATGAGCTCTTCTTCTTAAATTTGAGAAAAAGTATTAAATTTAGCCAACAGAAAATCTAATATTTCATGATAGATAAAAGAGTAAAAAATGCAAAGGAAGCCATCGAAGGCATTAAAGACGGAATGACATTAATGTTGGGCGGATTTGGACTTTGCGGAATTCCTGAAAACTCGATTAATGCACTGGTAGAAAGCGATGTAAAAGACTTAACCTGTATTTCGAACAACGCCGGGGTTGATGATTTCGGATTGGGATTACTGCTTCACAAAAGACAGATCAAAAAAATGATTTCGTCTTATGTAGGAGAAAATGCGGAATTTGAAAGACAGATGCTTTCGGGAGAATTAGAAGTGGAGCTGACTCCTCAGGGAACTTTGGCGGAAAAATGCAGAGCGGCGCAGGCTGGAATTCCGGCTTTTTACACTCCGGCAGGTTTTGGAACTGAAGTGGCAGAAGGAAAAGAAGTAAAAGATTTTAAAGGAAAACCTCACATTCTGGAATATGCTTATGAGGCAGATTTTTCAATTGTAAAAGCATGGAAGGGAGATCACGCCGGAAACCTTATCTTTAAAGGTTCCGCAAGAAACTTCAATCACCCGATGGCAGGAGCAGGAAAAATTACCATTGCAGAAGTAGAAGAATTGGTAGAACCGGGAGAATTGGATCCCAACCAGATTCACATTCCGGGAATCATGATCCAGAGAATTTTTCAGGGTGAAAAATTTGAAAAAAGAATCGAGCAGAGAACCGTTAGAAAAAGAGATTAATTTTAAATTTCTTTGTTAAAAATAATACCCCGAAATCAACTTTCGGGGTAATTTATTTTAGTTATAAAAGCCTAATTCTCACCTGAAAAAAGTGAAGAATCTCTCCACAATCATCTAAACTTCGCTCATCCATCATCCAGCTTCCGTCTCATCTACACCAAAGTTTTCCTTTCCCCGATCTGCTGTCTCCACATTGCATAATACAGGCCTTTTTCCTCAATAAGGTTAAGGTGAGAACCTGTTTCTACAATCTGTCCTCGTTCCAGAACAAAAATTCTGTCGGCGTGCATAATTGTGCTTAAACGGTGCGCAATAAGAACCGTAATCTGCTCTTTTTCCTTAGAGATTTCTTTAATAGTTGTGGTGATTTCTTCCTCCGTAATGCTGTCTAATGCAGAAGTAGCTTCGTCAAAAATTAAAAGATGAGGTTTTCTCAACAAGGCTCTGGCAATGGCAATTCGCTGTTTTTCGCCGCCGCTCAATTTTAATCCGCCTTCACCAATTACAGTTTCTATTCCGTTTTCTGCACGTTCCAGTAGAGCGGTACAGCTGGATTTTTTCAGGGCAAGCTGAAGATCTTCATCGGTTGCGGAAGGATTCACAAACAAAAGATTCTCCTTTATCGTTCCCGCAAAAAGCTGGGTATCCTGAGTTACAAATCCGATCTGGTTCCTCAGTTCATCAAAATCAAACTCTTTTCCGTCAATCTTATTATACAAAATAGAACCTTCCAACGGTCTGTACAGTCCCACAAGAAGTTTAACCAAAGTACTTTTCCCTGAACCACTTGGTCCAACAAAAGCGATTGTTTCGCCGTTTTTCACATTAAACGAAATAGAATTTAACGCTTTATAATGAGCAGACTGATGCTGGAAAGAAACATTTTGAAATTCGAGCTCTTCGATGGCCCCGATTTTTTTCGGAGTTAAAGGCTTAGGCTCAACCTCTTTTTTCATAACACGATCGAAATTATTCAACGAAGCCTGTGCTTCACGGTAAGAAATGATAATATTTCCGATTTCCTGCATCGGCCCGAAAATAAAGAATCCATAAAACATTAACGATAAATACTGTCCGGGAGTTACAATGTTCTTAAAAATCAGTAACAATAATGTAAAGGTAATCGTTTGCTGTAAAAAATTAACCAGCGTTCCCTGCACAAAGCTCAGAGAACGGATGCTTTTTACTTTTCGCAGTTCCAGATTCAGGATTTTATAGGTATTGTTATTCAAACGTTCAACTTCCTGACTGGTGAGTCCCAAGCTTTTTACAATTTCAATATTCCGGAGGCTCTCCGTAGTACTTCCGGCAAGATTGGTGGTTTCTGTTACAATAGTTTTCTGAATGGTTTTAATTCTTTTACTTAATAAATTGGTTACTACTGCAATAAAAATAATTCCAACTACATAAACCGGCATGATCGACCAGTGAAGACGAATAGCATACACCGAAACGAAGATAATGCTCACCAGGATTCCAAAGAATACATTAATGAAATTATTGATAAACTTCACAGTATCTTCACGCACTTTCGTTAAAATAGAAAGGGTTTCACCACTTCTCTGATCCTCAAATTCCTGAAATGGCAGCCTCATAGAATGCTTTAAACCATCTGTAAAAATTTTAGCCCCAAATTTCTGAATGATTACATTCACGACATAATCCTGGAAAGCTTTGGCAATACGGCTTATCATGGCAGTACCGATTAGCAGTCCTAAAAAATAAAAAACGCCATGATAGATATCAGTTCCGTAAAGATATTCATTCATATTTCTCGGGAGCGTTTTCTCTTTATCGAAAAAATTGGGGTGTGTTACGAGTTTGTCTAATATATTTCCGGTAATAGCGGGTGCAAATAGTGAAAAAACCTGATTAACAGAGGCTAAGAACAGTGAAATAATAATCAGCCATTTGTAAGGTTTAAGGTAGTGTAATAAAATTTTCATCGGTAAAATTAAAAGCCTACAAATTTACAACAAATTGAGATTCAAAATTTATCATAGGATAAGAAAGAAAGGTATTTTGTAATTCCGTAAAAATGGCTAATTTGGCAGGGTAAGATTACACTATGCTAACGAAAGAACAAATTGCACAAAGAATTTCCAGAGAAGTAAAAGACAGATATTATGTAAACCTTGGAATCGGGATTCCTACATTGGTTGCTAATTATGTTCCGGAAAATCTTAATGTAGAATTCCAGAGTGAAAACGGAGTGCTGGGAATGGGCCCGTTTCCTTATGAAGGCGATGAAGATGCAGACATCATCAATGCCGGAAAGCAGACGATTACGATTTTGGAAGGAGGGTCATTCTTCGATTCTGCTTTCAGTTTCGGGATGATCAGAAGCAAAAAAGTAGACCTTACCATTCTAGGGGCGATGGAAGTTTCGGAAAACGGAGATATTGCCAACTGGAAAATCCCCGGAAAAATGGTGAAAGGAATGGGCGGTGCAATGGATCTTGTTGCTTCTGCAGAAAATATTATCGTTGCCATGATGCACGTCAACAAAGCAGGAGAAAGTAAAATTTTGAAAAAATGTACGCTTCCTTTAACAGGTGTCAACTGTGTTAAAAGAGTAGTAACTGAATTGGCGGTGCTGGATGTAACACCGGCTGGCTTCAAACTCATCGAGAGAGCTCCGGGAGTTTCCGTAGAACATATCATCAAATCAACAGAAGCTGATCTCATTATAGAAGGTGAAATTCCCGAAATGCAGTTTTAAATAAATACAAACCTTGTCTGCCGACAAGGTTTTTTTATTGAATAATTTTAATGCAAATCATTAAAAGAACGATAATTATTTAGGAAATAATTATCTTAGCCAAAACCTAAAAATTACATGATACGCGCTTTCTTACTTGTTTTTCTTTTGTTTTCGGGCACAGCTTTTTCACAGGAAAAATTGAATTTAATCCCATATCCTCAGAAAGTTGAACTTCAGAAAGGAGAATTTATCATTCCTGAAAATTTTAAACTTGACGAAAATCTTCCGGTAAAAGAAACTGCCTATTTTAAAAAGTCCACCGCAGGAATGTTTACTTTCAGCTCCGGAAAAAAGGATGAAGGCGTTCACTTGGTTAATGCTCTTTTTACTCCACAACCCGTAATCGACCAGCAGAAAAAAGAAAAATATTCTATTGAAGTTTCTTCCAGAGGAATTGCTATCAATTCAAATACAAATCAGGGATATTTTCTCGCCCTTCAGACTTTTATTCAGCTATTAGAACAATACAAAGATTCAGGAAAAATTCCTGCCATGAAAATTGAGGATGAACCGAAATTCGCCTGGCGCGGAATGCACCTCGATGTTTCCAGACATTTTTTCACTGTTGAAGAAGTGAAACAATACATCGATTATCTGGCCATGTACAAACTGAATACTTTTCACTGGCATTTAACCGACGATCAGGGTTGGAGAATTGAAATCAAAAAATACCCGAAATTAACGCAGATCGGTTCAAAGCGTAAAGAATCGATGATTGGCGCTTATGTTGACAATACCTTTGACGGAAAACCGTACGGACCTTATTTTTATACGCAGGATCAGATTAAAGATGTGGTGAAATATGCACAGGAAAGACATATTACGGTCGTTCCTGAAATTGAAATGCCGGGTCACGCTTTAGCTGCACTGTCTGCTTATCCGAATTTAGCCTGTACAAAAGGACCTTTCGAACCTGCGACAAAATGGGGTGTTTTTGATGATGTTTTCTGTCCGAAAGACGAAACATTTACCTTTTTAGAAAATGTTTTGGATGAGGTAATCGCTCTTTTTCCTTCACAATACATCCACATCGGAGGCGATGAATGCCCGAAAACAAGATGGAAAGAATGCGCCCATTGTCAGGAATTAATCAAAAAAAATAACCTGAAAGATGAACATGGTCTGCAAAGCTATTTTATTCAAAGAATTGAAAAATACGTCAATTCAAAAGGCAGAAAAATTATCGGTTGGGACGAAATTCTTGAAGGTGGATTGGCTCCGAATGCAGCAGTAATGAGCTGGACAGGAATTAAAGGTGGTGTGGAAGCTGCCAAATCCGGCCATTTTGCCGTCATGACTCCCGGTTCTTACTGTTATTTCGATCATTATCAGGGAGATCCGGCGACGGAACCCAATGCTTTTGGAGGATTTACGCCTTTGGATAAAGTGTATTCTTACAATCCAATCCCGGAAGAACTGAATGCTGAACAGGCAAAATACATTTTAGGCGTTCAGGCAAACTTGTGGACAGAATATATTCTCGATTTTAAGCAGGTTCAATACATGATTTTCCCAAGACTATTAGCGCTTTCAGAGGTTGGATGGGGAACTGCTGATCCTAAAAATTATAAAGAATTTGAAGGAAGAAGGATTAATGAATTTAAAAATCTTGACAAATTAGGCGTAAATTATGCAAAAAGTATTTATAATGTCTCAGGGAAAGTAATTTCTTCTGAAAATGGGGTAGCTTACGAGCTTTCAACCTCACAAAATCAAAACGGAATACGATATACACTGGACGGAAAAGATCCTTCTGCCAATTTTCAGAACTATAAAAATCCTGTAAAGATTTCAAAATCAATGACGGTAAAATCGGCTTATTTCGAAAACGGAAAACTGAAAAGTGCCATATCTTCACAAAGTTTCACCATATCAAAAACAACGGGAAAAAAAATCATGTTAGAAGAACTACCGAGTGAAAATTATTCTTTTGGAGGAGCGTTTACTTTAGTAGACGGAATTATCGGGAACCAAAAGCAGTTGGGGAAAACATGGCTGGGTTTTCAGGGAAAAGATGTGTCAGCAACCATTGATTTCGGACAGAAAACGCAGTTCTCAGAAGTTTATTTTAATACATTGGATAATAAAGGAAGCTGGATTCATTTCGCAAAATCAGCGCAGATCTTTGTGTCTGATAATGGAACGGATTTTAAACTGATTAAAGAAATCGGAAAAGAAGAAATTCTTTCGGCAAAAGGGAAAATCAACGTGAATGCAGGCATTCAAAATTCAAAATATATTAAAGTTAAAATAGAGAATGCGGGAATTATTCCTGCCGGAAATCCGGGCGCTGATTCTAAAGCGTGGCTTTTTGTTGATGAAATTGGCGTAAATTAGCCTTAGAAATTTAATTATGCAAGATTCGGTTCTTTCCTCAGAATTTACTTCTTCGCCGGAACTGGTTGAGAAACTCTACCAATACGGAGTGACAAAAACTTATCAGGAAGGCGATATTATTCTGGATGAAAATTCGTCCATCCGCTCCATTCCGATTGTGATGAAGGGAATGCTGAAAGTCATCCGAACCGAAGAAGACGGCCGAGAAATTCTTCTCTATTACATCAAAGCGGGAGAAAGCTGTATCATGTCCTTTCTGGGCGGAATGCATAATGAAAAAAGCATCGTAAAAGCGGAAGTAGAAGAAGATACCGAAATTCTCTTTCTGCCCATTGACAAGGTTTCATTGTTTATCAAAGAATATCCGGAATGGCTCGATTATATCTTCAGGCTGTACCACAAACGTTTTGAAGAACTATTGGATATCATCAATGCCATTGCTTTCAAGAAAGTAGATGAAAGACTGCTGAATCTTCTCCATAAAAAATCTGAAATTCTTCATTCCAAAACCATCGTTATCACCCACGAACAGCTTGCGAATGAATTAGGAACCGCCAGAGTCGTCGTTTCCCGACTCCTGAAACAGCTCGAAGACTCCGGAAAACTCAAGCTCGGACGAAATAAAATTGTGATTTTGGAAGATTAGCGAATCTCTTTGCGATCTTATCTAAGTGGATAGTTTATGCTGAGCTGGTCGAAGTAGCTTTGCGAACTTAAAAACATTTAGTAGTCAAAACTCTTCGCGAACTTCGCCATCAAAAAAATATTACGAGTTTGCAAACTTAAAGAACACGGTATAAAAATCCTTCTGTAACAAAAGTAGCGGTGCACCTTTTCCAATATCTTCAATTTTGCATTATAAAGTTGCAAACATGGAAATTTTTGGGTATCTTGCTTCTGTTTTAATAGGAATTTCGTTAGGTTTAATCGGTGGTGGCGGCAGCATTCTTACCGTTCCCGTTTTGGTTTATCTTTTCGGATTAGATGTTTTTCTGGCAACAGAATATTCACTTTTCATTGTCGGAATAAGCAGTGTGGTCGGTTCGTTTTCATACTTCAAAAAACGACTTGTAAATTTTAAAACCGCACTTATTTTCGGAGTTCCGTCCATTATTTCCATTTTCCTGACACGAAATTATATTCTACCCTTAATTCCCGCTGAAGTTGTTAAAGTCAGCAGTTTTGTGGTAACCAAAGATATTCTATTGCTTTTAATTTTTGCAGGATTAATGATTTTAGCTTCCTACAAAATGATTCAGAAAAACACCGAATGTCAGTTTGAAACACCTGCTTTCCAAAAAAACAGGACGCTTTTGGCGGCAGGAGAAGGCTCGGTAGTCGGAATTTTAACGGGCTTGGTCGGAGCCGGAGGCGGATTTATGATCATTCCCGCTCTTGTTAATCTTCTCAAAACCCCAATGAAAACAGCCATCGGAACTTCGCTGGTTATCATTTCGCTTAATTCGCTCATCGGATTTTTCTCATCAATGAATGCTGTGAAAATCGATTGGAAATTATTAACGGCCATTTCATCAATTGCAATTGTCGGAATCATCATCGGTTCGCAGTTATCCAAAAAAATTGATGGAAAAAAACTCAAACCGGCTTTCGGATGGTTCATTCTTGTGATGGGAATTTACATTATCATAAAAGAAGTTTTATTTTGATTTTTTATGGCAGCTACTTCCGCCTGTAGTTTATCCTGAGTTTATCGAAGGATTCCCGCTTTTTTGTTTCGCTTCGCTGCACAAAAGAGCTCCACTCAGGTTGGGCTGCGAGAGTTTCCGTAGAATCTTAGAGAATTAAATTGAGTTTGATGTAGTATTTTATCTCTTTGCGGACTTGGCTAAGTAGAACGCCTTTGCGAACTTAAAAAAAACAGTTAGTAGTCAAAAAAATCTTTGTTGCCTTAGTGTTCAAAAAATATAATTCTTCTGTAACAAAAGTAGCGGTACAAAAAAACACAAACCCGGAAATTTGTATCAGAAAAAATAATTAAAATTTAAAATCATAAAAAAATGAAAATAGAACAGATTTATACAGGATGTCTTGCTCAAGGTGCATATTATATTGTTTCTAACGGTGAAGCGGCAATCATAGATCCATTAAGAGAAACGCGGCCTTATATTGAGCGTCTTGAAAAAGATAACGTTGTCCTGAAATATATTTTTGAAACCCATTTCCACGCAGACTTTGTAAGCGGCCATCTCGATTTAAGCAGAAAAACAAATGCCCCAATTGTTTACGGGCCAACTGCAAAACCCGAATTTGAAGCCATCATTGCAGAGGATAATCAGATTTTTCAGGTAGGAAATATAACCATAAAAGTTCTTCACACACCCGGTCATACATTGGAAAGCTCATCTTTTCTTCTAATCGACGAAAATGGCAAAGAAACAGCCCTTTTTAGCGGAGATACGTTATTTTTAGGCGATGTAGGCCGTCCCGATCTGGCGCAGAAAGCAGCAAACATGACACAGGAAGAACTTGCTGGTTTGCTTTATGAAAGTCTCTACAGCAAAATTTTACCTTTAGACGATGACATTACCGTTTACCCGGCACACGGAGCAGGTTCGGCGTGCGGAAAAAATATGCAGAAAGAAACGGTGGATTCATTGGGAAATCAGAAGAAAACCAATTATGCACTCAATCAGAAAGATAAGGAAAGTTTTATCAAAGCGGTTACAGACGGACTTCTTCCGCCTCCGGCTTATTTTGGAATGAATGTGGCAATGAACAAAAAAGGCTACGACAGTTTCGATGAGGTATTGTCGAAAGGTTTACAGGCGCTTTCTCCTGACAAGTTTGAAGAAATGGCAGAACATTCAGGCGCTTTAATTTTAGATGTAAGAAACAATGAAGATTTTGCAAGAGGATTTGTTCCGCAATCCATCAATATCGGACTGAAGGGAGATTTTGCACCTTGGGTCGGAGCTTTGATTGTTGATGTAAAACAACCGATTCTGCTTATTACCAACGAAAGTGAGGAGGAAGAAACCGTAACCCGATTAAGTCGTGTGGGATTTGACAATGTCCTCGGATTTTTAAAAGGAAGTTTCAGCGCATGGAAAGACAGCGGTAAAGAAACAGATTCTGTCAACAGAATTTCAGCGCAGCAATTTGAACAGGAAATTAAAGAAAAAGAAGCGAAGATTATTGATGTCCGAAAAGAGAGTGAATACCATGCAGAACACGTAGAGGAGGCATACAACAAACCTTTGGCATACATCAACGAATGGATAAGCTCAATCGATCCGGCGGAACATTTTTATCTGCATTGTGCAGGAGGTTACAGAAGCATGATGGCTGCAAGTATTCTTCAGGCAAGAGGCTATAGAAATTTTAGTGAAGTTGAAGGAGGTTTCAATACTATCGTGCAGACTGATGTCCCGGTAAGTGATTTTGTTTGCCAGAGTAAAGTCTTAAAATAATCTGAACTGCAAAGACACAGAAGATTTATCAATTAAGTAAATTATAAATACGAAAAGAGTAAGATAATGTTTAAAATCATTTGTATTTTGATGACTTTTGGTTTATCTAAAAAAAATAAATAACAGTCTTTTGTATCTCGTATGTTTGCGGTTAAATCAAATAAATAATCAATCTGAATAAAAAGCTTTAATATAATCTCAATGGTAGAAATCATAAAAGAACCTTGGCCATGGTATATTGCAGGGCCGTTAATCGGACTCACTGTTCCTGCTTTGCTCATTCTTGGAAATAAATCTTTCGGGATCAGTTCATCGCTCAGACATATCTGTGCAGCCTGTATTCCTTCAAATATCAGCTTTTTTAAATACGACTGGAAAAAAGAACTCTGGAATTTATTCTTCGTTTTCGGGATTTTTTTAGGCGGAATGATTGCTTCACAATTTTTAATGAATCCTGGAGAAATTTCTGTTAATCAGAATCTAAAGACAGAATTAGCTACCTACGGAATTACAGACTACAGCAATCTTGTTCCGACACAGCTCATGAATTTTGCAGCTCTTTTCACGTTAAAAGGGTTTATCATGATGGTTGTCGGTGGATTTTTAGTGGGTTTCGGAACGCGTTATGCGGGAGGATGTACCAGCGGACACGCCATCATGGGAATATCTAATTTACAATGGCCGTCTCTTATCGCAACCTTATGCTTTATGGCAGGCGGATTTTTAATGGCAAACGTAATTCTGCCCATTATTCTTTCACTTTAAATTAAAAAAATGACACAGGAAAAAGAAATTAGACATCAGGACAGCATTTGTACCAACGAAAGTCAGCTCAAGCACAAATGGTATCACAATTTAAAATACCTATTAGTAGGAATATTGTTCGGGATTGTATTTGTAAAGGCAGAAATTATCAGCTGGTTCAGGATTCAGGAAATGTTCCGGTTGCAGTCTTTTCACATGTACGGCGTTATCGGAAGTGCCGTTTTAACGGGAATGATCTCGGTATTCATTATTAAAAAATTCAACATCAAAACCATTTATGGCGAAAAAATTTCTATTGTTCCAAAGAAATTCAACAAAGGACAAATTTATGGCGGACTGATCTTCGGATTTGGATGGGCCATAACAGGAGCCTGTCCCGGACCGATTTTCGCACAGATAGGAACTGGAGCTTTTGCAGTAGTCATCACTTTGCTGAGTGCAATTTTCGGGACTTGGGTGTATGGATATTTCAGGGAAAAATTACCTCATTAATTTTTGATAAAATCATTTTGAGCGGTAGGAAATCTACCGCTTTTTTTATTTTATGTTCATGCGAAAAATCCTTAATTTGGGCCCAAATAAATCTGAGTATGCAAAGTAGAAGAAAGTTTCTGAAAAAATCTGCAGTTGCTTCACTTGCTTTAGCGGTAAATCCATTGGACTTATTAGCTAAAAATCAACCTGAAAACAACAATACCGTTATTAATAAGCCGATCGTTCTTTCCACCTGGAATTTTGGGTTAAAAGCCAATGAAGAAGCATGGAAGATTTTAGGAAAGGGAGGGAGAGCTTTGGATGCCGTGGAAAAAGGGGTCCGTCTTGTAGAAGATGATCCTGAGGAGAGAAGCGTTGGTTACGGAGGTCGTCCCGACAGAGACGGAAGAGTGACTTTGGATGCCTGCATTATGGATGAAAACTACAACATTGGCTCAATAGCCTGCCTTGAACATATCAAAAATCCGATCTCTGTAGCAAGAGCTGTGATGGAAAAAACGCCTCACGTAATGCTCGTAGGAGACGGAGCTTTGCAGTTTGCAGTTTCTCAGGGATTCAAAAAAGAAAATATTCTTACTCCCGAATCTGAAAAAGAATGGAAAGAATGGCTGAAAGACAGCAAATATCAGCCGATTGTTAATATCGAAAATCACGATACAATTGGAATGATCGCTCTGGATGCGAATGGAAATCTTTCCGGAGCCTGTACAACAAGCGGAATGGCTTTCAAAATGCACGGAAGAGTAGGAGATTCGCCGATTATTGGTGCAGGTTTGTTTGTGGATAATGAAGTAGGAGCAGCAACGGCAACCGGTCATGGAGAAGAAGTCATCCGAACCGTGGGAACGCATTTGGTGGTAGAATTGATGAGACAGGGAAGAACTCCGCAGCAGGCTTGCAAAGAAGCCGTTGAAAGAATTGTAAAAATTACACAGCGAAGAAATAAAAATCTAAAAGATATTCAGGTAGGTTTTATTGCCCTCAATAAAAAAGGGGAATATGGTTCTTATTGCATTCAGGACGGGTTTAATTTTGCCGTGTACGACCAAAAAGGCAACCGTTTGGAAAAACCGGATTTCGCCCTGAAATAAATATAAAGATCAATAGGAACGGGCTTTAGCCCGTTTTCAAAATAAAAATGCATTGGCTTTAGCCCAAACTTAAATTACAACGAATGTCAAAAATAGAAATAGCATGCTTCAATCCGGAATCTGCAATCATTGCTTTTGAAAACGGTGCAGACCGAATAGAACTGTGTGACGGATTAAGCGAAGGGGGAACCACGCCTGATTTTGAAACCGTAAAACAGCTTCGCGAAAAAATCAATATTCCAATCTTTGTCATGATTCGTCCTCGTGGCGGAGACTTTACGTATTCGGATGAAGAATTTGAACAAATGAAATCAGATTTGATTCAGTTAAAATCTTTAAACGTAGACGGTTTCGTGTTCGGAATTTTAGATAAAAATGATGAGGTGAATATTGAACAGAATAAAACTTTGGTTGAACTGGCAAAACCTCTTCCATGTACTTTTCATCGCGCTTTCGACCGGGCAAAAGATCTAGAAACCTCTTTGGAAAAAGTCATTGAATGTGGCTTTACAACCATTCTTACTTCTGGACAGAAGCCCAATGTTTCGGAAGGTAAAGAAAATCTTAGGAAATTAGTTGAGGTATCCAATGGCAGAATAGAAATTCTTGTCGGCGGCGGACTTCGGTCATCCAATATCGAAGAAATCAGGGAGTTTACAAAAGCAGGATATTTTCATTCTTCAGCGATTACGGATGGGGGAGCTTTTGCAGATTCTGAAGAGATTGTTGCTTTAAAGAATAAGTAATAATATCAAATTTTAACTAAAAAATATACGTCGAGTTTGTCATTCTGACGAAGGAAGAATCTCAATACTGTTTAATAGATTCTTCACTCCGCTACGCTTCTTTCAGAATGACAAATCGTAAAAGATATATCTTAAATAAGTTTATTGATGAAAAAATCCATACTTTTTGCTTTCCTTTTTACACAAATCTTTACCAGCGCACAATTCTCTGAGCGCAATTTATCCTCCGAAAAATGGCGCTTTAAAAATACCAAAGAGAATAATTGGCTTACGGCCTCCGTGCCGGGAACTGTTCACTTGGATTTGATGAATAACAAGATCATTCCTGATCCGTATAAAGATGAAAACGAAAAAAAAGTACAATGGATAGAAAATGAAAATTGGGATTATCAGACTTCATTTAACATTACTTCAAAGGATTTAGAAAATCAGAATATTGATCTGGTTTTTGAGGGACTGGATACTTTTTCCGAAGTTTATCTAAACGGAAAATTGATTCAGTCGACAGATAATATGTTCAGGAAATGGACAATTCCTGTAAAGCAATATTTAAAAACCGGTGAAAATATTTTACAGGTTAAATTCAAATCTTCTTTAAATGCTGGAAAAGAATTTGCGAAAAAAGTTCCGTTTACCATGCCGGAATCGCCCAGAAGTTTTGTGAGAAAAGCCCAGTATCAGTTCGGTTGGGATTGGGGACCAAGATTAGTGACGGCAGGAATCTGGAAAGACGTTAAATTGAATTTCTGGAACATTGCTAGGCTTGATCATGTAAAAATCGAACAAAAAATTTTAACAAAGCAAAAAGCAGATTTAAATATTCATGCTGAAATTTTCGCTACAGAAGAAGGAAAATACAGTTTTTCAATTAACGGAAAATCTCAAAATATTTCTTTGAAATCCGGATTGAATTTAGTTTCAATTCCTTACCAGATTCAAAATCCGAAATTCTGGCAGCCGAACGGTTGGGGAAAACCGAATCTGTATGATCTTAAAATCACCTTAAAAAAAGATAAAAAAAATATCGATGAAAAATCTGAAAGGATCGGATTAAGAACAGTTGAATTAATCCAGGAAAAAGATGAAAAAGGAAAATCTTTTTATTTCAAAGTGAATGGAAAACCAATGTATGCCAAAGGAACCAATTGGATTCCCGGCGACAGTTTTTCTCCGAGAATGACCAAAGAAAAATACCAAAAACTCATCAAAGACTGCAAAGAGGCCAACATGAATATGATCCGTGTCTGGGGCGGCGGAATTTACGAAGATGACGAATTTTACAAAGCCTGCGACGAAAACGGAATCTTAGTCTGGCAGGATTTTATGTTTGCAGGGAGCTTTTATCCGTCTGATGAAAACTTTCAGAAAAATGTTGAACTTGAAGTAAAAGATCAGATCGAAAGGCTTCAAAATCATCCTTCTCTGGCTTTATGGTGCGGAAATAACGAAATCGATGAAGCGATCGTCAATTGGGGCTATCAGAAACAGTTTAAATATTCAAAGGAAGATTCTCTTCAGGTCTGGAAAGATTACAAGAAAATTTTCCACGAAATAATTCCTAACGCTATTCAAAAATATGCTTCACGGGATAAGCAGATATATTGGCCAAGTTCACCTTCCATCGGATGGGGACATACAGAAAGCCTTACAGAAGGAGATTCCCATTACTGGGGCGTTTGGTGGGGCGAACAGCCGTTTGAGATTTATAATGCAAAAGTTCCGCGTTTTGCTTCCGAATACGGTTTTCAGGGAATGCCGACGTTGGAAACCACAAAATCCACGTTTTCAGGAAATCCTGTACTGGATTTGAATAACGGAACAATCAAAGCTCATGAAAAGCATTCCAGAGGCTGGGAAATTATTGAAAATTACATGAAGCTGGACTATATCGTTCCGACAGATTTTGTGAAATACAATTATGTTTCGCAGTTGCTTCAGTCTCGCGGAATGCAGATTGCCATTGAAGCACATCGCAGAGCAAAACCTTACAATATGGGAACTTTATACTGGCAATTGAACGATTGTTGGCCAGTTGTTTCGTGGTCGTCTATTGATTATCTCGGAAATTGGAAAGCCCTGCATTATCAGGTGAAAAGGAGCTTTGAAAATCAGGTTGTTTTGGTGGAAGAAAAGGAGGGAATTCTAAATTTTTACGGAATTAATGACGGATCTGATACAATTGAAGATGTAAACTTAGAGCTTGAAGTTAATAATTTTAAAGGTGAGAATATTCTTGCTGCAGTTTCAACCCCGAAACAGAATTTGGAAGGAGCTGTAAAGTTTGATTCTTCATCTATCCATGAACTAGTCGGTGAGGCTGATAAAAATGAACTTTTTTTAAATGTAATTTTAAGAGGAAAAGATGAAAAAATAATTGCCGAAAGCAACTATTTCTTTGCAAAGCCAAAAGATTTAAAACTACCAAAACCCAATATTCAGATTAAAAAAATCTCTGCAACAGAAATTGAAATCTCTACAGATGTTCTGGCGAAAGGTGTGTATTTAATAGGTGATACTCATTTCAGCGACAATTTCTTTGATCTGCTTCCCGGAACTTCCAGAATAATTAAATTGTCAAAACCACTGGAAAAAATTGAAGTGATGAGTTTGTGGGATACAATTAATTAAAATAACCTGAAAAATCAAATCAAACCTTCAAGGTTTAGCTTAGGAGTTATTAAATAAAAAATTGCAGTTCACAAAAGAATCAATTAATTTTACACTTTAAATATTTCCCTTTGCAGTACGCCCAGATTGTTTTACCGTTAAATTTAAAAGGATCTTTTACCTACAAAGTTCCCGAAGAGCTGCAATCCGAGATCCAGGTTGGAATGAGGGTTTTGGTTCCGTTTGGCGGCAAAAAAATCTACACAGGAATTGTTTTTGAGCTCCACGATGATGCACCGGAAACATTTGTTGCAAAAGAAGTCATCAGCCTTTTGGATGATCAGCCGATCGTTCCGCAAGAACAGATCAACTTTTGGAACTGGCTGTCGGAGTATTACTTATGCGGATTGGGCGAAATTTATCGCTTCGCTTTTCCTTCTTCATTAAAGCTGGAAAGTGAAACCTATTTGAAATTAAAACCGAATGTAACGGTTGATTTTGAAAATCTTGATGTTAACGAAATGTACCTTATTCAGGCATTAGAAGTTCGACAGCTGATTAATGTAACAGATATCGAAGCATTTATTCCAAAGAAAGATATTATCAGAACCATCAATTCATTAATTGACCTGCAGTATATAGAAATTGATGAGAAAATTGCTGAAAAGTATAAAGCAAAAGAAGTTGCTTACGTAAAAATTAAAGATGAGGTCTTAAAAAATCAAAACCTCACGGAAATTCTTTTAACCTTAAAAAGATCGCAGAAGCAGAAAGATCTTTTCCTGCATATTCTCGAAAAACAAACGGAAAATCCGGATGTTTCTATTAAAAAATCAGAGCTTTTTGAAGACGGTTATTTTGGAAGTTCACACTTCAAAAGTTTAGCAGATAAAAATCTTGTTGAAGAATATTACATGCAGAAGGACAGGCTCGAAAGTTATGAAGGAGAAATAGAAGAAATAGAAGAACTTTCAGAATCCCAGAAAACTGCAAAAGCGGAAATTGATGAAGCCTTTGAAGAAGGAAAAAATGTTCTGCTTCATGGGGTAACATCATCAGGAAAAACGCATATCTATTTAGATAAAATCGAAGAATGTATCAACGAAGGCAAAAATGTATTGTTTCTCCTTCCTGAAATTTCTTTAACAAAGCAGATCACACAACGATTAGAAAAAAAATACGGAAGACAGCTCGGCTTTTACCATCAGAAACTTACGGATTTTGAAAGGGTGGAAGTTTGGAAAAGAATCCGCCAAAATGATATTAAAATCCTTATCGGAACACGCAATTCATTATTCCTTCCTTTTCAAAACTTAGGACTAATTGTGGTGGATGAGGAACATGATTCCGCATATAGGCCTCGAGAGGTTTCCCCTTATTTCAATGCCAAAGATGCCGCGCTTGTATTGGGGAGTTTCTACGGTGCCCATGTTATTTTAGGTTCTGCAACGCCCTCTGTGGAAAGTTATTACAATGCCAGAAAAGAAAAAATGGCATATGTTTTTCTCGAGGAACGTTTTGGAAATGTCAGACTGCCGGAATATGAATTGGTCAATTTCAAAGAAGCTCAGGATTCTAAAAAAGTTTCAGGTAATTTTTCCTTACACCTTATTGATGAAATTAAAAAAGTTTTAGAGGATAAAAATCAGGTCATTGTGCTTCACAACCGTCGGGGTTACGCCAATGTGGTGGAATGTGAAACCTGCGGCTACGTCAATTATTGCTCCAATTGTGATGTCGTGATGACTTATCATAAAGCCGCAAATGAAATGAAATGCCATTACTGTGGTCAAAGGGCTTCGAAACCGAAAACCTGCCCTAAATGTTATTCTGAAAATCTGAATGAAAGAGGAGTAGGAGTAGAGCAGATTCATGAAGAAGTTTCAAAACTTTTTCCGGATCATGAAGTCGACCGGATGGATGTAGATTCCATGAGAAAAAAATTCGCCTACGAAAGATTATATGAGAAAATAGAAGACCGCGAAACCGATATTGTCGTCGGAACCCAGATGATTTCCAAAGGGCTGGATTTCAATCATATTGAACTCGTTGCCATTCCAAAGGCAGATTCAATGTTGTACGTTCAGGATTTCCGGGCAGAAGAACGGGCTTATCAGTTGATTACGCAGGTTTCGGGAAGAGCCGGAAGAATTTCGGGAGAAGGAAAAATTATAATCCAGACGTATCATCCGGAGCATTCTGTTTTCCAGTTAATTAAAATGAATAATCCGGCGAAAGTATACAAATACATTTTAACGGAACGCAAGAAATTCCACTATCCGCCTTTTACCAAACTCATCATGATCGAGCTGAAGCACAGGAGAGAAGATAAGGCCAACAGAGCTTCTCAATTTCTGGGGTCGATTCTTAGGAAATATCTTCCTGATGATTGCGTCCTTGGACCGGAAAAAGCACAAATTGCAAAACTTAACAACTTGTATCAGTTTCAGATCCTTCTTAAACTTCCGAGAGGAAAAAAATATGAAGAGTACAAAAAATTAGTTTTAACAAGTTTGAAAGAATTTGATGAAATTACTGCATACCACAGTATTAAAAAAGACGTTTTTGTAGATTTTTAACAAATTTTAACAAATTTTATGGGGTTTTATAAGGCCTCTCCGCACCTACTATTAGCAATATTTTCTACATTTGGTCGTTGATTATATGTTTGGCCTTTAACTTTCGATTTAACCGATTGATTTTTAATTCATCCAAACTATAGCAAAATGAAAAAATAGATGGTAAATTTCAGAAAGTATATTTCAGGTGTTGCGGTGTTGGCTGCAGGATTTTTCTTTGCCCAATCCACCGTTTCTACAGTGTTATACGCTCCGGGTTACGAAAATCAGAACAGCAGTTTGAATCTGCCTTCACCGATCACATCGATGGTAGAAAAAACGGTTCTTTCGGCAAAAGAGCTTGTAGACATTAATGTAAACACAATGATGACCGATCCGGTGCTGAAAAATGCAACCTGGGGATTCGTAGTGTACGACCCGAAAACGAAGAAAGTAATTTCCTCGTATAATGAAAATACTCCTTTAGTTCCTGCCTCCACAACGAAATTATTAACTACCGAAACAGCAATGAGCATGTTAGGAGAAAATTACCGTTGGAATACGCAGCTGGAATATTCAGGAAGTGTTGATGAAAATGGAGTTCTTAACGGAAATCTTTATATCGTAGGAAGCGGTGACCCTTCTTTGGGAACCAATAAAGCGGGAGCTTGGGCTTACAGAGATATTATTTCAGATTTTAAGGAAGGGCTTTCACGAGAAGGAATCAAAAAGGTAAATGGTGATATTATCATCCAGACAGCGCTTTTCAAAGGCAATATTTCAAAGCTTCCGGAAAATGTTGTGTGGTTGGAAAGTAATAATTACTACCTGCCTGCGGGAACTACACGTGAGATCAATCCTGCGAACGAAAAACTGATTGTTAAAAAATCTGCCAACTTCTCTACTGAAAAGAAATTTTTCTACGTATCTCCTTATAACAATCAGATGGTATATGCAGATAAATATGAAGGTGAAGGTATTTTAACAACAAAACTACCAGACGCTCCTGCTTATCTTGCCAATACTTTCAGAACAACTTTGGTGAAAGGCGGAATTCCAGTGACGGGAAAAGTAACCCCGAAAATGACGGATGCTAATCCTGAAAGCAGAAAAATGATTTCAACCTATAAATCTCCTACATTAGGCGATATTATTCATTACACCAATCAGCACAGTGACAACGGTTTAGCCGAAGCATTGCTGAAAACGGTTGGCTTCCAAAGTCTGGGAGACCAGACTACAGAATCCGGAAGAAAGGTAGTAACCGATCATTTGAAAAAAGAGGGTTTTGATATGATGGGGTTAAATTATATCGACGGAAGCGGGCTTTCCAGAAGCAACAACGTAACACCTATATCACAGGTGAAGTTTTTAACATCGCTGATGGATGAAAAATACTACAAGACCTATTTCAATTCATTACCGGTAGGTGGCCAGTCCGGAACGTTGAAAAAAATGTTTAATGGACTTGGGAACGGACAGGTTTTTGCAAAAACAGGAACATTAAACAGGGTGAAAACGTTGGCCGGTTATATGAAAACCAATACCGGGAAAACTTTGGTTTTTTCTCTATTGGTAAACAATTATACCGGGTCGGTAGACATGGTAAAGAAAAGAATGGAGAAAATTTTAGAGCCTGCACTGGATTTATAGAATTGTTAAAAATTTAAATAAGATAGAAACCTTTTAATCAATGATTGGAAGGTTTTTTTATATCTTTGATACAATTTTTATTATGTATGAGAAAATTCTGTTTTTTATTACTGGGCATCTTTACAGTACAGGAGTTGTGCGCTCAGAAAAACATAGACAATATTGAAAAAAAGGGATTCATTGCGAAAGAAATGAAGTCTTTCGCAAATAAGATGGCAGCTGGAAATACAAATCCGAATACCCTGAACTATGATCTGCAGTATCAGAGAATGGATGTTACTGTAAATCCTGCTGTGTACAGTATTGCAGGCTCTGTGACCTCTCATTTTAAACCGAATCAGAATATGAGCAGTATCTATTTTGATCTCGACGATCAGATGACGGTTTCTCAGGTTTCCTATCACGGGAACACTCTAAATTTTCAGCAGCTTTCCACAAAAGAAGTGAAAATTGATTTTGCTTCTCCGATTAATGCCAATGTGCTGGATTCTCTTACCATTACTTATTCTGGTGCACCTTCAACTTCAAACAATGCTTTTTTTAACGGAACTCAGGGCGGAACCGCAGTCTTATCGACACTGAGCGAACCTTATGGCGCTCAAGACTGGTTTCCAACCAAACAGAGTCTGAATGATAAAATTGAAAAGTTCGATATAAAGGTTACAACGCCTTCCCAGTACAGTGTGGCGGGCAACGGTAAATTGATGTCTGAAACCAATCTCGGAAACGGACAGAAACATACCTTTTGGAGAACACAGTATCCTACCGCTGCATATCTTATAGCATTCTCAATTACTAATTTTATTAAATTAAATGACACAATGGGAAATCCGCCTTTCCCGTTCGTAAATTATATATTTCCGTCTACTTCTACCAATACGACAAGTATGAGTAATATTGACTGGACAAAGACGGTGATGGATACTTTTGAAACGTATTTTGGGCCTTATCCTTTCCGGAACGAAAAATACGGACATATGGAATTCCAGGCAGGCGGCGGAATGGAGCATCAGACCATGTCTTCAATGGGTGGCTGGTCCAGGGGATTAATTGCCCATGAGCTTGCTCACCAATGGTTTGGAGATAAAGTTACCTGCGGTGCATGGAACGATATCTGGCTCAACGAAGGATTTGCAACCTACGGAGAACATTTGGCCAACGAAAAACTGCTGATGAACAACACAGATTTCTTAAATTATTTGCTGGGCCAAAAGAACTATATTACAAGCGCAACAGGCGGAAGCGTATATGTTGCCGATGCTAATCTCGGAAGTGTAGGAACTATTTTCAACGGGAGATTGTCGTATGCAAAAGGAGGATATGTGGTAAGAATGATTAAATGGATTCTTGGAGACACCGCTTTTTATCAGGCTATTAAAGAATATCATTCAAGGCCGGCACTTGCATACAGTTATGTAAGAACGCAGGATCTCAACGCTTCTTTATTGACTTCAACCGGAAAAGATTTTACAGAATTTTTCAACGACTGGATTTACGGACAAGGATATCCAACTTATGATATCCGTTGGAAACAGGTGGGGAATAGTTTAACAATAAGAGCTTCACAAACACAAAGCAGCCCTACAGTAAGCTTTTTTGAAATGCCTCTTCCCATAAAAGTAAACGGAACCGGTGGCCAGGTAGCGTATTTAGCACCGAATAATACAGTAAACAATCAGTATTTCACACAATCCGTAGCTTTTCCGGTAGCAAGCGTGGAATTTAACTATGAATACCAGATTCTGGAAAAAAATTCAACGGTGGTGCAGGATAATTCATTGGCCACTGCAGAATCTGTTAAAGACGAATTTGCACTATACCCGAATCCTGCTAAAAATGAAATCAATATCAAAGGTATAGACAGACCTGCGGAATTTATGATTTATTTCATAGACGGAAAACTCGTAAGAAAAGGCATTTATCAGCCAGGAAAACCAATCAATACATCAGAATTTGTTCCCGGAACTTATATTATTAAAATCAATGATAGGAATGTTAAGTTTTTAAAGAAGTAATGTAACTATCATATCAGATCAAAACCTTCAGAATTTCTGAAGGTTTTTTGTTTAAAAATGGATAATTGGAATTGGATAATAGATGTTTAATGATCTTTCTGCTGATAATAGTAAATCGATGAGTTCCATAGTAATATTTTTAAGGTTAAAATTTATATCAAATCTGAAAATTTTTCTGTCGTTTAATCGCTCTGTTGGCTTTACGTTTTGCCTTTCCGATTTTAAAATGAAACCATTTGTCTTTAAACAGGGTACGCATCACATTGTCAAAATGCCTTATGAGAACCAGATTTTTAAAGCCGCGCCATTTTTCCTGTGCACTGGAAGGCAAAGCTCTTACAGAAACTGAATAACCTTCGGTTTCATACTGGATATAATGCCACCATCCGGAAGGGATGTATAAGGTTTCTCCAGGCTCGATGATCGCTTCATAACCGTAGATATATTTCAATCCGGGAAATTCCTGGTAATCCGGTTCTTTAATATTGGCAATGGAATGAAAATTATATGGAAGCTTGTACAGTAAATCAGATTGCTCCCACGGAAAAAGCCAGATTCTTTTAGTGCCCTGAAACTGAGTAATAAAAACATGCGACATGTCAATATCCACATGGTTTCGGGTAATGGAACCTTCACCTCCGAAAAACATGAAGGGAAGCCATTTTAAGATTTTACCTTTAGTGACATCATTATACCAGATATCATTTTTGAGTTCCGGCTTAATGCTTAATAAATTAAACAAAAACAACCGATGCTCTGTGGGAGAGGAAGCAATCAGATCAAGATATTCTGAAAAAGTGCTTTGCCCGATTGGTTTGCTTGCCACTCTGTCCAGGGATTCAATTTCACTTCCGTAAATATTCACCGTTTGTTCTCCTGCGATTTCTTTAAAATAATCGTAATTCCACTTTGAAAAAGCTGGACTTTCAGGAGAAACAAAATCTTTTAGAATTACAGGTTTTGCCCGGCTTAAATAGGTTTTAAGAAATTGGTCGGGCGATATATTAATGATTTTTTGAACGGTTGATAGTCTCATTTCCTGAATTTATAGGACAAATATAATAAATAGTCTACCAAATTTATAGACTTTTAAAAAATATCATGACTTTATCCATGCTTTTTAGAATAAAACAGAGAAAGTCGGTTAGTTTACAGCGATTTTATTAAATTAGCAAATCTTAAAAATTATTAGAAATGATCTCTAAAAAGTATCTTGAAAATCTACAGAATGAACTGCAAAATATTGAAAACGACGGACTTTATAAAAGAGAAAGAATAATAACTTCTCAGCAGAGTGCGGAAATAGAAGCCAACGGAAAAAAGCTGCTGAACTTCTGTGCCAACAATTATCTGGGATTATCCAACCATCCGGAAGTAATGAAAGCTTCTCAGGAGATGATTGAATCCCACGGTTACGGAATGTCATCCGTTCGTTTCATCTGCGGAACTCAGGATATTCATAAGCAGCTCGAGCAGAAGATTGCCGATTTCTTAGGTCTTGAAGATACAATTCTTTATGCCGCGTGTTTTGATGCCAACGGAGGAGTTTTTGAACCATTGTTTACCGAAGAAGATGCCATCATTTCTGATGAGCTGAACCACGCTTCCATTATTGACGGGGTACGTCTTTGCAAGGCCGCAAGATACCGCTACAAAAACAACAATATGGAAGATCTCGAAGCTCAGTTAATTGCAGCTTCCGAAAAAAATCACCGTTTTAAAATCATCGTTACCGATGGTGTTTTTTCAATGGATGGGATTGTTGCCGATTTGAAAGGTGTTTGTGATTTAGCCGATAAATATGATGCTTTGGTGATGGTTGATGATTCTCATGCAACAGGTTTCATCGGAAAAACAGGCCGTGGAACGCACGAAGCCAACGAAGTAATGGGTAGAGTAGACATCATTACTTCCACCTTAGGAAAAGCGTTGGGAGGTGCTTTGGGAGGATTTACTTCAGGGAAAAAAGAGATCATCGATATGCTGAGACAGCGTTCAAGACCATATTTATTCTCCAATTCACTTGCTCCGGGAATCGTAGGGGCAGCTTTGAAAGTGTTGGATATGATTTCAGCAGACACTTCACTTCGTGATAGAGTAATGGAAAATGCAGAATATTTCAGGGCAGAAATGAAATCCAAAGGTTTCGATATTCCTGACGGTGATGCGGCGATTGTTCCGGTAATGCTTTATGATGCTCCTTTAGCCCAGAAAATGGCAGAAAAATTAATGAATGAAGGAATTTATGTGATCGGTTTCTTCTATCCGGTAGTGCCGAAAGGAAAAGCGAGAATCAGGGTACAGCTTTCTGCAGCTCATACAAGAGAGCATTTGGATAAAGCGATTGCAGCTTTTGAAAAAGTCGGAAAAGAACTAGGTGTGATTTCTTAATTAAGAATATTGGATGGGATGCTTCCACAAGTTCAATACGACATTGCTACAAAATGACCGCAAATAAAGTTGTTAGTATTAGGATTGTCATGCTGAGCCCGTCGAAGCATCTTTTCATTAATTATATTTCCAAATCAAAAGAATTTATTTTTAAAAATTATATAAAAACTTATCTTTGCGCATAATTTTTTTTGAAATGTTTTTTAAATCCAAGTATATAATTGAATTTTCAAAACCAAAAGAGGAAATTTTAGATGATATAGATAAAAATTTATATAAGAAATTCTTTGATTGGAACAAACGTTTCGCGGGAAAGGTGTCTGACAATAGTTTTGATGTTAAGTTTTTTCAGGATAAAATGTCTCCTTACTTTGAAGGGAAATTTGTCGGAAAAGAGAATAAACCAGAAAGTGTCGAATTGACCGTATATTCAGATGCTTTTTCCATTTTAGGAAGCATATTCGAAATCATGATTTTTTTGGGATTTGCGATTGCATTTTTTCTGCAAGAAAATTATTTATGGACTATCGATATGGTTATCATTTATATTTTAATTGTTTTATCACACCGGTTTAGGATTAATAATGCAAAAGATAATTTTTTTGAATATTTAGAGAAACTGGATACATTTAGTAAGATTGTTCCTGTTAAAAAATAGAATCTATACATGCTTTACACCATAATAAAAGCGCTTCATATTATCTTCATGGTAAGCTATTTTGCAGGGATTTTTTACCTTGTAAGAATCTTTGTTTACTATAAAGATACCGACGAATTTGCCGAGGAAAAAAAGAAAATTTTAAGAGAACAGTACACCTTTATGGCGCGTCGGCTATGGAATATCATTACCGTTCCGGCAGGTGTAATTATGACTGTCTGCGGAATTACTATGATTTTTCTGAATTTAGGATTAATGAAAACGCCCTGGTTTCATCTTAAACTAACGTTTCTGGTGGGTCTTGCAGTTTACCATTACTGGTGCTGGAAGAAAGTATTACAACTGAAACAACTTAACGGAAATACCTTGGGAACTGCCAATATAAAATTGAGACAGGCGAATGAAATCGCAACATTTATTTTGTTCCTTGTTGTATTCACGGTGATTTTAAAATCTCAGGTTATTGAATATTGGTGGCAATTAATCGCGGGATTTTTCGTTCTGGTATTTTTAATCATGATGACCGTGAAGCTGGTCAATAAAAAAAAGAAAAAGTAATGATTGGTTAATGGTTGTTGGCTAATGGTTGATCGTAACCTAATAAACTAACAGCTATCAACTAATAACATTTGACAATAAAAACTATGATTGCAATTTTAAAAAAAGAACTTTGGAGTTACTTCGGAAACTGGAGCGCATGGGTGATCATTGCGGCTTTCAGTCTGATCGCAACGCTATTTCTGTTTTTTTTCGACAACGATTCCAATATTTTTGAGATTGGAATGGCTTCTTTACAAAGTTATTTTGTACTGGTTCCATGGCTGTTAATGTTCATCATTCCGGCGCTTTCCATGAAAACCTTTGCGGAAGAACAGCAGACCGGAACACTGAACTGGCTCTTTTCCCAACCTTTGAAAGTTTCGGATCTGGTATTCGGGAAATTCTTATCCGTGTGGATTGTCGGTATTTTATGCCTTATCCCTTCATTGATTTATCTTTACACCGTTTATGTATTGGGCGTTCCGACCGGAAACATTGATCTGGGAATGACCTTCGGAAGTTATATAGGATTAATTATTTTAATTGCGGCATTTTCAGGAGTAGGAATATTGGCTTCGTCACTTTCCCAGAACCAGATCATGGCTTATCTGTTAGGCGTTTTCATGTGTTTCATCATGTATTTCGGGATCGAGCAATTGGCAAGTTATAAATTGCTTGGCGGTGCAGATTTTATTTTGCAGAATGTAGGTTTTTACCAGCATTTCCTTGGCTTTACAAGAGGGCTTATCGATTTTAAGGATGTTGCCTATTTCGTATTGATTATCGGTGTCACATTAGTTTTGTCCAATCATTTTATTAATAAAAAGAAGTAGAATTATGAAGAAGATATCATTTAAATCTCCGCTGGGAATTTTACTTTTCGTTATTGTACCGTTGGTCATTATTCTCGCCGTTTCAGGCATCAGATTAGATTTAACCAAAGAAAAAAGATATACGCTTTCCGACAATACCATCAAAGTATTGGAATCGGTAAACAAACCGTTGGTCGTGGATGTTTACTTGGAGGGAGACTTCCCGGCCAGCTTTAAGCAGCTTCAGAGCGAAACGAGGTTCATGCTTGAAGAATTCAGGAAGATCAATCCTAAGATCGATTTTAAATTTATCGATCCCATCAAAACCAAAATGTCCCAGGATACACTGATGGCGATGGGAATGCAGCCTTCCGTACTTCCGGATATCAAAGACGGGAAAGTTTCGCAGATCATGCTGTTTCCGTATGCGGTGGTAAAGTACGACAAAAAGGGAGTTTCCATTCCTTTAGTGGTACAGCAGTCCGGAATTGATGCAGACCAGCAGTTAACAAAATCCATCGAAAATTTAGAATACAATCTGGTTTCCAATATCAAAAATATTTCGGCAAACAGAAGAAAAAAGATCGGGATTTTGATTAATCAGGATGAGCTGAGTCCTACCGAATTTCAGGGATTCATGCAGCTGGCTACCGAAAGTTATGATGCAGGGCCTATCATTCCTAAAAACCAGACGGAGCTTACTTTAGCGGATGTTCCGATGCTGAAGCAAATGAGTGCCCTTGTTATTGCTAAGCCCAGAAAAGCTTTTACTGATGGGGAAAAAGTGATCCTGGATCAATACATCATGAACGGCGGGAAAACACTGTGGATGATTGATGCAGTAAATGCAGAAATGGATACTCTGATGAGGTCTCAGAAAGTCATGCCCTTTCCTGTAGATATCAATATGACCGACTTTTTCTTTAATTACGGAATCAGGATCAACCCGGCTTTGGTGAAAGATGTAAAGAAATTTGCATTGTTGAGGCTGGTGACCGGAGAAGTAAGCGGAAATCCTCAGTACACCAGTCTTCCGTGGCCGTATTTTCCGTTGGGAATCGCAGAAAACAAGAATCCGATTACCAAAAATATCAATCCGGTGAAATTTGAATTCCCGACTTCCATTGATACGTTGGGCGGAAGAAAAAATATTAAAACAAATGTCCTTTTTGAATCCAGTGAAAGAACGCTGCTAAAACAGGTTCCGAATTATGTGGATTTAAAAGAAATTTCCAGTGTCGACAGTCTCGGGCAAATGGAAAAGCCAAGCACCCCGAAAATTTATGCAGTAGCGCTGGAAGGAAAGTTCAATTCAGCCTATGCTTCAAGGATTGAAAGAAAATCGTACCCGAATTTCAAAAATTCAAGCTCCGAAAATAAAATGATCGTGATCGCCGACGGAGATGTAGGCCGAAATAAGGTTTTGAAAGGAGAACCGCTTCCTTTAGGGGTAGATTTGCTCACCAACGAACAGTTTGGTAACGAACAGTTCCTGAGAAATGCCCTCGACTATCTTCTGGACGACAGCAATCTGATGGAGCTTAGAAACCGAAACATCGAAGAAAGGCTTCTGGACCGTCAAAGAATCACCGAAGAGAAAAGCAACTGGCAATGGTTTAATTTGCTGCTGCCGTTAGCAATCATCGGGATTTTAGGAGGATTGTTCTTCTGGCTGAGAAAGAAGAAGTTTGGATAAAATAAAAAAAGAGAAGTTTTGGGCTTCTCTTTTTTTATTATTTGCTACCAATTTTTTGATTGATCTTCTAAATCTGTCTGGCTTATAAAATTTCCGTTCTTAAAATCCTCTTCAGACTTTTTAATTCTGCTTAATAGTGTTTCAACAGTTACTAGGAACAAACTTAGGATCTTCTTTCTCCACCTTAGATAAAATATATTCTTCAATTTTCTCAAAGAAACTTTCATCCTGCAGTTGAGCGAGATAGGTAATTAAGTTTAATTTTCTGGTTTGAATATCCATGACTGATATATTTAAATCAAAATTACAAATAAATCTTTAAATAAGATGCTTACATATCTCAATTAAACGCCCTCCTAAACTCCCCCGGCGACTGCTTCACCTTCTGCTTAAACAACTTACTGAACGACTGCGGATGTTCAAACCCCAGTTCATAAGCAATTTCGCTCACGGATAAATTGGTCGTGCTCAAACGCTCTTTAGCATGATCGATCAGCTTATTCTGAATATGCTGCTGTGTGTTTTGCTGCGTGTGAATCCGCAACAGGCTGCTAAGGTAATTCGGGGAAATATTCAGTTGCTCGGCTATGGATTTTACCGAAGGAATCCCTTTTTCCAGAAGATTTCCGCTGCTGAAATACTGCGAAAGTGTTTCTTCAAACTTCTCCAACAGTTCGTGACTGGACTTTTTGCGGGTAAAAAACTGACGTTCATAAAAACGCTCGGCGTAGATCAGGAACAATTCGAGCTGGGCAACAATCAGTTCCTGGGTAAATTTATCCGTGTTATTTTGGTATTCCTTTTCAATATTCCTGAAAAGATCAACAATAACCTTCTCCTCCTTGTCAGACAAAAACAATGCTTCATTGATCTGGTAGCTGAAAAACTCGTACGACTTGATTTTCTTAATCAGAGAAGTTCCCCAAAGAAAATCGGGGTGAATGAGCAGTAAATATCCTGTCGGTTCCACCACGACATCAGGTTTCATTTCAAGGCTCAGGAACTGAAGCGGCGAAACAAAGCACAGCACCCCGGAATCAAAATCGTATTCCTGCTGTCCGTAATTGAATTTCGCGTTGATATTCCTTTTCAGTCCAACCGAATAAAAATTCTGGATCCATTTCAGTTCCGTATCGTTCACCGGATACTGTACTTTACTGTAATCAATAAGGCTGATCAACGGATGTTCCGGATTCGGAAGATTACAAAATGCATGAAATTCTGAAATCGAATTAAATCTGAAAGTATGTTTCATACTGCTAAATTATTAATTATTTTGAATTGTTGAGCATCAGTTATTTACCGTATTTGAATAAATAATGAAATTTTTTAACAATAATATTTAAATCGATTATTTTTCAACTATCAACTATCAACTATCAACTATCAACTATCAATCATCAAATAGTACTGTACTCAGGGGCTTCGACAAGCTCAGCCTGACAACGTGTAATTGCAAGTAGTATTAGCGATGTCATCCTGAGCTTGTCGAAGGATCTCATTAAACATCCTGCTTTCGTGTTGTATACAAACAAATTTAATAAACTTACCAAACAAAATACACTGTTTGTATTGCATTAATAAACGAAGTGGAATTGTTTAGCTTAAAAAATGTAATGAATATTAAAATATCTTTGTCTATCCTTGCGATAAAAGATAAATTCATCATATTAAAAATAGACCAACGGTTCACTACAAACAATTTAAAATTTCTCTTCATCAGTTCCCGTAAAAATTCTATTTTTAAAAATCCAAAAAACATTCATCTGATGATCAGTAAAGCTCTCGAAATATGCTACGATTTTCCGTTTTTCTTACCCGAAGAACTTCAGGAAATATTTAACGCCCATGAAAAAATTAGCTTTCAGAAAGGAGATCTTATCCTTCAGGAAGGTAAAACCGCCAATGAATATTACATTCTGGAAAAAGGTCTTGCGCGTTCATTTGTAACTGATTTCAATGGCAACGATGTCACCACCAATTTCTTTGTCGAAAACGAAATCATTATCGAGGTCTCTTCATTGTTTCATAGAATTCCTACTCAGGAAAATATTGTGTGCATCACCGACTGCGAATGTTGGAAATTTGATTTTGAGACCTTTCAGGAGCTCTTTCATAAAATCCCCAATCTTAGGGAATGGGGAAGGGCGTGGATGTCACAGCAGCTGTTCATCGGCAAGCGGCGCTCCGTGGAGATGTTTACGCTATCCGCTACCAAACGCTACCTGAATCTTCTGGAGCAAAAACCGTTCGTCATACAATTCGCACCATTAAAGCAGATCGCTTCCTACCTCGGTATTACAGACACTTCTTTAAGCCGGATCCGCAAGGAACTCGTTTCTCATCCAAGGAAAATATAAATCTTGTCTTATGGCAAGTTGATTTTCATGGCAAGTTGATAATTTTGGGTACAGGTTAAACCAATACCATCACGCTATGAAAATCAATCAGATTTATGTTAATCTTCCCGTAAAAAACATACAGGAAACAAAAGCATTCTGGACGAATCTGGGATTCTCCGTGAATGAGCAGATTTCCGATGAAAGAGCAGTTTGTATCATCATGAACGATAAAATTTCCATCATGTTCCTGACGGAAGAATTTTTCGAAACTTTTTCAGAAAGACCGGTTCCGAAAGGAGATACTACACAGGTATTGGTCGCCATCGGCTTAGACAGCCGTGAAGAAGTAGACCAAGTGGTGAATGCAGCAGTCGCCAACGGCGCAACACAGCATGAAGAGCCGCAGGATCATGGCTGGATGTATCAAAATTCTTTCTGGGACATCAATGGTCATGGCTGGAATGTCATCTTTGCAGACCCTTCTCAGATTCCATCATAATAAATCAAAACACCAAAAAATATGGATACTCCAACATCAAAAAAATTAGACATTATCATTCCGGCGTTCCGAGGCCACAGTCAGAATTTCCTGATGGTGCTGGACGGAATCTCTGAAGAAGATGCCCTGAAAAGAATACAAGGCAGAACCAATCACATCATCTGGATGGCCGGAAACTTTTTGGATATGAGATATGCTTTAGGATCGGTGCTCGGAATTCAGGAAGAATTTGAATTTAAAGATGTTTTCTTTCAGGGAAAAAGTCTAGACGAAAGTCTTACTTATCCTTCTTTACACCAGTTAAAGGATGCTTTTCATAAAATTTCACCGCTTGTCTATCAGAAATTACTGGAAGCATCCGATGAAGAATTAGATAAAGCTTTTCCGATGGGAATGAACATCGACTTTTTCCCGGAAACGGTTCTGAATTTCATCGGAATGTGCATCGGAAGGGAAGATTATCTCTGCGGGCAAATAGGACTGATGCGAAGGATTCTTGGCTATGAAGGCTTAAAATATGAATTTGATAAAGATTTAAAATATTAAAATGAACCCAGTTGAAAAAGGCTACCAGAAAATCAATGGAATTGAGATGTATTATGAGATCTATGGTTCCGGAAAACCTTTGGTGCTGATTCATGGCGGAGGCGGTTCCATCCTATTTGATTATGAAAAGGTTATTGAAAGACTGGAAAATAAATTTCAGCTTATTGGGATTGATCTTCAGAATCACGGAAGATCAGGTCATCGCAATATTCCCGAAACTTTTGAACAGGATGCGCATGACATTGCCGCACTTCTGAAAAAGATTAATATATACAAAGCCTCATTTTGGGGATTCAGCAATGGCGGTAATACCGTGATGCAGGTCGCTCATCTGTATCCTGAAATGGTGGAAAAGCTGATCGTTGCCTCCGCATTTTACAAAAGAAGCGGAATGATGGACGGTTTCTTTGAAAGCATGAACAATGCAAGCCTCGATTCCATGCCCGAATCTCTGAAAACTAATTTTCTAAAACTCAATCCGGAATTTTCAGCCCTTGAAAATATGTTTGATAAAGACAGCAAAAGAATGCAGACTTTTGAAGACTAGGACGAAAATATTTTAAAAAGCATATCTTCTCCAACCTTATTTATTTCAGGCGATAAAGACGTCATGAAACCGGAACACACGGTGGAAATGTGGCGACTGGTAAAAAATTCTCAACTCATGATTCTTCCGGCAACACACGGCTCCTACATGATGGCAGATTTCAACGGCAATACCGATGAAAAACTTATCGACTTTACCGTAAACGAAGCAGAAAAGTTTTTAAATAATTAAAATTTTCATAAAATCTTTGCTGAGTGGAACGCCCTTGCGAACTTAAAAAAAGTATAGTAGTAAAAAAATCTTTGCGGCCCTTGCGTTAAAAAATAAACAATAAAATAAAAAATCATGGCAAAATTAAATTCTTATCTAAACTTTGACGGGAAAGCCGAAGAAGCTTTCAACTTTTACAAATCTGTTTTCGGAGGAGAATTTCTCGGTGAAATTTACAGAATGGGAAATGCTCCCGGAACCGAAAATCTTTCGGAAGAAGAAAAAAACAGAGTGATGCATATTGCCCTTCCTATCGGAAATGATCTTTTGATGGCTTCCGATATCGTTCCTAGTTTCGGACAAACGCTTACAGTTGGCAACAATAATTATGTTTCCATTTTCCCGGATTCCAGAGAAGAAGCACAAAGGCTTTTCAAAGGGCTTTCTGAGGGAGGCAGTATCGAAATGCCGCTCGAAGACCAGTTTTGGGGAGACTATTTCGGTAGTTTCCAGGACAGATATGGTATTCATTGGATGATCAATTATAACGAAGAGTATATAATATAGTTTATCTTTAATGGATTAAAGGAAGCGGAAACGATCCTTTCAAACACCAAATATATACTAATATGGAACCTATAAAAATTGATATTACGATTTTGGCACCTGTTCACAAGGTGTGGGATTATTTCAACGGCCCCGAACACATTACACAATGGAATTTTGCCAGTGATACCTGGGAATGCCCATCTGCTGAGGTAGATTTAAAAGAAGGTGGAAAATTTACGGCAAGAATGCAGGCAAAGGACGGAAGTTTTGGGTTTGATCTTGTCGGAATTTATGACGAAATAATCCCTGAAAAAAGTATCCGTTATCACATGGAAGATGGGAGAAAGGTGCAGGTAATTTTCGTTAAAATTGATGAAAATACTACAAAAGTTACTGAAATCTTCGACCCCGAAAAGCAGAATCCTGTGGAAATGCAGCGCGACGGATGGTATGCGATACTCAATAACTTCCACAAATACGTTGAAAATAATTAAATAATACTTTTCCGGTCATGATCAATTTGGTAATAATGGCAAAGTGCCTGAATTCGATTTGCGCCGTAAGCCACACTGCAAAGGGTACTTTCTTGCAGGGGATTATTTCCGCTCCGGCAAGAAGAGCTCTGGAAAAAGAGAAAATAAGCTCCCTCGAAAAACTTTCGGAATACTCCGAAAAAGAAATTCTTCAAATGCATGGATTTGGCAAAAATGCCATGGAAAAACTGAAAATCCACATGATGGAAAATGATAGGTATTTTAAAAATAGTGACGTCGGTATCCGTTAAATAATAATAATTAAATAAAATTCAGGAGCATTTAATAGAAAACCTGAAAAAACTAAACCACTATCATTTGCTGAATGAAATGCCATTGCTCACGGAAATCAAAGTCACGATATAAAAAAATACCTTGCGCCTTTGCGTTAAAATAAAACAGAATGATTAAGCTTATTATTTCAACATTAAATTAAAACAATGAACAACAATATCTTTCCGTGCCTTTGGTACGATGAAAATGCTAAAGAATCCGCAGAGTTTTACTGTAAAATATTTGGCGGAAAAATTACCGCAGACACACCGGTCGTCATGAATATCGAACTTTTCGGGCAGAAAATGATGCTTCTGAATGGCGGACCCCAATTCAAAAAAAATTCTTCAGTATCCTTTATGGTAATCTGTGAAACGGAAGATGAGGTACAAAAATACTGGGATCAGCTGATGCAAGGCGGAATGGCCCTTATGCCACTGGATTCTTATTCCTGGAGCAAAAAATACGGATGGCTGAAAGATAAATATGATGTTACCTGGCAATTATTCCATGGAGAAAAACGAGATGAACAGAAAATAATTCCTACACTTATGTTTATGCATGAAAACAACGGAAAAGCAATGCAGGCTATGGAATTATATACTTCAACGTTCCCCAATTCTAAGATCGGTAATATTCTGAGATATGGAGATGGAAGCGAAGGACATCCCATTTCAGAAGCACCTGAAAGCATTCAGCATGCCCATTTTGTGCTTGATGGCTACAGTTTTTTCTGCATGGACAGCTCTTATGATCACCAGTTTGGTTTTAATGAAGCAATTTCAATGGTGGTGATGACGGAAGACCAGGAACAGACCGACCGTTACTGGAACAGCCTCATTTCAGACGGAGGAAGAGAAAGTATGTGCGGATGGCTGAAAGACCGTTTTGGATTCAGCTGGCAGATTGTTCCTAAAAGATTAATAGAACTTATGAGTGATCCTGATCCTGCAAAAGCCCAGAAAGTAGTGCAGGCGATGATGAGAATGCAGAAAATCATTATAGAAGATCTGGAAAAAGCTTATCATTCTTAGAGTAATTTTGAATTTAACATTAAGAAATTAAGATTTTGAAGAATGCTATTTAAAAACTCTTAAAACGAATCAAACTGACTTTTAAAGAGTAACATCAATAAATTAGAGCTTAAAGAAAGCAGCACTTAACATTCTTAAACAAATCAATCTAATTGATTCTTAATTGAAATGCTTTAATAAACTTAAATTCTTAATGTTAAAAAAATAATTCAATTCCATAATCTGAAAACTAAAAATTAAAATGTAATTCATATTTATAAGATACCCTATTTTCGGCTTCGGCTTGCTGTTTGATGCTGTAAAGGAAATATCTTTTATGAAAACACAAAACAAGTCACAATCTAAATCAAAAGTACCAGCAGATGGTATCCTTCCGGAAATCATCCGGGAGAGCTACAGAGGAAGCGAGAAACTGTTGGATAAAAAAGCGGTTATTTCAGGAGGAGACAGCGGGATAGGTCAGGCTGTTGCCGTACATTTTGCCCGTGAAGGAGCAGATGTTACCATTATCTACAAAGAAAGTGATGACGATGCCGAAGAAACAAAGAAACTTGTAGAAAAGGAAGGCAGAACATGCATTTTGTTAAAAGGTGATCTTTCTAAAAAGAATTTTCAGAACAAATGTATTCAGAAGGTAAAAAAAGAATGGGGATATTTGGATATACTTGTTAACAACGCAGGAATCCAATTTCCGAAAGATGATATTGAAAACATTTCCGATGAGCAGATTCATCAAACATTTAACACCAATATCATTTCCATGATCTCATTTACCAGAGACTGCCTGCAGCTGATGAAAAGCGGTTCACGGATTATCTGCACAACGTCTGTTACAGCCTATCGGGGAAGTGATCACCTCATTGATTATTCGTCTACAAAAGGAGCGATAGCAACGTTTGTCCGCTCTTTGGCAACCAATATTGCAGAGAAAAACATTCTGGTAAACGGCGTTGCGCCCGGTCCGATCTGGACACCTCTGGTGAAAGAAACCTTTGACGACGTTTCAGATTTCGGAAAAGACAATCCGATGAAAAGGGCAGGACAGCCTTCGGAAGTGGCTCCGGCTTATGTCTTTTTAGCATCACAGGACTCCAGTTTCATTACCGGTGAAATCATTCATATCAACGGCGGAGATTATGTCGGCGGATAATACACATACAACACAACAGCTATTTTATACAATTATGGAAATATTACATTTTGATATTCAGATTAATGCGGAAGCAACAAAAGTATGGACTGTACTTTGGGACGATTTTTCTTTCAGACAGTGGACATCGGCTTTTACAGAAGGTTCTTTTTATCAGGGAAATCTTGAAAAGGGAAGTATTATAAAATTCCTCGATCCTAAAAATAACGGAATGTACAGTAAAATCGTACAATTGATTCCTAATGAAGTTATTACCTTTCTTCATCTTGGAGAAATTTATGAAGGTGTAGAAACACCCCGGGATTGGGGAGATGCGACAGAAAAATATATTCTGAAAGAAGATGAAAATACTACCCATCTGTTTGTTGAAATTGCAACTTCGGAAGAGTTCAAATCATTTTTTGAAGAAAAATTTCCGGTTGCATTATCCAATGTTAAAAATCTTTCAGAAAATCAGCTTTAAACAATCAGCTTGCTTAAAATTCTATACAACCATAAACCGAAGGTTTGAAGGAGTCCAAAGTCAAAAAAGCTGAGCTAAACTATTTAAAGTGCTTATTATAAAAAAGAAAGATTATAATAGCTTTTAGAGTCTTTTAACATATAATTTATTTTAACATTACGGAATTAAGTACCTTTAACTTAAAAAGACTTAATAAAATCAATGTATTGATTCTTAATCAGAATAAGCTTAACTTACTAAAATTCTTAATGTTATTTTAAGAATAAATAAAGTTTATTTAATTTAGAAAATTAAGAAAAGACTATAAAAAAAATTATTACTAAAATTTAAATTATGGAAACACTATCCTACGAAATCGTTATCAACGCTCCTAAACAAAAGGTATGGGACGTTCTTTGGAATGAAAAAACCTACAGTGAGTGGACGAAATTTTTCAATCCCGCGTCTGCTTCTGTGATGAAATCCGACTGGAAAGTTGGCGGGAAAACGTACTTTCTGAATACGGAAGGAGAAGGAATGGTTTCAACTATTGACAGTCTGGAAGAACCGGATCAGATAATCTTCAAACATCTCGGAATGGTAGATAAAGAAGGAAATGAAGACACTGAAAGTATGGAGATAAAACAGTGGAGCGGGTGCTTCGAAAAGTATATATTAATTGACTATGACGGAAGGACCAAGCTTCACGCTGAGGTTCAGGTTGAGAAAAACTGGGAAGATCACATGAATAAAGGCTTTACACAAGGCCTGGAAATTGTAAAAAATCTTGCAGAAAATAGTACCTTACCAGTCTGAACAAATATAGAATATGAAACTATTAACAATTCTGTTGGTAACCTTCGTTCTTGCTTTGGCAGGAACGAAAATTTTTCAGGGTGAATGGAACTTTTTATTTTCCGGAAACCTTGGAATGGCAGTCTTTATAATATTTACCGGGTTGTCACATTTTAAATTTCAGAAAGGAATGGAATTGATGATTCCTGATTTTATACCGGCTAAACTGTTTTGGGTGTATTTTACCGGAGTTTTAGAAATCGCTGCCGGAATAGGTCTAATGATTCCTTCCATCCGTGAACTCACTGCTGTTTTACTCATTATTTTTTACGTATTGGTATTTATTGCCAACATCAATTCCTCGCAGAAAAATATCAATATTTTTAAAGCAGATTTTACTGGCCCTGGAATGGCCTACCTTTATAAAGAGAGAATTCCGATGCAGATTATTTTGATTGTCTGGACTTGGTTTTTCGGGATTTATCTGAATTAATGCCATTCTAAAACAGAAGCATTACGAAAACATATTTCAGATTCTGATGTAACAATTATTGAGAATCAGGCGTCTTATTATGTAGACATGTAACCTAAACCATGAAATATGAACATCAACACTAAAATTTTAGGAATAACACAGATTGTCATATCCGCCATTATGATGAACGCACAGACAAACAGTACCAAACTGCCGGGAGACCCTTCTTTGGTTTCTACAAAAGCAACATTCGACCAGCTGATTTCTTACGACAAAGGAAACTTCAAATATAAAGTGGAAGATTACTTTGCAAGGCCAAAAGCTTCCCAGTTTAAAATTTCACCGGACGGACAGTATCTTTCTTACAAGGAAAAAGATAAGGACAGCAAAAACCACGTCTATGTAAAAGACCTGAAAACCGGAAAAGTTACCAAAGCTTTAGAAGAAAAAGACGACCTGATCCGAAGCTACGGATGGCTGGATAAAAAACGTTTATTCTATACACAAGATCGTGGCGGAAATGAAAACCTTCATTTATATGCCGCAGATATTGATGGTAAAAACTTAAAGGATCTCACGCCTTTCGACGGAATTACATTAGGAACCGTAAAACTTATTAAAGACACTCCGTTTGTGGTCGTGACCATGAACAAAAACAATAAGCAGATTTTTGAACCGTATAAAATCAATTTCAACACCGGAGAAATTACGCAGTTGTACGAGAACAAAGATGTTAAGAGTCCGATTGATGATTATATTTTCGATAAAGACGGAAACTTGCGCGGATACGTTGTTCTTGAAAACGGACTGACTTCCAAACTATATTACAAAGACCTGCAGACCGGCAAATTCAATCTTCTGAAATCTACAGACTGGAAAAATACGTTTTACATTGCCAGTTTTAATGAAAATTCTAAAAACAAAGATGAAGCATATGCTGTAACCAATCTTGATGGTGACAAATCCAGAATTGTTTTGTACGATTTAAAGAAAGATGCCATCATTAAGGAAGTATATTCCAATCCTGATTTTGATGTCAGTTCGATCAGCCTGGCCGGAAAAAATAGAAACTATGAGCTGGATTACATCAGCTATAACGGAATTAAAAATGAAACGATTTCCATAAGTAAATTCTATAAGGAAGTTCACGATAAACTGGCTTCAGAATTCGGCGACAAACAATTTTATGTTGTTTCTTCCGATGACAAAGATGAAAAACTGCTTGTCGTTGCAGACAGTGATAAACTGTACGGAAAATATTACGAATACGACACCAAATCCAAAACCATCAAGCTTCTTTTTGACCTGATGCCTCAGCTGAAAGAAGAAGATATGGCGGAAATGCGGCCTATAGAATTCAAAAGCAGAGACGGATTAACCATTCGAGGTTATATCACATTGCCTAAAGAAGCGTTGCAGGGCAAGAAAGTTCCTTTAATTGTAAACCCTCACGGTGGTCCGCAGGGAATCCGTGACGATTGGGGCTTTAACCCGGAATCACAGTTATTTGCAAGTCGGGGATATGCCACACTGCAGGTGAATTTCAGGATCTCCGGAGGATATGGTAAAGAATTCCAGCAATCCGGTTACAAACAGATCGGAAGAAAAGCAATGGATGACGTGGAAGACGGTGTAAAATATGTTATTCAGCAAGGCTGGATCGACAAAGATAAAGTTGCCATCTACGGCGGCAGCCACGGCGGATACGCCACTTTAATGGGATTGATTAAAACACCGGATCTTTATTCCTGCGGAGTTGATTATGTTGGGGTATCAAATATCTTTACCTTTTTTGATTCTTTCCCGGAGTACTGGAAGCCTTACAAAGAGATGGTGAAGCAGATCTGGTACGATCTTGATAATCCGGAGGAAGCCAAAATTGCTAAAGAAGTTTCGCCGGTTTTCCAGATTGATAAAATTAAAAAACCTTTGTTTGTGGTTCAGGGAGCGAATGACCCAAGAGTGAATATCAATGAATCTGATCAGATCGTAAAAGCACTGAGAGCAAAAGGCTTTGAAGTTCCGTATATGGTAAAATATGATGAAGGCCACGGATTCGGAAAAGAACCAAACCGCATAGAATTTTACAAAACTATGATGGGTTTCTTCGCCAAAAATTTTAATCAGTAAATCCAACTAATTTTTATAATTATCCAATGGAAGGTCAGTGTGGCTTTCCATTTTTAGTTTAACGTGAATTCGAGCGTATTTAATTTATAGATTCCAATTTATATAAAAAGAAACGATTTGCTCATTAATATCTTTGAAAGGACTGTTGACAAAAGAAACTTCAAGCATCCAGCCTCCAACCTCCCTCTTCCAACCTATTAATCCGATTTCTACTTCGAGCTCACGTTGTTTTATGTCTGAAATTTCTTATTATAGGTATCTATCCTAGCCCCGATAGAAACGGCATCCTTTTTTGTTCCGCTGAGGTTATGAATGGGAAAAACAAAAAAGATAGAGTGGATAGCGGGAAATAGCTCCTAAAAAAAGATGTACAAATTCTACATCCAAAAAAATACGATTAATGAAAGAAAATCCTGAGTTCCCAAAAAATATTTTAAATTTATTAAAGTAAAACAAAAATTTCAATCGTCATAGCAATATGGAGGTTGTCGAAAAAATAACAATGCCACAGAAGGAGAAGGACAATATCATCTCTCAAACCGTTTCAAAGTACGGAGGAAAGCTGATGTCTTATATTCGTCCCAAAGTGAAAAATGCGGAAGATGCGGAAGATATTCTGCAGGAAGTGTGGTATCAGTTCAGTAGTCTTACCAATCTTTCCGAGATTGTAAACGTGGGCGGCTGGCTGTACAGGGTAACGGCCAATAAAATCACCGACAAATACCGAAAGAAAAAGACAGAAAATCTTGAAGATTTCGTGTATGAAGACGAGGACGGAGACTTTTCCATTAAAGATATTCTCCTGATGGATGAAAGTGCCGGTCCGGAAGTGAAAATGTTCCAGGATGAAATCTGGAAAAAGCTGTTTGAAGCACTGGAAGAACTGCCGGAAAAACAAAGACTGGTGTATGTTGAAAACGAGCTCAATGACAAAACCCTTCAGGAGATAGCCGACGAGCATGGTGAAAATATCAAAACCATTATCAGCCGTAAAAATTACGCAGTAAAACACTTACGAAACAGGTTGAGAACATTATACGAAGATTTAAATAGTTAGTAAAAAGAAAGATATGAATCATAAACATAAAAAAGGCTGGATTTTTTTAATACTTTGTCCGCCGTTGATTTTTTTAGGAGTGACCTGGATTGTGATGGCCCTTTGGAATCATCTTCTTCCAGAAATACTGGGTGTGAAATCCATCACATATTGGCAGGCTATGGGAATCCTGATCTTATGTAAAATCCTTTTCGGTGGCTTCCATTTCGGCAAAGGGATGAGAGATTTCAAAGAAAGAAAAATGAGAGAGAAAATGATGCACCTTTCTCCTGAAGAAAGGGAAAAATTCAAGGAAGTCTCGAAAAACAGATGTGAAAGCGGTTTTTTCGGAAGAAATAAAAAAACAAACGAATAGTTGAAATTTAAGAAGTAGTAAAGTAAAGTTCAATACCATTCGTCTTTATAAAAAGAAGTAGTAAAATTTAAAATTAAAAAAAATGAAAAATTCAGTATTAAAAGGTGCTCTCGGAGCATTAGCTGTTGCAGGCGTTGCCCTGATCGTTAAAAAAGCAGCCCAAAGAAAAAGATTTGTAAAAGGTATTTTCGAGGAGTACGGAATCAAAGAAAAATCACCTTTCGGACTGGCTGATAAAATCAGGGAAATGAACGACGAGCAATATCAGGAGCTGAAAGGAAAATTCAGAAAAGAATTTGCTTCAAAATGCCACCACAGATTTGAGAAGAAAGAAAATATTGCGGAAGCATAATATAGAAAGTAACTAAATAGAAATTGTTTATTTCGGCTCGGGAAGCTTCGCTTCCCGAGCCGAAATTTTTTATAGTCATTGCGATGAGCGGAGCAAAGAAGCAATCTCAAAAAAGCATCAATTTATGACATGAAGCTTCTGCTTCTGCTAATTTTAAAAGAGCTTTTGGGCTTTGTCGAATTGTATTTATTATTTTTTTTAAGGCAACTTGATTCCATCGTAAAGCAGTATTTATTTTTTCATTAGAAGCTTTTTCCAGCTTTCCGCACTCGCTATTTTTTGGTTTTGGCCCGGCGGCGAAGCCGCCGAGCCGAAACCAAAAAATGAGCTCAGACAATTGCTTCAATCTGGGCTAGGGCAGCAGTCGGAATAACCTCATTGTAGGGTATTACATATTTTTGTCATGCTGGAAGCACCTAACAATAATTTTAACAATACTCAGTTAAACGCAATACAATGTATACAATCCACTCTCTTTTCGCTCAATGTTAAAAATAGCTCCGTCGGGATGCTTCCAGCAAACTCATAGTAAAAACAAAGCGCTTAGCCATTAACCACTTCAAAACATTTTGAAAATAAAATCTGCGCAATCCGTGAAATCCGCGGGATAAATAAAAAAGCTGCATTTATTTGTATACTTCGCGTTAAAATAAATTCCCTCACTTTGCCCGCAATAACAAATTCCTTACTTTTGTATAGCTCAATGAAAGATTACTACTATTTTCTCGGGATTTCGCACGATGCTTCAGAAGAAGACATCAAAAAAGCCTATCGCAAACTATCCTTAAAATACCATCCCGACAAAAACCAAAACGATGATTTCTTTGCAGACCGCTTCAGGGAAATACAGGAAGCCTATGAGACATTGAGTGATAAAAGCAGGAGATATGCTTACGACCAGAATTTAGAAAGTCAGCAGAAAAGCTTCCGGTATACAGTTCCGCCTTCCATCAAGACATTTTCAGCCAATAAAATCCATGCAAAAAAAGGAGAAGAAATTATTGTAACCTGGCAGACGCAGAATGCGGATGTGGTGAAAGTTTTGCCTTTCGGACTGGAAAAAGCGTACGGTGAAAGAGTATTTAAAATTACGGAATTCAAAGATGGTAAATTTCAGATCTTACTGCATGCTACCAATTCATTGCTGCATAAAACGGCGGTTCAGGGAATTACCATTACAGAAGTTTTTGAAAGTGATACGGAGAAATTCAAAGATAAAGCGGAAGAATTATTCAGATCACAGCCGAGAACAGCTGCAAATCCACAGGGACTGCCAAAAATTATGAAAATAATTGTGGCCGTTGGTTTATTAGTATTGGCTCTGTATTTTTTAATAAAGAGCTTCGGGTATTAAGCCATTTTCTTTCTTCCAGGGCATTTCTTGCATCGCTTTCCTTTTTTAAATTTCTTGCAGCAGGATTTCTTCTCACCACAATACATTTCTTCAGAGTTTGCAGAATACACAGGCGCTAAAGGCGGCACTTTAAATGGAACGATCATATTCATGCTGCAAATATATTAATTTAGAATAAATACAGATAATAAAATAATATGAATTTTATTAGGTTGAATGTTAAATATTTAGAATTTAAATAATCGTACTTTTTATTTTTCATTTATAAGAAGTGAAAAATCAAATAAAATCGGTTACTTGTCGAAGATCTCCTGGTAAATTTTGAAATATTTTAAAAATAAAACGGTTATGAGAATTTATATTGAAAAATAATTTTACCTGATTTTACGTTTAATATGATAATAAAAACCTGTTAATTCTGAATAAGATAGAATACATTGTCGATTTTAGTGCGATTTCGATTTACTTGTACAATTTTCTAAAAAATCGTAATTTTACGAATCTTTTTTACAACAAAATCTAATAAATAAAAATGAATACAGAACAGTTTGTGAGCCGCCACATTTCCGTAAATGAAGCCGATAAACAGGCAATGCTGGAAAAAATTGGCGTTTCAAGTGTTGAAGAGCTCATCTCTCAAACCATTCCTTCTTCTATCCGCTTAGAGAAAGATCTTAACATTTCAGAACCGCTTTCAGAATACGAAATGCTGGGTCATTCCAAAGAATTGGCATCCAAGAATACGGATTATACCAGCTATATTGGTTTCGGATATCATAATACATTGTTGCCGTCGGCTATTCAGAGAAATATCTTCGAAAACCCGAGCTGGTACACAGCGTACACTCCATACCAGGCGGAAATAGCACAGGGAAGACTGGAGGCTCTTCTTAATTTTCAGACTGTTGTATGTGACCTCACAGGATTTGCCCTTGCAAATGCTTCTTTGTTGGACGAGTCTACCGCAGCAGCAGAAGCAATGCATATGTTCTTCAATAACAGAACCAAAGATCAGAAAAAAAGCGGAGCCAATAAATTTTTCGTTTCAGATCTCGTATTGCCGCAAACGGTGTCCGTTTTAAAAACAAAAGCGGAAGGGCTTGAAATTGAGATCGTAGAAGGAGATCATGCTTCACATGAATTCGACGGTTCTTATTTTGGAGTTCTATTACAATATCCGGGAAAAAATGGGATTGTTTTAGATTACACTCAAAATATTGCCGAATATAAAAAATCTGATCTTCAGGTAGTCGTTGCCTGTGATCCGATGGCTTTGGTGAAATTAAAGTCTCCTGCATCCATGGGAGCAGACTGTGCCGTTGGAACAACCCAGCGATTCGGTATTCCTTTAGGTTACGGTGGGCCTCACGCAGCGTTTTTCTCATGTAAGGAAGATTATAAAAGAGATATTCCGGGAAGAATCATTGGCGTTTCTCAGGATGCTTACGGTAAACGTGCCCTTAGAATGGCATTGCAGACCAGAGAACAGCACATCAAAAGGGAAAGAGCAACATCAAACATCTGTACCGCTCAGGTCCTTTTAGCAGTAATGGCCGGAATGTATGCAGTTTACCACGGTCCGAAAGGATTAAATTATATCGCAGATCAGATTCACTTTAAAGCAAATGCGCTTAAGAACGGACTTAAAGCGTTAGGATATAATATCGTTGAAGAACCTATTTTCGATACGGTAAAAATCAACCTTAATGAAGATGAAAAAGGAAGATTGATGAGAATGATGCTAGATCACAAACTCAACCTGAATTATTTCACGGACGGTGTGGTAAGTATTGCGATCAACGAAAGTACAACATTGGATAAATTAAATTATCTGATGGCTTCTTTTGCGCAGTTTAAAGACAAGCAGACATTCAAATTAGAAATTAAGGAAGGATACAGCATTCCGGAAGAGAATTTAAGAAAAGACGAAATTCTTACGGAAGAAGTATTCAACAAATACCATACGGAAACAGAACTGATGCGTTACATCAAGCGTCTTGAAAGAAAAGATTTATCATTGACACATTCGATGATTTCTCTAGGTTCTTGTACGATGAAGCTTAACGCAGCAACTCAGATGTTACCGCTTTCATGGGAAAACTGGGGGGCTGTTCATCCTTTTGTACCGGTAAATCAAGCAGCAGGTTATCAGGAAATGATCAGCGAGCTGGAAAAAGATTTAGCTGAAATCACTGGCTTTGCAGGAACTTCTTTACAGCCGAATTCCGGAGCGCAGGGAGAATATGCAGGATTAATGGTGATCAGAGAATACCATATTTCAAGAGGGGAAGGACACAGAAATGTAGTGCTGATCCCACAATCGGCACACGGAACAAATCCGGCTTCAGCAGCCATGGCAGGAATGAAGATCGTTGTGGTGAAAAACCTTGAAAACGGTGAAATTGACTTCGATGATTTAAAAGCTAAGGCAGAACAGCATTCCGAAAATCTTTCTTGTGTGATGATCACGTATCCGTCAACTTACGGATTCTTTGATGCTAACATCAAAGAAATTACTTCTTTGATTCATGAGCACGGCGGACAAGTGTATATGGACGGAGCTAACATGAACGCTCAGGTAGGATATACAAGTCCGGGGAATATCGGGGCAGACGTTTGTCACTTAAACTTACATAAAACTTTCGCAATTCCTCACGGTGGTGGAGGCCCTGGAGTTGGCCCGATCTGTGTGGCTAAACATTTAGTTCCTTTCTTACCTTCCAATGCAAATATCAAAATCGGCTCTAAAGAATCGATCGAAGGTATTTCCGCAGCACCTTACGGTTCCGGATTGATTTTGAATATTTCTTACGCCTACATCAAAATGCTAGGAACTTCTGGATTGAAAAAAGCAACGGAACATGCTATTTTAAATGCTAATTATTTAAAAGAAATTTTAGCGGAGCATTTCCCTATTTTATATTCCAACGAAAACGGAAGGGTAGCACACGAATGTATCGTAGATTTCAGACAGTTTAAATCGTTAGGAATTGAAGTGGCTGATGTTGCGAAAAGATTAATGGACTATGGATTCCACGCGCCGACCGTTTCTTTCCCGGTTGCAGGAACATTGATGATTGAACCTACGGAATCTGAAAGCAAAGCTGAAATCGATCGTTTTGCTGAAGCTTTAATCGCCATCAAACATGAAATTGATGAGATTGCAAACGGAGATGCAGATCCTGCAAACAACGTATTGAAAAATGCACCTCACACGGAACAGCTGGTAATCTCAGATTCCTGGGATAAGCCTTATAGCAGAGAAAAAGCAGCATATCCGCTGGAGTGGGTGAGAGATCACAAATTCTTTGCTTCTGTTTCAAGAGTAGACGAAGCATACGGCGACAGAAACTTAGTGTGTACTTGTGAGCCAATTGAAGCGTATATGTAATTAAAACTTTTTAAATATAAAATCCCTTTCAGTGATGAGAGGGATTTTTTTGTGTCATTGCGAGGAGTGAAACGACGAAGCAATCTTGTTCAATGAAAAGGGAAAATATTTATATTTTTAATATTTAATACTCATAAAAAATAAAAATTTAATTTTTTTCTTTAAATCGATCATTTTTTTACTAATTTATTTCGATACTTTTCAGAGTATTGATCCGGCTTTAAATTAGTATAAAAATAATTGTTTAATCCCGCAATCATTTGATTTTTAGGCTCTGGCAGGATGCAACAGGATGCCTGTGTTTACGTTTGTGTTTAGATTAGTTAACATAAAATTAATCAATATGATAAAACCATTACTATCTAAACGTACGCTCACGGCTTTGCTGTTTTGTGGGTTGACTTATTCCACATTTGATGTACATGCTCAGACATTAGCATTTCCGGAAGCATCCTGGTTTTGGAAGATATACGACAGGTGCGAGAGGCGCTGCTAATCCTCAGGTTTATTTAGTGACCAACTTAAACGACAGTGGTCCCGGTTCATTCCGTGATGCAGTGAGTCAGCCCGGTAGATTTGTCATCTTTAAAGTAGGAGGAATTGTGAATTTACAATCCATCGTTGCCGTAGCGGCTAATACAACGATTGCAGGACAGACCGCTCCCGGAGAAGGAATTGTCTTTTTAGGACCGAGAGTTTCCTTTACAGGAGCCAATAATACGATTGCAAGATATTTGAGAATTCGTTATGGAGGCACCTCCCAAAATCAGGATGCTTCCGGGATAGCAAATGGAGCTAATATCATTTTAGATCACATGACCTTCACCTGGGGTACAGACGAAGTTTTCTCGGTAAACTGGGATAATAACGGTACCGCTCCGGATAATATAACGATCCAGAATTCTATTATAGGGCAGGGAATGCACCGCCACAATCACTCTGCCGGAGGACTGATGCAGCCTCCACCGGGAGGTAAGATAAGTTTAATAGGAAATTTATACATCTGTAACAAGACACGAAATAATAAAATAAAAGGAATCAACGAATTTGTAAACAATGTGGTGTACAATTGGGGAAACTACGGAAATACGTATGGACATACCCAATCCGGCGAAGCCTATATTATGGGCGGAGATTCGGTGGGAAGCTCTTTCGCAAATATTATCAACAATTATTTTATTGGCGGACCCAATACAAGCAATACGGTTTCTACGCCTTTCAGTGTAGGAAATGCTAATTTTAACCTTTATGGTTCCGGAAATTATTTCGACAATAATAAAAATGGAACGTTGGACGGTACCCTCGTTCCTCAGGATTTAACAGGATATCCGGTTGGAGATCCTTCAGCGATACAGTCTGCACCATACGATTATCCTATGAAAAATCCTGTGTTAACAGCTCAGGCTGCGTACGATAATATTGTTTCGGGAGTAGGGGCGTCTTATCCGAGACGTGACCAGGTGGATAATTTAATGATTTCAGACTTGCAGTCGAAAGGAACAACCGCTACCTATGTATATGTGCAGGCAGATTTGGCCAACCAATTTAGCTTTACAAATGGAGGCGCAGGACACGTTTATGGCGCGCCGGCTCCTTTAGATACGGATAACGATGGGATGCCGGATGCTTGGGAAGATGCCCATGGAACCAATAAAAATGTTTTCGACGCCCTGCAGGTCAGTGCGAATAATGCGCCGTATCTGAATATTGAAGTGTATATTAATGGTTTACCCAATTCGGCGCCACCGGATTTCATTATTCCGCCAACCAATCTGAATTTCACCAATGCCGTGACAACAACAGGAAACCCTTCTGTAAGCTCTTTGACGGTCAACTGGGAGGATAACGCCGCTAATGAAACCGGTTATGTTCTGGAACGTTCAGATAACGGAACGAATTTTACGGTGATTGCAACATCAGCTGCTAACACGACAACATATAACGAAACTGGTTTAACACCAAATACACAATATTATTACAGGGTGAAAGCTGTCAATGCTTCAGATTCCTCTGTGTACACTTCAACTGCTTCAGTAACAACACCTCCGATTCCTTCACCTCCAACCAAAGCGATTAATCCGATTCCTTCAAATGGAAATAATAGTGCAGAATTAAGTAGCGGAAATCTGCTTTTAAGATGGAATGGAAGCGCAAACACCACAACATATTCCGTTTATTTCGGAACAGATCCGGGTAATCTGAGTAATTTAGGCACAGTACCTTACAGTGCATCACCGTCTTATCAGATGAATAATCTGAATCCTGCAACGGATTATTATTGGAGAATTGATGCCACAAATGCTTTGGGAACCGCGACAGGTGATATTTGGTCTTTTCGGGCATTAACACAGACATTAGTCGGAAGCTGGCCTTTTTCAGAGACTCCTTCTTCAGGCGCACAAATCACAGATATAACTTCTTTTGGCAATCATGGAATTTTAAATACTTCTTATGATAACGCTGCTGTGAGAGTTCCCGGAAAAGAAAATTACGCCCTTGATCTGGCTACTTCACCTAATAATATCTACATTGCAAGCATTCCCCATCAGGATCAGATTTTATTTAATACCAATTCTTTTACGGTATCTTACTGGATGAAAGCACCCGCAAGCATGATCCCGTCTTCTTCATCTACAAGTCTTTATGTTTTATGTAAAGGTTCCATTACGGCTAATTCTTCTACGGGAGCCACCGGCAAACGTTTTAATGTAGAAATTAAAGGAGGGCAGCTTCGTTTTGCAATAGATGATAATGTGACGAAAAAGGAAATCACTTCACCCATTGCCAATTATTTTACCAATAACTGGGTGCATGTTGTGATCCAGCGTGATATTATCGCTCATAAAATGAGAATTTATACCAATGGTGCTTTAAGTTCTGAAGGAGATGAAAGTGCTGTTTCAGGAATTGGTGAAACGAGTGATTTTGTAATTGGAAACATAGGAGAATTGGAATTTCAGGCAACTGCCAATGCTTCTGCTCCCTACAAAGGTGCGTTCGATGAACTTAAAATGTACAACTATGCATTAACGGCTGCGGAGGTTTACTCTTTGTATAATCAGGCTGTATTGAGTAATAATGAATTTAGCATCAGCAAAAATGTGGGAACAGTATACCCGAATCCTGTTAAAGATCAGATTTCCATTCAACTTCCTGAATATAAAAAATCCAGCCTTACGGCGACGGTTATTGACATGTCTGGAAAGATCATTGTTAAAGAAAAAATTAATGCTAATGGAAATGGAATTTTTAATTTAAACATGGCAGGCCGAAAAGCAGCCGGAAACTATATTCTTAATGTTTCAGATGAGAATCTGAATAGCAATTTTAAAATTGTTGTTCAATAAAAAGAACATACTTAGTTCATTCATATTATATTAGAAGAAGTCCCTTTCAGTGATGAGAGGGATTTTTTTTATGGCATGATTTGTAGTTTGTCACTTCCAGTAGCTTTGAAAAAAGCATATCGAGAAATTATAGTTTAGGATTGTATATTCAACAGTTCTAGATACATTTTTCTTCGCTTTGCTGTGAAAAACACTCGAACTGACGTAGCGATAACTTTATTGCTTTATTTTTTCACCTTCAAGCTTTTTGATAAGGTTTCCTTTCACCACTGTAAAAGCATAATCTTTCGCTTCCGCAAAAGAGATATTGTATTTTCGGTCAATATTTTTTAGATCATCAGGAAATTTAGATAACAGCTGATTGTAAAATGAATCAAGGAACTCTTCTGAAGGCATTTCATAATTAATTGTAAGCTGAAAACGTCTTAGGAGAGCGGTATCTATAATTTCAGGATGGTTTGTTGCACAGATCAGCAAAGCGTTTTCCGGGTAATAGTCGATCAGCTGAATCAGAGTATTTACAAGACGTCTCATTTCGCCAACATCTTTGTCGTCACTGCCTCTTGCTTTGCCGATCTGGTCCAGCTCATCAAGAAAAAGCACCGATCTCTCCCTGGCTGCCTTATCAAAGATCATTTTAATATTCTGCGAAGTTTCCCCGATTCTTGAAGAGACGATATTGCTTAAATTGAGAATAATAATATTTTTACCCAATTCATTCGCGACAGCTTTTGCCGTCATGGTTTTTCCGCATCCCGAACTTCCCTGAAGCAATACTTTATTGTTTACCGGGAGTCCGTATTCCTGCAATTCCCGGGCATAGGTATTTTCTTTGATCAGCTGTGTAATCAGTTCCTTATTGCGCGTATCAAGGAATACATCTTTGAGTGCAATTTCTTCTTTATCCTGTATGATAAGGTTGTAGAGGTTCATGGGGAAGAATTTACCGGTAAAGATAAAAGTTATTCAACAAAAAAGCCGAACAAATACATGTTCGACTCTATCGGCTATTATAAAAATTAAAAATTGTCCTTAGTGTGGATTGTTACGTTTTTTCAGCCCTTTTACTCCCTTGAGTAAAAGAGCAGTCAACCTTTAAAGATTGAAAACATAAAACAATATAATTCATTTGTGAGTTCTCAGGCTTCTTAGCCACAGAATTAAATTAGTTTCTTTCTTCTCTCTTAACTGTTGCGAAATAAGAAGAAAAAACGACTAAACATGTTGCGATTCCGATGTAAGCGATCATTTTATTGTATTTTTAATTATTTGATTAATTATTGTTAATTTGATATTGCAATATTACGACAATAAAATAATACCTACAAATAAAAATTATGATGTATATCAGTGTTTTAGAGCTATTAAATTAACTTTTCAGCTAAAATATGTTTACAAATATTTAATATAAAACTAAAAATTAATTTGTGAATTTATTAATTTTTATTAAAATTTTTATAAATATTGCAATGTAATGTATTTTAACTTCAAGACTTAATAATCAAAATGCAAAGCATAGGATGAAATAAAACCTGATTTAAATCACTTTTATTTGATTAAATTGCCCCAATGTTAACAAAAATTAATTTTTATTCTAAATAGAGTGAATTGAAATAATACCATAATAATCCATAAATGATTTTGAAAACCTGTGAGTTATGATCAGTAATGGAGTATGTTTAAAAAGAATATTTAAAATACTGTAAATGACAAGCAGAGATAAAATTGTCTTTCTGTAAGAAAATTATTGATATAATTTTTGATCTGTTTCACAGTAAAAGCTTCTCCTTTTTCCTAGTCCGGTTTGCTTTTTTATCAGTTTTTGTCCGCATTTCGGGCAGGTCTTTTTGGTGTGGGCAAGCCAGTGTTTTTTGAGTGTAAAATCTCTCTTCCATTCCAGAAAATCGAAGCTGTAATTTCTGGCTTCTTTAATTAATTCTTTTATTTTAGCCGACGGCATTTTTCCTAAAAAGCTTTCCGGCTGTACCCCGATCCTGAAAAGAACTTCATTTTTAATAATATTCCCGACCCCGGAAAAGATATCCTGATCCATAAGGGCATCACAAACCATCATTTCAGGATTTGACTTTAATTTTTTTTCCGCTTTATTTGGACTCCAGATATCGCTCATGACATCGGCTTCCCAGTCTATACCTGCTAAGAATTGAGAATCTACCATTTTTACGTGACAGGTGTAAAAATACATGCCGCCATCTGAAAACAGTAAAGCCAGTCTGAGCTGGCGGTCAGGTTTCGTCTGTTCATCCACACTGTGAGAACCGAACATCAGCAGGTGAATTCTCACCGCCACGTCATTGAAAACAAGATATGTTTGCTTTCCAAAAGTTTTTATTTCCTTAAGGGTTTTTCCAATAAGAATTTCTGTATCGATTTTAGCATTTCCGGAAGCTTCAAGAACCTTTTTGCCTTCAAATTTCTGAATGCTTTCTTTCATTAAACGTATGGAAGGACCTTCGGGCATGATTTGATTTTATATCCGAAATAACAATAATTCTGCCACAACAAATTGTGATGGCATCAGAAGTAAGCTTATGATAAAAATTGATTCCGATATATTGAAAAAAATAAAATTTAAACTAATTTTGACACATGATGAACTTAAACCAGATTTTCACGAATCAGCGTACAGGCAACAATCCGAATACAAAAGCTTCAAGAACGGATTTTCAGAGAGATTTTGACAGAATTATTTTTTCATCCGCATTTAGGAGACTTCAGAATAAGACTCAGGTTTTTCCTTTACCGGGAAGTGTTTTTGTGCACAACCGTCTTACCCATTCACTGGAGGTTTCTTCTGTGGGACGCAGCTTGGGAAGTGTAATGGGAGAGTTTATCCATGATCAGCACAAAAATGATCTTACCGAAGATGCTAAAAATTTTTACCTCCATAGTTTGGGAAATGTAGTTGCAGCTGCGTGTCTTTGCCATGATGTTGGAAATCCCGCTTTCGGACACTCAGGAGAAGATGCCATTGCCAGCTATTTCGAAAGAAATGAATCTGATCTCAAGCCGAAATTCAACGATAGAGAATGGGCGGATCTGGTAAACTTCGAAGGAAATGCCAATGCCATAAGGGTTTTGGCACAGCAGCAGCAGGGAAAAGATGCAGGAGGAATTCAGCTGACGTTTTCAACACTGGCAAGTATTGCCAAATACCCGTGTGAAGCCATCGCCAGAAATAAAGGTTTTATTCATCGTAAAAAATTTGGTTTTTTTCAGAATGAAAAAGATATTTTCCTTGAAATTGCAAAAGGCACAAATTTAATTTCTGAAAGCGAAGAGCCATATATTTTCAAAAGACATCCGTTTGTATGGTTGGTGGAAGCTGCTGACGATATTTGCTACAATATTATCGATATGGAAGACGCGCATCGCCTCGGAATCGTATCTACCGCCGATTGTAAAAATCTGTTTTTTGAACTGGTAAAATCTGAAACGGATGATGTACAAAGGATTGAAAATAAATTAAATTGTATTTCAAACGAAAACGAACAGATTTCCTATCTCCGCGCTAAAGTAATTAACGCCTTGATAAACCAGTCGCTGGAAATGTATAAGCAGAACTTTGATAAAATTCTCGAAGGAAGTCTGGATAAAGCACTTCTCGATCTTTATAAAACCGAAAATAAAACGTTACAAGATATTGAAAGTTTCTCTATTGAGAAAATATACAACCATAAAGCAGTTGTTGAAATTGAGAATGCCGGCTATAATGTTATGTATGAATTGCTGGATCATTTCATTCCATCAATTTTGAAACATGAAGACGAAAGAAAGTCCTATGACAAAAAAGCATTAAAACTTCTTCCGCAGCAGTTTGTATATAAGAACGGAACCGATTATCAGAAAGTATTAGGAATTATTGATTTTGTTTCCGGAATGACGGATAATTATGCCACGGATCTGTACCGTAAAATAAAAGGAATCGATATCGGGATGACAATGTAAGTGAATGAAAACTTATAAAGCTATTCAATCTATATAAAATTTTAATTAAACTAAAACCGGCCGCATGTCGCGTTCGGTTTTCTTTTTACATCTAAAAACCATATCTTTATGAGGAATACAAATTCATATAAAAAGTTATGACTATGAGCCTTTTTTTAATACCTATTATTTTTTTCGGATTAATTATTCTGTTTGCTTCATTTTTTGTCGTGAAGCAGGAAACGGCAGCCATCATTGAGCGCTTTGGAAAATTCCAGGCTGTGAAGCATTCCGGGCTTCATCTTAAGTTACCGATTATTGATCAGATCGCCAAAAGATTGAACCTGAGAATTCAGCAGCTGGACGTCATGATTGATACAAAAACACTGGATAATGTTTTTATTAAAATGAAAATTTCGGTTCAGTATCAAGTGATCAGGACACAGGTTGGAGATGCATATTATCGCCTTGAGAATCCGGAAAACCAGATTACGTCTTATGTTTTTGATGTGGTAAGAGCGGAAGTTCCCAAGCTGAAACTAGACGATGTTTTCGTAAAAAAAGATGATATTGCTATTGCTGTAAAGGGCGAATTGCAAGAAGCCATGCAAAGTTACGGTTACGATATTATTAAAGCATTAGTAACGGATATTGATCCTGATGAGCAGGTAAAACATGCCATGAACAGGATCAACGCGGCAGAAAGAGAGAAGACTGCTGCAGAATACGAATCTGAGGCGCAAAGAATAAGAATTGTTGCTGTAGCAAGAGCAGAAGCGGAATCTAAAAAGCTTCAGGGACAGGGGATTGCAGATCAGAGAAGGGAAATTGCAAAGGGACTTGAAGAATCCGTACGTATGCTGAATAAAGTGGAAATCAACTCCCACGAAGCTTCTGCTTTAATTGTAGTTACCCAACATTATGACACCCTCCATTCCGTGGGTGCAAGCAACAGAAGCAACCTTGTTCTTTTGCCCAATTCGCCAACTGCCGCAAGCAATATGTTAAATGATCTAGTGGTGGCTATGACGGCCGCTAACACCGTAGGAGAAGTTTCAAAAGGAAATTATCCGAAACCGCCGAAGGATCATAATCATAATACGAATACAGATCTTTAGCATCAGAGGCTATTTTAAAATTGTCATTCCGAATGAAAAAAATGTAGCGAAGAATCTATTATTTAATTAAGAGATTCTTCGCTGCTTTCAGAATGACAAAAGTCAATTATTGACCTTTTAAAAAACTTCTATTTTTTTATTCTTGAAATCTCCCGGATAAGGATATATTGTATCGACGAACCATCAGCGGGAGGATTTTTAATTTTTTCTTCCTTTACTTTTAAAACATATTCATAACCCGGTTCATAGGTGAAGCCTTCAATATTGGTGTATAAATTGGTCCAGGCTCCATTATCATTTTCTTTTACCTGAAGGCATTTCATCGGCATTACACCGGTACAGTTGGCTGTTTCGGGGCCTATAATCAGGGTTTTTTCATTATTTGTGAAGGCTTTTGCAGAAGTTGTACATTGCATCAGGATGAAAATGCAGGCCACTGAAAACAAACTTTGTACAGATAATTTTAATTTCATTATAATTTTCGATCAGTCTTAATTACAGTTTTAAATACCTTCCTTATTTTTCTGAACCGGAATTCCCGTAAATTTCTCTTTACCGATTAGGAGTTCAAAAAAAAGCTTGAAATCAGATATCAATGACCACAGCGGATAACGAAAAGTGGCAGGCTTATTCTTTTCAATGACGGCATGGCTGAACCATGCAAAACCGTAACCAAATATCGGAACATACCATAAAAACCTTTCCTTCCCTGAACTTATAACGTACCCGATTACAAAAAAGACCAATAAAATTCCTATAAAATGGAAAGTACGGGTTCCCATTTTGCTGTGTTCCGTGAGATAAAATCGGTAAAATTCTTTAAATGTTTTTATTCTTTCAGACATGGCGTTTATAGTTTACATTATCCAGACCTAAAGCAATAAGTCCGCCAAAATTTTTAAAAAAAAATGAAGCCGGATTCAAAAAGAATCCGGCTTCCGTATTTGTATTTTATTAAGCTTTTCTGAGCTTGCTGTTTCTGTATCCGTAACAGAAATAGATAATCAGTCCGACTGCAAACCAAAGCCCGAACCAAAACCAGTTGTCATGGCTCATTCCGGTAAGAAGGTAAAGGCATGAACTGAGACCAATCAAGGGAATTAACGAGAAGTTTTTAATAAAAGTGAAGATGCACAACACCAAATTGATCAGAATAAAGAAAAAGATAGAAGCTCTGAATTCTCCCTCTTTCGGATCTTTCCAGTCCATCAGTGTATGGAAAAATTCCGGCTGCCAGAAATAAAATCCAATGATTCCTCCGATAAAAATTACAGGAAATATAATTTTACCATTAATATAAGGAAGATGAAATCTGCCTTTTATTTTTTCTTTAGCAGGAAGCATCAGAACCCCTGCACAAACCAGCACGAATGCAAAAATAGTTCCGATGCTAGTAAAATCAAGGATGAAACTTTTATCGGTAAATAAAATAGGAACACCTACTACAATTCCGGTAACTACCGTTGCGTAAGAAGGCGTTTTATATTTCGGATGTACTGTCTGAAACTTCGGAGACATCAGTCCGTCGCGGCTCATGGCATACCATATTCTTGGCTGTCCCATCTGGAAAACCAATAAAACGGTAGTAATAGCTACAATGGCAACGAATGACACAACAAGCTCCATCCAGGCTACATTTGCATTTGATCTTTCAAATATAAAAGAAAGCGGATCACCTACTCCGTCAAATTTTCGGTAATCTACCATGCCTGTCAAAACCAGAGTTAGTGCAATATAAATAAATGTACATAGTACAAGGGAAATAATCATTCCTTTAGGAAGTGTTCGCTGAGGATCTTTTGTTTCTTCCGAAAGTACGCTTAAAGCATCAAAGCCAATATAAGCGAAAAACACACCCGAAACCGCACTCATTACTCCTGCAAAACCGTTCGGCATAAAAGACGATACCTGAGTTTCAGGATTTACCGGTGTCCAGTTATCCGTATTAATATAGGCAAAACCTACCAGAACCACCAATACAATTACTGCAAGTTTCAGGATCACCAATACGTTATTGAAATTTTTACTTTCTTTAACACCAATATAACATAACCAGGTAATCAATCCGTTAATCACCAAAGCAGGAATATCAACAATGAATTTCAGGCTCCCTAATAAAGGCGCATTTTTCCAGGCATTGATAAGCTCTTTATTTTCAGAACCGTTCATAAAAGCTTTTTTGGCTTCCGTATAGCTGCAGGTAAGGTAATCCGGGATGTGCATTCCCAGTCTTTCTAAAAAGCTTGTTAGGTAATCTGACCAGGAAAATGCCACATAGATATTTCCGAAGGAATATTCCATAATCAATGCCCAGCCAATTACCCATGCAATGAGTTCTCCGAAGCTTGCGTAAGCGTAAGTATAGGCTGATCCCGCAGTAGGGATTCTGCTGGCAAATTCCGCATAGCAAAGTGCCGTAAATCCGCAGGCAAAACCACAAATCAGATACAGTAAAATCACTCCTGGACCTCCTCGGAAAACGGCTTCTCCCAAACTGCTGAAACTTCCTGCACCAATAATCGCCGCAATACCAAAAAACACAATATCCCAAACACCCAAAACCCTGTGGAGGCTTGTAGATGTATCTGACTCTGAATAGATTTTCCTTCTAAAAAGCTGACTCATTCAATTCTAAATTTGATTTGAAAAAAGCAAATGTAATTATTTATCTGAAATAATTTGGATTTTCTTAAGGTTTCTTACCGAAAAGTTAAGAAGTCTTAAAAATTTATCCACTTATTAACAATATGTTAAAACGCTTGTATATACAATATCTTTTCAATATTTTCGTTGGTGGATTGTGGATAATTTTTCCGCAGAATTTTAAATATCGTAGACCTGATTTTCAGTCTTAAACATTTTAAAATTTAAAATTAATGAAATCAAAAAAAATACTCTTAGCGGCTGCGGTGTTCTATTTCGGGATCTCCGATGCACAGCAGTCTCAGTACTTTACTCAAAAAGAAAACTATCGGTTCAACCTCGCTGAAAACCTTTATCAGACAAAAATATACAACGCTTCTCAATATGAATATGCCCGACAATATTTCTACAATCAGAATTTGTCCAGGTCAAGACAAGAAGCGGCGCAGTTTTTTGATAATGTAATCGGTGTTATTCTCCAGAAAAATCATGCGGAAGAAGGTTTAACGGCGTTTATTAAAGAATATCCGAATTCGGCTTATTTTGCGCAGGCTAATTTACCTCTGGCTGATTATTACCTTGCTAAAAAATATTTCCCAAAAGCCTTGGAAACGCTTAAAAAAGTCAATCAATATCAGCTTTCTAAAGAAGAAAATACGCAATATGTCCTGAAATTAGGATATGCCAAGTTTATGATGGGAGATTCCAAAGGCGCAACTGATGCTCTGGAAGAAGCCTATAAAACGGCAGACGAATCCCAAAAAGGCGATATCGCCTATATGTTAGGACATTTATATTACTCCGACAGGCAGAATGACAAAGCCTTCCAGTATTTTGATTCGGTAAAAGATCAGCCAAAATATTCCAAACTTGTGCGCCCGTATTATGTACAGATGTATTATAATGATAAGGATTACGACAAGGCGATTTCAGAAGGAACCGCTTTGCTGAATGAAGATATTTCAGAATCTTATAAAGCGGAAGTCCATAAAATTATTGGTGAAAGTTACTTTATGAAAGGAGACTACACCTCGGCTTATCCTCACCTTAAAGACTATCTGAGCGTTCAGCAGAACCCTTCGGAAAACGACCTTTACGAAATGGGATTTGTGGCGGCACAGCTTAAAAAATATGACGAAGCGGTTTCCTATTACAACCAATTGTTAAACAGCAATTCTGCACTGGCTCAGAATGCTTATTATCAGCTTGGGAATGCATATCTCGCAGTTGATAAAAAACAGGAGGCTCTTTCTGCTTTCCGTTCTTCATATCAGATGAACTATGATCCTAAAGTCAAAAAACTGGCTCATGAGCAGTACGCCAAACTGAGCTACGATATTGGAAATCCATTTGAAAGCTCATCAACCGTCATTCAGAATTATATCAATGAAAACCCGGATACCAACGCATCGGAGATGAGGTCGCTTTTGGTGAAATCATATTTGTATTCCGGAAACTACAAAGAAACCCTGAATGCCATTGACAGACTTAAAAATTCATCGCCTGAAATTGACAAAATTGACCAGGAGGTTTCTTATTTACTGGGAACGGAAGAATTCAACAAAGGAAATTACGACGAAGCAGAACAGTACTTTCTGAGAAGTTTAGGGTTTAGTATCAATAAAGAATTCTATAACAGAGCATTGTACTGGCTTGGACAGGTGTATTACCAGAAGGGCAATTATCCATCTGCCATTGTACGTTACGAAAAGCTGTTAAATGAAAATTTCCCTGAGAAGCAACAGCTTCCTTATGATTTGGGATATGCTTATTTCAAGTCTAAAAAATTTGATCAGGCGGAACAGTATTTTACCCAATATTTAAAAAATCCAAAGCCTGAATTTAAAAATGATGCGGAGCTTCGTCTGGGCGACATTAATTATGCCAACAACAATTTAAACGAGGCCATAGCTATTTACGATAAAAATGAAGATGCCACAGATTATACATTGTACCAAAAAGCTATGGCATTAGGATTTAAAGGCGATACACAGGCTAAAATTTCCAATCTTAAAAATCTCTTATCGAAATATCCTGATTCAGAGTATTATGACGATGCTCAGTATGAAATCGGGACAGCTTATGCCGCTCAAGATGATTTTGCCAACTCCAATGATTTTTTTGCCAAAGTCATCCGAAATTCGTCAGACAGAGACCTTGTTGCCAATGCTTCCATTTACAGAGCGCAGAATTATATCGATTTAAACCAGAGCGATAAAGCTTTAGCAGAATTAAAATCTCTCGGCGAACAGTACAGAAATACAGCTTACGCTGAAAAAATTGTACAGGCTGCCAAACCAATCTTTACCAAAAATGGCGATGTTGCAGGATATGAAAGCTTTGCAAAAAATATCGGAGTTAATGTAGATGCCTCTGAAATCGACGAAATTAATCTTTCCACAGCGAAACAGTATTTTGCTAAAAAAGATTATAAAAGTGCGATTTCGTATTATGAGAAATATTTAACGCAGAATCCTACCGGAGAGGGTCTTTATCAGGCTAAATATGAGCTTGGCGAAAGCTATTACCAGACAAAAAATACAACCAAAGCATTACTGGTTTTACAGGAAATTGCCAATGTTCAGAATGATTATCAGGATGATGCGCAGACCCGCCTTGCACAGATTTATATCGCACAGGGCGATTCGGCAGAAGCCAGAAAATACCTCGAAAACATCAGAAATTCTTCAAACGTTAATGTTAAAAACTACGCGAATGTAGAATTGATGAAATTGTATGCTGAAGAAAAAGATTTTGCACAGGCAGAAAAGCTTGCGGATGCAGTAATTGCCAACAGTAAAAACTCGGCAGCTGTTATTGAAACTGCTAAAGTGATCAAAGCCAGAAGTCTCATGAATTCAGGAAAAGATAAGGATGCACAAACAGCTTATGCTTCACTGGAAAAATCTTCCAACACCGAAGTTGCTGCAGAATCGCTATATGCAAAAGCATTTTATCAGAACAAAGCGAAAGCATTTAAATCTTCCAACGAAACTATTTTCAGGCTGGCTAATAATTATTCTTCCGAAGAATATTGGGGCGCCAAAGCGCTTGTGTTAATGGCGAAAAACTATGTCGGTTTAAAAGATAATTATCAGGCAAGTTATACCTGCGATCAGATCATTGAAAATTATAAAGATTTTCCGGAGATCGTAGCAGAAGCGAAAGAGGTTAAAAAACAGATTAAAAAGTAAAATATTATAGTTTATCAATTTATCGATATGCCAGTTTACCAATTCGAACTGAATTACATTGTTAGATTGCTACATTATTACATTGTTACATTAATACAGAAAAATAATGAACAAAAGAATTCAATTATTATCCATCATATTTTTAGGGTTTTCATCGGTGGCATTTTCGCAGATCAAAGAAGAGAAGCTGATTCTTAATAAAAAAAGAGAACCGGAAGTAAAGAAGATCGAGAAAAAGAAAACCTCTGTAGAAACGATTAAAAATTATCCGCCGGAAGAAAAGTCTCAGAATCCTGTACAATACAGAATAACGGACGTTCCCGCAGTTTCGGATTTTAAAACGTCTACGATCCAGGGACAGGATGTAACCCCAAAATTTGAAGGTTCTGCACAGAATAATTATATCCAGTTCGGGATGGGGAACTACGGGAAAATTCTTGGTGATGCCAATTTTTCCAAAACACTGGAAAATAAAATCGAAGTTGGGGTCGACGCTCATTTTCTTTCGACACAAGGGTTGAAAAAGGTCTACGACTGGGACTCCAAGCAAAGTTCAACAACGTTGGGTGCTTTCCTTAATTCTTATGGGGATAAAGGAAAATTCAACTTAAATGCCGAATATGGTTTAGACAGCTATAATTATTACGGAATTTATGCGCTTGAACCGGGAGATGTCGATCTGGATCAAAGGGTTAATCAATTTAAAGTAAACGGATATTACGATTTTTATTCCAATGAAATTCTTAATGATGTTCGGGTAAAATCATCTTTTCTAAAAGATCATTTCGATGCTCAGGAAAATCAGGTTTCCATTTTGGCCAACTTGTCAAAACACGCGGTTGAAATCGGGAAATCCGGGTTTAATCTTAACGCGGATCTTGGAGTAGGTCTAGAAGCGGTGAAAAGCGAGTTTGCTATTCTTGATCAGAATTCATCCAACTTTGTTAATTTGAATCTTGCTCCTAAAGTTACTTTTAGAAAAGGAGATTCCTATTTAATGTTGGGTTCTTCATTTGCCTTCCTGAATTCAAAAAATCAGAATCTCATGATGGTTGAACAGATGAATAATAACAAAACCTACTGGTTTCCGCAGGCTGAATTTCAATATGCAGCGGCTGATGAATTTAAATTCTACGGTGGAGTAGACGGAGGTCTTAAACTGAATACGTATGCTGATCTTTTACAGCAAAACCCTTTTATTGTTTCCGACCAATACCTTAGACCTACTGAAACAAAATACCATTTTTATGTAGGTTTACGTGGAGATATCGATGAAATGTTCAAGTATGATGTTTCTGCCGGATATGGAAAAATGAATGATATTATGTTCTTTAAAGCAAATGATCTTTTCGATTATACTTCGGTTAGCCGCTCCGCTTATAATTATGCCAATACTTTTTCTGCTGTTTATGACAATGGAAATGTAGGAGATATCAAAGGAAGCCTTCAATATTTCCCGTTGGCCAACCTAATTCTTGATACGGAAGTAAAATTTACAAAATTTGATCTTGACAATTACTCGGATATTTATAATGTACCCCTCGTAACAGCATCAATTGGGGCAAAATATACCATGCTGGATCAAAAATTAATGCTTGGTTTTAAAGGGATTTTTGCCAGCGACAGAACTACGAATTCCTTTGCTGTTGAGGGAGTTGGAAGTCCGGTGACCTACCTCTCTACCGAGGATACCAATGATAAAGTTGGAGGGTACGCTGATTTAAACTTGTCGGCAGAGTATAAAATTCACAAAAATTTCAGTATTTTCGCACTCGGAAATAATCTTCTGAACTCAAAATACCAAACCTATAAAGGCTATAAAGTTCTTGGGGCCCAGATTTTGGGTGGTGTGAAGATTACATTCTAAAGTATAATTGATAGATGATAATTGATGAATGATTAATCATTTATAATTCGTTAGTTATCATTTATAAAATGGCTCCGTAGTTCAACTGGATAGAATAACGGATTTCGGCTCCGTCGGTTGGGGGTTCGAATCCCTCCGGGGTCACCTTTAAAGGAAAAGCGATAATGCTTTTCCTTTTTTATTGATAAATTTCAGGAAGGAATAGCGCCAGTTTCATTCCTATTTTTAAGTTCAGGATGAGTGGTTTACATTCGGCACAAACTATTTAAAATTGTGACTATTAAGAGATTTCAAAAATTTAACGGCTTTTCGATGGCACATGCTTTGCGTATTATAGAGCATGACACCAACCAAAACACCACAAAATACAGACCTTATACTTGAGGTACAAGAGGATTTCAAATCATTTATTGAAGATAAAATGTTTCCCTGTGTGGCAGCCAAAGCTGCATTGGCGAAAGAGCAAATGGACATTTTTGTAGCCGGACATCTGGCTTGTCCGAAAGATGACCAGGACATCCTTGATTTCATCTATAAATTTGTCGATCAATACAGAGCTTCCGAGAAAGATTTTCATACAGCATGCGTAATTTTCCCTGAGACACATCCTCTTAATGAACAAGCTTTTGACCGGCTTTTCTGGGACAGATTGCAGGCATTATCCGATCTTGACGGTATGAATTACCCTTATGACAAGCGTGTAGATCAGAATCCGGCTTCTCCTAATTTTAGTTTCAGCCTGAAAGAAGAAGCCTTTTTCATCATCGGTCTTTTTCCTGGAAGCAGCAGAGAAGCAAGAAAGTTTCGTTATCCCGCCATCGTCTTCAACCCTCACGAACAATTTGAAGAATTAAGAACCTTAAAAAGATACGACAAAATGAAAAATATTGTCCGCAAAAGAGATCTTGAAGCTTCTGGATCCATCAATCCTATGCTTCAGGATTTTGGGGACGCTTCAGAGGTATATCAGTACAGTGGTTTACGATACGATAAAAATTGGGAATGCCCTTTTAAATATAATAAAATATGAATGTAATATCTCCAAGAAGCGGCACCGCGTTCATCCTTAGAAAAGGTCAGAAACTAAAAATTACAGATCCGGAAGGAGAGCAGGTTTCAGACTTTATATGTTTCAATCTTAACGATACTAAAGAGTACCTTTCATCCGGAAGAACGATTGATTATGCTGAGACGATTTTCCTTACGAAAGGGCATCCGTTTTATTCTAACCGAAGCAATATTATGTTTAATATTTTAGAAGATACTGTGGGACGCCATGATTTTCTTCTTACGCCATGCAGTGCAGATACATTCCGCATTATTTACGGTGATAAAAATCCGCACAGAGGATGCTTTGGAAATTTATGTGAAGCTTTGAAACCATACGGCATCGAACCTGATGCTATACCTATCTGCTTTAATGTTTTCATGAATGTTGCAGTGAATGGTGAAAGTGGTAAAATTGATGTTCTTCCGCCCAAAAGTAAGGCAGGAGACTTTATTATAATTGAAGCTGAAATGGATCTGATTGTAGGAATGACAGCCTGCTCTGCGGAAATGTCTAACAATTATTCGTTTAAGCCTATTGGCTATTCGGTAATTGAAAATCATGATCCGACAATATAATCGAAATTTTATAACTTGAAAAAAGGTACGGAACCATCTTATTTATTCAAATTAAGATGGTTTTTTATATCGGAGTATCTATTCTGTTTTTTTTAAGCAATTTATGAAACTCTTATCCTTTGGTAGTAGTGGATTATTTCATATATATCAATTTTCCGGTGTATAATGCAATACTACATAATCCCAAGGTTCCATTTCCATAATCAAAGTATCACCAACCTTTTGTTCGTTTCCTAAGAAAAGATTTTTATAGGAACCTTTGTCAAAGGAGGTGTCAAACTGTGCGAGTACATGATCCTTGCTGAGGTTAATAAATACCAGTACTTTATGGTCATTCTTCTCTCTTACGAATGAAATGACCTGATCCATCTTATCATTCATAATTCTTACGATTTCTCCTCCGAAACGGCCATTCCACAATGCCTGATTTCGGTGCTTCAAATCAAAAATCGCAGCATAGAGCTTTTCATTGCTGTGATCTTGCCAAATGACAGGATCTTTCTCAAAAAATTCCAGTGACTGATTAAGACCTGCTTCCTGTCCGTTATATACGAGGGGAATTCCGTCCATCGTAAAAGTAAAAATGGTAGCAGCGTCTATAGCCTCTCCAAAATTGCTCAATGGAGTCCCTTCCCAAGAATTCTTGTCATGATTATCGATAAAGTTCATCCTTAATGCATCTTTAGGAAATACCGATACGTGTTCTGCGAGATAAGCTTCGGTTAATGTTTTAACACTGTAGTGATTAACTGCTATCTGGTGAAGAATGTTCCATAATGTCCAATTGTAGGTAGCATCAAATGCTCTTCGGTGAAGATCCCTGTCTTCACCTTCGGCCAGCATAAAAACAGGCTTTAAACGGTCGAGTTCTGCTCTTGCATTCTCCCAAAAATCAATCGGTACAAAACTTGCAATGTCACAGCGATAGCCGTCAATATCAAATTCTTTGACCCAATATTTCAATGCATCTGTCATATACCGGCGTAATTCCGGATAACTGTAATCCAATTCTATGATATCATCATAATCACGCCATCTTGTAGACTGAAATGTATCTTTTCTTGATCTCCTGTACCATTCGGGATGCTCTGTTACAAGGTGATTGTCCCAGCTGGTGTGGTTCGCCACCCAATCCAGTATCACAAACATTCCTTCATCATGAATTGCCTTTACCAGGTTTCTAAAATCTTCTTCAGTTCCGAATTCAGGATTGACGTCAAAATAATTCTTTACGGAATAATAACTTCCCAAGCTTCCTTTACGATGAAGCTCGCCGATAGGATGGATGGGCATAAGCCAGATAATATCAATCCCCAGTTTTTTGAGCCGCGGCAGTTGTTCTTCTACTGCTTTAAAAGTACCCTGTTCAGAAAACTGTCTTATATTAAGTTCATAAAGTATTGCGTTTTTTACCCATTCGGGTGTGGAAATTTCAACGTAAGATTTGGGTTGATATCGTTGATCTGAATTGTGTTCCATAAGAATAGTTATTATGACAATGCTGTATCGAATATCGTACCTATCGAACATCAAATCAACAGATTTAGCAAAAATTTAAAGGATCGCTACCACAAACTAACATAAAAGTATATTTTATTTCTTCTGATTGCGATAAAGGTTTAAAGTTTGTATGGCTATATCAAACCAATTCTAAAATATTAATTATGATACCAAAGAAAATACACTATTGCTGGTTTGGAGGACATCCTAAAGATGAACTGGCTGAACACTGCATCGCTACATGGAAAAAAATTCTTCCGGATTATGAAATCATCGAATGGAATGAAAGTAATGCTCCGCTGGACGATAACAATTATGTTAAAGAAGCATTTGAACAAAAGAAGTGGGCTTTTGTTTCCGATTATGTAAGATCAAAAGTGATGTATGAACACGGCGGTGTGTATATGGATACCGATATGGAGCTGAAGCTGCCTCTTGATGAATTCCTTACTAAGAAAGCAATCTGCGGTTTTGAAGTCAAAGGCGTACCGTATTCAGCATTCTGGATGGCCGAGCCAAATCATCAGCTGTCTAAAGATTTTGTAGATTATTATAACGAACAGGACGGTTTTGAAGAACGGATCAATACCGATATTTTTTCCGAAATGCTGGAAAAAGAGTATGGCGCAGATCGATATAGCGACACGATTCAAAACCTGAAGCACGATGTAACATTATATCCGTCGGTTTATTTTTCACAAGATTTGCCTAAAAATTATGTCAGCCATCACTTTAATGGTTCCTGGTTCGGAGGTGATGAGGAAAATACCCACAAAAAAATGGTTAATGTGTATGGACTTTTAGAGCGGCTCACCACCTATCCCGGAGCAACAAAAGCCGTGAAAAGTATTCTGGAAGAACACAAAATAATTAATGTTACGGATTTACTTAATCTTATTCCTATGGAGCATATAACTGCTTACATTAATAAAAAATCCGGTAATGATAAAAATAATTGAAAGACTGGAGGTTATTTGTAGAATACAAAACGAGAGACTGATTTTTCACCAGTCTCTCGTTTTGTATTTTCTTTTAGTAAAAATTTAATTCATTAGCTGCCTCGATACGTGGAATAGCCATACGGTGAAAGTGTTATCGGAACATGATAGTGATTTTTATCCCTGATTTCGAAGACGACCTCGATGAATGGATAAAAAGTCTCCGTATTGTTTTTATTGAAATAATCTTTGGTATAATAAATCAGTTTAAAAATACCGGAATTTCCATTTTCTGAAGGTAAGAAATCCGAAATTCTTCCATTGGTATCGGTTTTCTTTTCGTCCACAAAAGTCCATGTTTCAGACTGCTGATTGTATTTTTCAAGTTTTATTTTTACTCCCGGAGCAGGAACCCCCTTGGAAACATCCAGGATATGGGTTGATAATTGAAAATTATTTTTCTGTGCAGAAGTTCCTATCGACATGAGAATACATAGGATCGTCATAATGAATGATTTCATTGTATTGATATTTTAATTCTTATACGTCCGTTGCTATCAAAAAATGTACCTGCGACATTTTAAATGTTTCATCATTATTTCTTTTAAATATTTTTATCGTCATAAAAAATGATTAATTTAATTGTAAAATATAATCTTTAAAAACTTATTAAAAAATATACATTATGGTAAGGCTGTTTCAGATTTTAAATATAATTGCTCTGATTGTGACGATCGTCATCAATTATCTTTCCAACACTGGAATTTTTAACGGTGAAACCATGAGCAGTATCTCAGCAAAATTTCATAATCTGTTTACTCCGGCAGGATATGCTTTCTCCATCTGGGGGCTTATTTATCTGGGGCTTTTGGGTTTTGTGATCTATTACGGGCCATTCACCAAAAATTCAGGTGCCAGAGAAAAAACCGTTGCAAATGTCGGGTGGTGGTTTGTCATTTCATGTATTGCCAACAGTTTATGGATAGTTACCTGGCTGTATGAGTACACCTTACTAACCATTCCAATCATGGTTGTTTTATTTATTTCCTTACTAAAGATTATTCAGAATAACCAAAAAATCATAGATTTCAGGGATGTTAAAACTGCTGTTTTCCTTCGCTGGCCTTTTTATATCTACTCCGGTTGGATCTCGGTGGCATTAATCGCAAATACTTCGGCATATTTAAAAAAGATAGAATGGACAGGTTTCGGGATTTCAGAAACTTCTTGGGCACTCATACTATGCATAATTGCAGCCATCATCCATTTATATATGATCTGGAAAATGAATATGAGCGCATTTGCATTAGTGGCTGTTTGGGCGTTGACAGCAATTGCAGTTGCCAATCAGAATTCTAATCAGACGGTTTATATTTCTGCTATAGTCACTGCAATCTTTATTTTCGTGAATATCATTCTTAGACTAATGAATAAAAAAGCAGTCTTTTAACGATTTGTAAACCAATATTTTACTGGTTAATATAATTATTAGTAGATATTTTTATATAACTCGAACAGCTGTAAAATTAAAATAAAAGTTTATTATAATAATTATTGATTTTGAATAATTTTGTTAACAAAATATGTGCTAATATTAAATTTTTTTAACATTTTTTCATAAAATTTAATTTTTTTTTAAGATTTATCATTTTTTTTCCTATGTTTGTGAAACCAACCAGAAAAACTAATAATATGAAAACCATCATTTCACATTTCACATAGTTCTTATTTTTTGTGACTTTACAGCATCACCTAATTTCTTAAAACTATACCATTTTTCTATGACTTTCACAAATACATACTGCAGGATTGCGGCTGGAATTGCCGTGTTCTGTTCCGCACATTTCCATTCACAATTAATAAGTTCCGATCCCAAAATATGGATTAAAGCAAATACCTCAATAAGAGAAGCTTCTGCAATGCAGGGAGAGCATTCACTTAATTTTCATGAAGGAATAAAAAATCGCTTTCTCAAAAAATATATCAGGCACAGCCGTGATAAAAGCCATACATTAAGCATTGTCCATAACTCAAAAAAAGAGGAAAAGATATGGGAAAACGATTCAAAAAGAATTGTTCTTAATAATAACGTTTTTGAAAAGGGAGATCAGGAAAAGGTAAGCCTTCAAAAAAAACCGAGTATTTTCACCTATAGCGGAAAGAGCGATTCAAAGTCTGGTAAGGCAGACAGTCTCAAAATTAAGTTTGATGATCAAAATATCTACGAGATCGTATTTATTCCTAAAAAATCAACGAAAACGGATCTTGATAAAATTCACAGCTATCTTTCCATAAAATATGGAATATCGCTCACAAAGGGCAGGTATATTTCTTCAGACGGCAAACTGATCTGGGACCCTGAAAAGCATAAAGAATTCAGATACAGGCCTACCGGACTAGGCAGAGATGATGGTAATGAGCTTTTTCAAAAACAATCATCAAACCAGGAAGATCAGTTTTTAACGATAGGAAAAGGCAAGATTTTTAAAATGAATGTTGAAAATCCCAGTCTTTTTGATCAGAATAATTTTGTGATCTGGAGTGATGACAATAAAAGTATGGATTTCAGAAATAGTGAAAATTTAAGAGTTCTTGAAAGAAATTGGGAAATCAATTTTATAGGTTCTACAATTCCAAAAAAGGATTATGAGATTCGTGTAGACAAAAATAAAATGAATCCGGATTCACTTCCACTAGCATATTGGATGTTATTGAAAGGTCCTTCAGGAGAAATTATAAAGATCCGGGGTGTAGAAAGTGAAAATTTTATTTTATTTAGTAAGGTTGATTTTATTAAAGAAAAAAGCTCAGAACTATTTGAGCATTTTACCTTTGCGACAGGGCCCATTTCCAGAACCGAAGAAGACGGGATAAATTCTTCGTTATCGCCAAGTAATGATCTGATTTCCCTTAATATTGAAGACATAAAGTTGTATCCGAATCCTGTGAAAATTGGACAGGAATTCACTATAACGTACCCGGCAATGGAAAATTTAATTATTTCTATTTATGATGGAGGCGGAAGATTGGTTAAGATGGAAAAAATTGACCGCAAATCAATATCATACCACAGTTCAATCAATATCCAGAGTTCATATCTAGTGTCCCTGTCACTCAACGGCAAAATAATAAAGACCTTTAAATTAATCGTAGACTAATAACCTGATCATGAGAATAAAATCTATAAAACTATCTTTTCCAAAGAAGTCAGTACTCTTGCTGTTCTTCTTTGCGTGCATGTTTATTTTTGCGTCTTTCACCAAGGAAGACATCTTAAAAATCAGGAAATGGAAAACCAACTGGAATAAGGATAAAAATAGCAAATCTGATAATCAATTACAAAAACAAACTGATTTTTCTATATTATCAGGGCTTTCAAATACAAACTCTTTATTAGAGAAAAAATCGATAATTAATGATGGTTTAAAGGTAAATCCGGAATTTATTACCCCCGGAAATTTCAATGCAAATGATAATAATTCCGATAATGCAATTGAAGATCCTACCGTAGAAAATAGCAATGCTTTTTCTGCCAATGAGAAGGAAGGAGTTATCGGAACTTTTTCCGATCAGGAAGAGGATCGTACGAAAGACAACTTCTTTACCGTCACGCTTCCAAAGCTGAATAAGGATTCACGTGCGTTTTTAACCTATGAACTTTACGGATTAACATCACATGGATCCGTTTCAAGGTCAGTCAATCATCAACTTTCCATCGGCGGTGAGATCATCATCCCTTCTGCTGCATGGAGCATGCAAAAGGAGGAACTTGGGCATTCGGTACTAAAAGAAGGTTTGAATACAATACTTTTCACCGCTCCAATATCCGGTATAAAATATAAGGTAAGAAATCTTAAAATTATCTTTGAAAAAAATAAAAAAGATATTCAGGATTATCAAATTAGTACTGTTGTTTCAGGTGATTATCTTTATGTTAAAGGAATAAGTAAAGACAACGATATAAGAATTAATAATTCCGGGATTTTATGGAATAACGGAGAATTTGAAAAAATAATCAAATTATCTTCAGAAGAAAAAGCATCGGGCAATTTTTCAATATCATATCACGGACATGAGCAGCATATAAAATTACCATCTGAAGAAAAATCATTTAAAGTAACAGCTAATAATGTATATCATTATAAAACAGTTGATATCAATAAAAGTACGGAAACAGACTTCAACTATGAAGGGCTCAATATAAAAATTCAAAAAGAAACAGCTGAATCTGCACTTCTTGAAATTATAAAACTAAGGGAGAAAGATATACCTTCCGTATCCGGAGGAATTAAGAATGTTACACTACATAATTCAGGATACAGGATATCCGTAAAATCTGGCAAACTTGATAAGAAAGTAAAAATTACCATTCCGTACGATGATAAAAAATTAGGGCAGATTATACCCAAAGAAATAAAGATTTTTTCTTTCGATTATTCCAGGAAACAGTGGAAGATGGAGCACGGGACTGTGGTAGATCAAAAAAATAAAACGGTAACGTTCGAGGGTGATGGCGACGGAGATTATATTAACGGGATTATTTCCGTTCCGGAATCGCCACAGCTTAATGCTGCAAATACTACCGGAATTAGCGGACTGAAGGCTGGTGATCCTACTGCAGCGGTGTCAATGATAGCTCCGCCGTCAGCCAACCAGAAAGGAGATGCAAATGTTTCGCATCCTATTGTGATCCCTTCAGGAAGAAGAGGAATGCAGCCCAATCTGTCTATTGGCTACAACAGTAAAAGAGGAAATGGCTGGATGGGAGAAGGATGGGATATAAGCGGATTATCTGCCATTACAATTGACACCCGCTGGGGAAGCCCGAAATTCCATCCTCAGGATGAGACTGAATTATATGCATTGGATGGTGAAATGTTGGTGTACGATGGTAATTATCTTCCCCACAGACATAATGATATCAGCGAAACCAGTACTGTGTTTACCACAAATAAGCAAAAAAGAGATAATTTGCTGGTGAACAATAAAAAAACATTTTATTTCAGAAGAAATCATAATTTCACAAAAATTGAAAGATATGGTGCCAATCCTAAAGAATATCGATGGATCGTTACATCTACTAACGGAACGAAGACCTATTACGGTGGTGATGAAAACGGTGTAAATTCTGAGGCAGTAATCAAAGATGCTTCACAGAATATCCTGCAATGGGGTATCTTGAAGACAGTAGATGTATATGGTAATAACATCAAATATCAATATGATAATTACCCGATCATCAATCAAACCGGAGAAAATGCCAATTTAAATAATGGTGTTTATTTTCATGTAAAGAAAATTTTATACACCGGTAAAGACGATAGCGATGGGAACTATTCTATAAATTTTGAACGTGACAATACTATCTCAAGACCAGACATAAGCATCAATGCTAAGCTTGGGAAAAAAATAGTGGAGCCATTCCGGTTAAATAATATTGTTATTAAATATAATGATGATATTATCAGGACATATAACTTAGAATATGGTCTTGGGGAATTCTTTAAAACCGTTTTGCTTGATATTATAGAATACGATGGGGAGGGCGAATTCAGCAATCAGCACAGATTCGATTATTATAATGATCTGAAAGAAAATCAAAACTCGCCCACAATTAATTTTGGAAATGATATATCCATAGATGGTGGTGGAGGAAGCGATGCGTTTCCTATTCTTCCGAGCGCTCTCAAACCTTCAAAAATTTCGGCAAACAATACATTTGAATGGGGAGTTAGTGGCAGGGCACCGGGAGTCGGCCTTGATTTCCTTTTACCGAATCCAACCAATGGATACGGACATGTAATGGCGTCTTTTAATATCGGGCATTCAGAAGCAGAAGCAAAAAAAGCCCAGGAATTGATGGACTTTGATGGTGACGGGATTCCTGACTTAATTTTCAGAAGACCAAGTAGTGGTTTGTATGTACGTCCCGGTAATTTTAACAGTGGAAACATCACATTCGGGTCAGAACGGAAAATACAGCATTTAAACAGTAATTTCTCATTAACCAAGACCAGAACAAATAATATAGGTTATGATGCCGGAATAAAAGTTTTCAACATAGGATTTAATTTTGCTCAGATATGGTCAACCAGTAAAAGTGACACTTCATCATTTATATTGGATGCAAATTCTGATGGAATAATGGATGTTGTGAAAGATGGGCAGGTTCTTTTTGGACGGTTGAATCATTCTACCGGAAATGTAGAAATGACTCAATACAGCGATTCAACTGAAAATATGGTTATTGTCGCTGATGCTCTTACACAGCATACTTCACCTCTTGAAGGAGCTTGGCAGGATGTTATTAAAAACGATGTCATTAAAATGTGGGTTGCTCCTAAAGATGGTTTTATTGAATTCAGTGATGTGGTGAGTGTAGAAAATGTAAATAACGCTAAAGCAGTATATTCCGTGGAAATTCTGAATCCTTCCGACCCCACGAAAAATGTAAGGATTTATCTTAAAAATCTGCAAGCGGGTATGTCTCCTCAGAATATTGTCATTAACAGATATAATACTTATTTTAATGATATACAAGCACTTTCTCCTCCAAATGCTAATAATCATCTTGCCATCAATGACGGTAACTATTTAAAAGTAAAAGCGGGAGAAAAGGTCTTTGTGCGATTACATAAAAATGAAAATTACAGTTTTAAGGTTTTTTCAGATCCAAAAATTACTTACGTAAATACTGATATACCTTCATCTGCATTGCCTTATTATGAGCAGGAAAGTTTTAAATTGAATAATGGTAACTATTCGAATAATTTTTTATTGAACAACCATTACAAGCCGATTCAAATTACGAGTCCGGGAACAGTAAGTATTACAGTACCAAGTGTGTTTTTTCCGAGATCCACCGATAAGATCACCTTTAAGATTATTAAGGTAAACGTAAATTCCGGAACTGAAACCGTATTGTACAATAACGTTTATCCACAAAGCAATACACCGTTTAATACAGTGCCATTGTCTTCAAATATTGCGAATGTAACCAACCTTACTTTCACTCAAAATGATACACCTGCAGTATTGAGATTTGTCGTTGAAACCGATTCTCATATGTCCTTTAAAGATAGTAACTGGAACAGGATAACTGTGAATTATTCGCCTTCTGGCGGAGCCTCGGAGTTTATTGTGGCAGCAGCAGAATATCCGTCTTTTTACATTACCGAATTTAATAAACAGATTCAGGCCAATGAACATATTACAGGTCCTCCTCCTACCGGAACCCAGGAGTACAAAGTTGAACTGAATAAAAGTACTTTCACCAATGCAGGACTTACAAAAGGAAGCTTTTATTATATTATAAAAAGGGATGGACAGGTTTTGGCAAAAAGGAGGGTTATAAATCCTATTAATTCAGTAAATCTTATTGAACTTAATATGGACAATAATCAGGTTATTAATGGTATAAACCCGATAACTTTTTATACAGGTGACCTTTCAACGGCTGGAGTAAATGACGGACGAATTACGGTCCAGATATACTGTAAGTCTGAATCCGACTATAATTTTTACAAGGAATACAGCAATCTGTATCAAAATAAGCCTTTCAATATTTACAGGGGGCCTTCAAACTTATTGTTAACAACTGTTAATCACACCTCCATTAACTCGGCATCACTTGAAAATGTCAGTCAGTTTTATAACAACTGGGGGCAGTTTCTGTATAATGAATATGCAGATGTAGTGCCGGTAAGTAATTCGGATGGTTTTGCACTCAATCCAAATACACCCGCTGATGAATATGGCAGGCTGATCAACTTAAGTTCTCTTGCAGGAATCAATAACCCGACTAATTTAAATTTTCCGGCGTGTAATAATCTTTCAACTACCGACGAAACGGCGCAATGTATAGCTCAGCAGCTCAGTAATACAGGATTTTATCAAAATCCGGTTAATTTTACTCCCCAGCCAATCAAGCCTTTAAATACGGATATTATTACCAGAAGAACTACCGGTCCATCGGGCGAAATGCAGGTAGGGTATTTAGAAAAATGGATGGGTATCGGGCCAGAACAGTATTCGATGGCAGACTCCTTTAAGGATGACGAATCTGCTACAGGATTTTTCAATCCGCAGACAGCCAATCCTGAACCACCGGATAGCTTTACGATACAAGGGAATGTTGATACAAAAATGTTCGGAATTAATAAAAAATATTATAGTAAATCCAGAACGAATACTTTAAGCGGAAGCTTGTTTGGTTTTGGTTTGCAAAATGCAAGTTCCGTATTGGTGGGTGATGGAAGTGTGACGCTTCAGGATTTTATGGATATGAACGGAGACGGCTATCCTGATGCTGTTTATAAAGATGCAATGCAGGTATCCAATTCTACAGGTGGGCATGAAGCAATTCAGGGACCTTTTGTAAATGCTTTTATCTCCAACACAAACAGCTATTCCAATACATTATCTCCTACTTATTCTCCGGAAAAATCTATTCAGACAGGTGTTGCGACAAGAAACGGTGAAGTAAGAAGTGTTCCGTCAACCGCATGGTACATGCCAAGTGTGGGAATGGGCAGTGGTATTGATACCTCTTCACCATGGTCCGGACAGGTATCAGCAAACTACGACTCAAAAGATACAGGAGAATCATTCTGGCTGGATATCAACGGAGACGGAATGGCAGACAGGATAACGGGAGGAGGAACATCTTCAATGAAATTTTATTTAAATCTTGGAAAAGGGATTGATGGTGGCTACGAATACAAAAATGCCGAAACATATTCTTCAGGACCAGTTGGCTCTGTAGGATTGGGGTACGCTTTCAATTTATCAGGAATTACTTCGCTGCCGGTTAGTGTAAGCGCTTCTGCATCTTATGCGCTGGGTTCATCAAAAACAACATTTGAAGATATAAATGCAGATGGTTTGATTGATATTCTTATTGTAGGAAGCAACCAAACTATGGTGAAGTATAATCTGGGGAATAAATTTTCGGATCCTGTAACACTTTCTAAGAACAGTTCCGGGGTTGATTATAATAATGAGTCCAAAATCTACAGAGGAGGAATATCTGTAGGAGGAGGTTATTACTATACTGTTCCGATTGTATGGTGGCCGTTCCCTCCGATACCTCTTATTTATCTGAAAATCGGCGGACAGGCGACAGGCCATGTGGGATTATCTATTGCTGAAGTTGATAAAGCTTTTAAAGATATGAACGGAGACGGCTACGCAGATCTTGTGGTTTCAAATAATGACGGCTTTACGGTAAATTATTCAAAGATTGGACGTACTAATAAATTGAAAAGTGTAACCAGGACTGCTGGGATACTAAAAGACCATCATCCTTTCAATAAATTCTTTCTTGATTATCAGTTTAATAAGCCAACTTACAATGATCCAAACGGAAGATTGGTATTAAGCGAAGTGAAAATGATCAACCCGGATGCAATGTCTGGAAATTATTTAGTTTCAGATCCGGCAAAGGATATGGTAACAAGGTTTAGGTATGAGAACTCGAATCATGATCGCAGAGAAAGAGATTATTTTGGTTTTGAGAAAGTTACAATAGAAGAAATGGAAGGGAATTCCATTTTCAGATCCGTTGTGCAGACTTTTTATAATGACAGCTACTTTTTAAATGGATTACTTATTAGAACACAAACTTTTGGTAATGGAGTAAATCTTCTTTCTCAGGCTACCAATAGCTATTCCCTGCATAAATTTAGTAATAATAATACCCAAATAAATTTATCAGCCATTCCTTTAACCTTTGATACCGGAGGAACAGAGGGGAGAAAAATGGCTATCGCTTTGCTTGATTCCACAACAAATACCACATATGAAAACGGTGGTAATATCACAAAAAGCACAAAGCTCACTTATAACAATAAGGGACAGATCAGAAATTATCAGTATACAAGTCCGTCCTCTCTATATAATTCCGAGATCAGTTACCATAACATTAACAATAATATACTTAATGTTCCGAGTGAAATAACAGTTTACATCGGTACCACTACGGCTGCAATACTTAGAAACAGAACCACGCAGGTGGATCCAAATACGGGGGATGTTACCCAAATTTCGGTTCAGCTCAACGCTTCGGAATATGCGGTTACCAACATTAAATATAATCCTTATGGAAACATTTCACAAATAGAATATCCTGTTAATGAAAACAATGAAAGCTACAGCCTTACTTATGAATATGATGCAACATTAAATAAATATGTAACAAGAACAAGAGACAGTTTTGATATAGAATCTTTTGCAAATTATGATCCGAAATTTGATGCAATAACAGAATCCATTGATACCGGTGGCAATACAACGAAATATACTTATGACGCAAAAGGCAGAATAATTTCAATTCTCGCTCCGTATGAAGATGGCGTCAATCCTTACACGGTACAATATGAATATTTTGTAACGCATCCACCAACACCAAGTACGGTTGGAGCGGCTGCTTATGGAGCGGTAACACAAAACTTTGATCCGCAGGATCCGAATAATCCTGTTGAAACCATCTCTATTTCAGATGGTCTTGGAAGAAATATTCAGGTAAAAAAAGATATTGATATTGCCGGGGTCGAAAAAATGTCCGTTTCCGGAATGGCAGAATATGATATTCATGGTAGAGTAAAGAAACAGTATCATCCTATAATAGAAGATAAAGATCCTATAACATCGGTTGCTCCGAATCAAATTCTTAATCTCACCTTCTCACCATACTTTACAAGCTCTATTTATGATGTTTCAGATCGAATAATTCAGACGACTGATGAGGACGGGCATGTTGGTACAGTATCGTATGCTATTGATAACAGCAATTTTAAAACGACGGCTATTCAAATGCAGAATGCAGCGGTACAGCTAAAATCTGAAACATTTAATAATGCTGAAGGTAAAGTTACAAAAAGCATTAATTTTCTTAACGGGCAGGCATTAGAGACCAAATTTTATTACAGTTCGATAGGAGAATTAGGAGCCGTTATGGATCCTCAGGGGATGGTAACAGCATACTCTTTTGATCTTGCAGGAAGAAGAATTTCAGAATATCACCCTGATCATGGAAGTTCCACTTATGAATACGATCCTGCAGGTAACCTGATTAAATTATATACGGCTAACTTACAAAATGATCCTAACCAGCCCTTCATCAAATATAATTACAATTATAATAGACTTACAGAAGTAAGATTTCCAGATCTTCCGAATGGAACCAATCCTTCTAATGTAATTTATGAATATGCAGGTCCAGGCTCCGGAAATAATACGGGTAGAATAATCTATAAAAAAGATAATTCTACAATAACATTATTTGATTATGGTAAAATAGGAGAAGTTATCCAGGAGGACAAAACTGTTTTTGGATATAATATTCCCACCATGAAATTTGTTACAAGATATAATTATGATAGTTGGAATCGTATTCGCCGTTTAATCTATCCTGATGGGGAAATTCTATATTATGAATATAATTTAGGAGGAAACCTTAAAAGAATTGTAAATGACGAGAATTATGAATATGTAAAAAATATTGAGTACGACAATTATGAGCAGAGAACCCTCATGGAATATGGCAATGATACGAAATCAGAATACACGTATTTGCCAACAAGCCGAAATCTTTCTACCCATATTCTGGAGGATAATTTAAATAACCAGTTGCTTAATAATAATTATACGTATGATTTTGTAGGAAATGTCATACAGCAAGTAAATACTGCCGGATTTTCACCTAATAATATGGGAGGATATTATGAACAGGCTTATGCATACGATCAGCTCAACAGATTAACATTCTCAAACGGAGCATTTAGCGGATATACGCATTCTTCCTATGCAACGGATAATGCAGACTATGAAACCAATTTAGACTATAATCACTCGGGAGGTATTGTAAGCAAACAGCAGCAGCATTCGCAAAATGGAAGTACAAATGCTACAAATTCTTATAAAAATGATTATTACTACATTCCTGGTACCCATAAGATTGAATACATAGAAGAAACTGCCTATGGTAATGGTACAGAATATTTTGAATATGATAACAACGGAAATTTGATAAACAATATCACTCCAAACGGTATTATACAAATGTTCTGGGATGAAATGGACAGACTGAAGGCATACCACTCAGAAATGGGAGTTTTCCAATACTATACATATGACGACACAGGAGAAAGGGTTATAAAATACGATCTTCAGCAGGCCGCTGATCTCTATCAAAACGGAAGTCTTATTTATGGTGAAATGATCATGAATGATTATAAAGTTTATCCCAATCCGTATGTCGTAACCAATTCCAGTAACATATACACTAAACATTATTACGCAGGATCACAAAGAGTTGCCAGCAGGCTTTTGGAGGGTACGGAAAAATTCATAGATCAATCGCGGGCTTCCAATAAAGAAAATAAAAAAGAAACCCCAGATACCAGAAATGATTTTCAGTATTATCTTAAAAAAGCAGGGATCGATCCTGAAAAAATTGAAACAGAGTTTGCAAAAGGTCCTGGTGGTGAACCAAATATTTATTACTTCCATGGTGACCATTTGGGATCCGCAACTTATGTAACAGAAAGACATGGCGAAACAACGCAGTTTTTCTTAAATTTACCATTCGGGGAAACCATGGCAGAGCAGATGACCGGAGTGTATGATAATCCATATAAATTCAATGCCAAGGAACTCGATGCTGAAACTGGACTGTATTACTACGGAGCGAGATATTATAACCCAAGGCTTTCTGTTTGGTATGGAGTGGATCCACTGGCAGAGAAGTATCCTAATTGGTCGCCATATAATTATACATTAAATAATCCCATAAATTTGATTGACCCTGACGGAAGATCAGTTTGGCCTCGTAGAAATGGTGCTTATAATGGAGAATCATATTCTGATAGAGATGGATCCTGGACTTGGAATGAACAGTATGGTCGTTGGGATGGAGTAAACGGTTCTCAAAACGTTATGCTTATTGAACGAGGTACAGAAGTATGTTGTAATCTGGAAAATACTAGGGTTATGACATATGAAGAAGCTTCTATAAAAAGTCAGACAGGCTTCCAAGGTCCAGAACCTGGAGGTGGAAGTCTCGAAAGTGTTTCTTTGCTTTCAGTACCCTATATGCTTTTAGAAGCTGGAATTACTGAAGGATTGATGCAGTTAGGAATGGAAGGAAATGATGCTTATAATACAGCGCAAATAGCCACATTTTTATACAGTATGAAAAGCCCAAAAGGTGTCAGTACTAAAATGGGGGTTGTTAATAAAAGTTCTGAAGTTACTGAAGGTCTATTAAAAGCAGCAAATGTTGCTGATAAAGGAGGGCTTACAGCTGTTGGAAGAGCTTTGCAAAAACATGGTAGCAGAGTAGGTAGTGTTTTTCCGAAGGCAACGGGTAACGCAGCATCAATGAATGCACAAGGAAATAATGTACTTACTGAAATATTAACCCACCCTCAGGTATCTTTCACAGCAAGGCATCACGCGAGGTTTGGAAATGTAGTGGAATATAAGATTCCGGGAGGCCAAGGCGCCAGATTTAGTGGCGACGGTCAAAAATTTATAGGATTTATTGAACATTAGTTAATATAAATGAAAAAATTTGAAATATTAATAACAGATGTTCCTGATAGGGAAAATCTCGTTGCAGAAGTTTGGTATGGTGAAACTCTAATTGCTGAAATTAATCAGGAAACTAAAAAATTGGAAATAGAATTTTATTTAAATGAAAAAATAGCCTTCGATTTAAATGAATTCCTAACAGCATTAGAAAATGCTAAAGGTCTATTAATTAAAAATACAGAGTAATTCACAGATTCCTCCGAATTTTTAATTCCTTCGCAATAATAAAAGGCTGTCTCCGAATCGAGACAGCCTTTTTATATAAGCCCATACCGTCGAACCATAAACTTAATACATAGTTAACTTTTACGAGATCTAAATAAACAAAGAATCCGATAGTTTCGCAGGCAATTATAACGATTAAAAAATTAAATTATTTATGATTCAAAAACAACTCCTCGGATGGATGCTGTTGCTTTCCGTAACCGGCATCGGATGCCAGAATGATGAATTTGTCTCAGCTTCAAAAGAAGAACAGCTTTCATCAAAAACTACCGCTAGTGCAGCAGCTACGGATGTTACTGTAAATGCGTATGTTGATACAAGCGCTTATATCAATTCTGGTTTTAGTTTTTTAAATCCGTCCCAGGTTGATAAAAACCGACAGGCGATTGGAGGAAATGCTTACACAGAAGTCTATGGATTCAATATTCCTGAAGAAAACAGAGTACGAGGAATCCGTTGGAATACCGACGATGAAACCACATCCATCTGGAGACCACAGGGAATTGCGGGATTTACAAAAGATGGAGTCCGTTACCTGTTGGTAAGCTGGTATGCAAAAGACGATGCCGAATTTAAAGGTTCACGTATCACCCTTATTGATATCAGCCCAAGCTCAAGCACTTATCTTACCTACCGACACATTCTTTTGGTACAGCCGGATATTCCTGCCAATACAACAACTTATTCACAATATGGATCTTACGCGCCATTGAACGTACATGCCGGTGGAATTGCTTACTTTAAAGGTAAAATATATCTCAGCAGTACGAATTTAGGAGTTCGTGTTTTCGATTTGAATAAAATAATTGAAGTGAGTACCGGCGATTCTACCAATGATAAATGCGGTAAAGATGCAAACGGTAACATGTTCGCTTTCAATTATCGTTACATATTACCTCAGATTGGGTATCAGAAGATTAATAATGCCAATCCGTTTTCCACCATACAGGTTAATGAAGAAGGAACCCAATTGTGGACCGGACAATATTATGCAGGAAGTGCAGATGCTTCCATTGTTCCAAAAATTTTCGGTTTCCCGATTAACACAAGCGGAATCCTTCAAAATACAGGGATTTCTGAAGTCGCTCCAAAGAATAGCCTTTTTACAGATAATCACGCCCATGGAATACAGGGCGTATTCCGAAAAGGAAACAGAACATGGCTTTCATGCACCGGATCTCCAAGCAATTCTTACGGATCAAATGCAAGATTGGCACGTTATACTGACGGAGCCGACGATACGGTGCGTTACCGCTGGCCGTATGGAGCAGAATCGCTTTATTATGAATCCCAATACGGATACCTGTGGAGCCTTACGGAATATGAACCGAATGCGGGAGCACAAAACGGAAGTCAGGTCAACCGATGCATATTTGCTGTTGATTTTTCTAAATATGAATAATATCAAATCGACAGGCTTGTCCTAAAACTTTTATGATGAATAAAGCCAAAGCAGACTTTTTTGCTTTGGTTTTTGTTTTAATATTTAATTAAATCTCCAATTTATTTTTACTATTAAGAATTAAGCTATTTTTCTTAATCAGCTTAATAAAATACTATATTGTATTATGAATTACATTACGTTTAACTTACTAAAAGTCTTAGTGTTAAATAAGAATTATATAAAAATTTAAAGTCTAGTCCATTATCGTTTCGAAATTTTATTATTGCTGATCACTCTTTGCCTGCTGCATTTGAAACGGGTAATTTCCTCACTGCGCTTTTTCAGATGCTTCAGGCTTACTCCTGAATTTACTCTTTTGCGCCATCGCTTAAAACTTGATTCTTTAAGCTCGCTCCGCATCAGCTCAATCACTTCCGATTCACTGATCCCGAACTGAAATTGTATCGCTTCAAACGGCGTTCGGTCTTCCCACGCCATTTCGATGATTCTGTCGATTTGCTGTACGTTGAAGTTTTTATTCATTTTATGTTTAATTTGATCCTTCGATAAGCTCAGGATGACATCGCTAATGCTAACTGTTGTTTAGATGTTCCCAGGCTGCTTGTTGAAGTTATTATCTCGTTAATAGGACTTCATCCTATTTTGCTTCGGGACTTTTCTATATTTAATCTTGCGGTGTCAGGCTGAGCTTGTCGAAGCCTTGATTCATAATTGTATTGTTAACATGACTTCATCCTATTTTAATTTAGTTCGTCCCTTCGGGACTCATACCCAAACAAACGAAGCTCTTTGGCATACTTAGAAAAACTTTATTTTAATCAATTCTTTTGTTCCTTTTGTGGTTTAAAAAAATCATTTCAAATTTGCAATAAACTCTTTTGCTGTTTTTAAATGCTGTTTTCGCTTATCTTCAGGCATTCTCTCCCATGTTCTCAGCATCATTCCCAAACGCGGATTTTTTGCGAAAAAATCTTGATAATCATTAATAAAATTCCAAAACAGCGCATCCCATTTTTCCGTCCAATCTCCATCAGGATAGTCACTCATTTTTTTCAGATAATTGCTTCCGCTGATGTAAGGTTTAGTGCTCATCTTTCCGCCGTCTGAAAAGCTGCTCATGCCGTACACATTCGGAACCATTACCCAATCGTAGGAATCGATGAACATTTCCATAAACCATTGGTACATTTCATCAGGATTGATTTGACATAGATTCATAAAATTGGCAAAAATCATCAGTCTTTCAATGTGATGGGCATAACCGGTTTTCAGGATTTTCTGCAGCGAACTGTCAATCGGGCGGATTCCCGTTTTTGCGGTATAAAAAGAGTCCGGAAGTTTTTTGTTGTTATTCCAGTAATTTTTATTGCGCTGATATGTTCCCTGATAAAGATAAACACCCCGAACAAACTCTCGCCAACCCAAAATCTGACGCACAAAACCTTCCAAAGAATTTACAGGGATATCATTGTCTTTAGCAAACGAAATTGCTTTCTCAAGGACATCTTCGGGAGTTAACAATCCAACATTCATCAACGGTGAAAGCACGCTATGATGCAGAAAATGTTCCTTTTCAACAATGCTGTCTTCGTAAACGCCAAACTCATGAAAACGCAGTTCCAGAAACTGTTCCAGCCATTTTTCGGCTTCTTTGAAAGTAACAGGGTAGAGTTGTTCATTGTTGAGTGTTCCATAGTTTTCGGCAAAATGTTTTTCCGTGTACTTCTTGGCTTCCTCATAATAATGATTGTTTTCCGGAAAATGAATGGCAGGCGTCTGTTTATTTTTCGGATATTTTTTCCGGTTTTCCGTGTCGTAGGTCCACTTTCCTCCCAATGGTTTTCCGGCTTTCATCAGGATATTTCGGGTGATGCGCTGCTGCTTGTAAAAATCGGTTTGATGATAGGCTTTTTTATCTTCAAAATAATCTTTCAGATCTGCTTTGGTGTTGATAAAAAGCGGACTGTCCAGAATTTCAATTTCCAGCTTTGTTTTTCGCAGTCTTTTCTCCAGCCAGTTGTCGCAGACGTCAGTTGTCTTTATTGTTTTGAAATTTTCTTTTTCAAGATTTGTAATTAAATTCCTGATGTCTGAAAATTTTGATGAACTTTCTATATATTCAACCTCAAAACCAGATTCTTTCAGTTCATTTTCATAAAATTTCATGGTTGCACGATGAAACGCAATCTTTTGTTTATGAAATAAATATTGCTTAAAAAACAAAAATTCTTCCACCAAAAATACAGGCTGACTCTTATCGAGATAGTCTATATCCTTAAAAAGCTGATGCGGAAAAATAATCTGGGCGGTATGCGTTATTTTATTAGCCATAATGATCTGAATTCTTCGTTGGAATCATACATTTCTGCCTGCTTTTCAGGATTAAAAGTACGATTACGGTTATCGTTTCCGACTCCGGCCAGGTACATCCAGTTACCGTAATTGCTGTGCACATCATAATCAATAAGCAGTTCTTCAAAATAAGCAGCACCAATTCTCCAGTCCTGTTTAAGGATTTTGCAAAAGTAAGATGCCACATTTTGCCGCCCTCTGTTGCTCATCCATCCCGTATTTTTCAATTCGAGCATATTGGCATTTACGAAATCGGAATCGGTTTCTCCGTCTATCCATTTTTGAATCAATGCTGGATTGTTTTCAACGAAGTAGGGATCATGCTTAATTCCGGCTTTCCGGAAAATCAAATTTTTATGCTGTAAAGAAACATATCTGAAAAAATCTCGCCAAAGCAATTCAAAGATCAGCCAATAGGTTGAATCATTAGCTCCGAATTTTTCTTCGTATTTTTTTATTTCGTGGTAAATGGTTACGGCAGAAAGACTTCCGTCTGACAACCACGCAGAAAATTTTGAACTATACTCTTTTCCCACCAAACCGTTTCTGGTTTCCTTGTAACAGCTTAGATGTTGAGTTTCGGAAAAATAAAACTGCAATCTTTTCAAAGCTGCATTTTCACCGCCGGAAAAAGGAAAAGCGCTTCTTTTATCCTTTTCAAAATCTTCAAAACCTAAAGACTGAAGTGAAATTTCATCGCTCTCAACAACAATATTCTCTTTATTGTACACTATGTTTTCCGATTCAAATTCAGGGCGTATCAATAGATTCTTTTCAATTTTTTGCCTGAACGTGGTGAAAAGCATCGGGATTTTATCCAATGTTTTAAAAACAAAAAGCGGATGTATTAGAAATTGAGAATACGATTTTTCCCAAACTGCATTGGGGATTATTCCCCTAATCTTCTTTTGAAGTTGTGTTTCTTCTTGGGTCCATTCTTCCTGGCAGAAAATTTTTACCACCTCAAATCTTTCCGAAATTTCTTGGAAAATATCTTCCGTTTTTCCGTACTTGATTAAAAAAGGAATATTTTGTTTTGCTAAATTATTTTTTAAATCTTCGACACTTTCCACCTGGAATTTTGCTCTGAATTTCCCAATTTTCTGAAAACAGAACTGTTTTTGCTGAAAAAAGTCAGGGTCAAAAACGTACACCGCGAGAAAAGGCATATCTTCCTGCATAATGTTGTTTAGCAATTCTGAATCTCTGGTTCTCAGGTTTTTGGTGAACCAAAGGATGTTGATTTTTTGTTTCTTCGGCATTTTTCGCTGCAATATTTTACTTCGTCCCAATTCTTCTTCCATTTTTTGCGCCAATTGAAAGGCAATCCGCAGGTTTCACAGATTTTAGACGGTAATCCAGATGGCATATAGTATGATTTTATTTTGAACTTGGCTTTTTCGTATTTACTAAAGACCCTTCGACAAGCTCAGGGTGACATCTCTAATACTAACAGTAATTTTTTCCACTGTCAGGCTGAGCTTGTCGAAGCCTTTTGTAGTTATGAGAAGTTAATCACAATAATTTTTAAAATTATTGATCGCAATGTCTTTCGCTTTCAGATCGTGCATCATGTTGTATAATCCGAAAAACGTCCGGTTCAGGTAAATAAAATGACGGGAACCCCGGTTGGTATTCATTCCTTTCATGTTGCTTATTTTGGCATATCGCTGTCCGAGGTCTGCAATCTCCTGAAAAAAAGATTCATCGGAAAAATCGAATTTTTCCTGATTGAAAGGTCTTGTAAACAGCTCCAGCAATTCATAAAATAATTTGGTAAAGAATTCTTTTTCCTGTTCAGAATCGTCATTACGAAGAATTTCCAATGTATATAATTTTTGTCGGAAAATCTCAGGATTTTTTAAATTTTCTTCTCTGGCAAGCTCAAAATAGGGGATATAAAAATCTTCCGGAATTTCTTTGATGCAACCGAAATCAATAATCAGAAGCTCATTGTGTTCTGAGACCAGGAAATTTCCCGGATGTGGATCGGCATGAACTTTTTTAAGGACATGCATCTGGTACATATAAAAATCCCACAATGTCTGTCCAATTTTATCGAGATCACCTTGGGTATTATTTTTTTTAGTGAATTCTGAAAAATGAATTCCCGGCATCCAGTCCATCGTGATGATTTTCTCGCAGGAATATTCCGGATAATATTGCGGGAATTTTATGTTGGGAAGATGCTGGCATTTTTCTGCAAAATGCTGACTTCTCTTAAGTTCCAGATGATAGTCGGTTTCCTCAAACAATTTATCTTCCACTTCCTGGAAATAAGATTCTGAGCCTTCTTTTTTAATGTTGAACATTTTTATGGCAATGGGTTTTACCATTTGAAGGTCACTGGAAATGCTTTCTCTCACCCCGGGATATTGAATCTTTACGGCTAATTTTTTATCACCGATTTTTGCGGTATGAACCTGTCCTATGCTTGCTGCATTTACCGATTCCGAAGAAAATTCATCAAAGATTTCTTCCGGATTTTTACCAAAATATTTTCTGAAGGTTTTCTTTACAAGTGCCCCTGATAAAGGCGGAACGGAAAACTGTGACAGCGAAAATTTTTCTACATATTCTAGCGGAAGGATATTTTTTTCCATGCTCAGCATTTGCGCAACCTTAAGAGCGGAGCCTTTCAATTCCTTAAGAGAATCATAGATATCTGAAGCATTTTCTTCGTTGAGAATTTTGCGGGCTTCGTCCTCATCTTTTGTAATTTTGTTTCCGTAATATTTCAGGTAATTGACCCCTACTTTGGCCCCTGCTTTGAGAAGGCTGCCTGTACGTTCAATTTTTCCTGTAGGAATTTTATTGAGTGTTTTCATTTTTAAATTTTGTTTATTGTGTTTAAAGCTCCTTTGGGAGCTTTATCTCGGTAGAAAGATTTATTTCTTTTCGGAGGCACTCCGGAGGAGTGCAATCTCCTTAATTTTAAGATTGGACTCCTCCGGAGTTCTTCCTTACATCTGTGTTCTTAATTCTACATAGATCTTTTATGGAGTGTTCTAATTCTTAATTTGGGTTGTTTTCGTTACTGCAGCCCGACCTGAGTGGAGCTCTTTTTGTAAGCCTGGGAAGAGAAGTGGTGCAAAAAAGCGGGAACGGAGGGCGGAAATAGCTGCCCAAATAATTTCAATTGTCATTTTTGAAACCGAAGATGACTTCACATGCTTCATCAACTCATTTTAAATTTTTCTTTCCAAAGAAATTTTCCGAGATCAAATACTTTTCTCAAAGGTTCGTTATCCATTAATTCAAAGCCTGTGTCGATGGTCTTTTCGATGAAAATATCGGTTTTTTCAAAATCGGGAGATGTGTCTTTTGTCCAAAAATCGATGGCAGAAACAAGATGCAGCCAAAATGCTTCCTGTCTGGATTTTTCGTTGAATTTCCTAATATCCTGCCTTGCTTTTTCAAACATTTCCCATTCTTTAAAATCTAAAGTGCTGATGAATTGCCGATGCGTTTCACGTAGGTTCTGAAGACTTTTACCATTTCGGATTTTATGAGTTCCTAAAATGGATAATACCAAAGAACGGTTCATGGTAAGATTTTCAAAGAAAATATAGTAAACATTCAATAGTTTTTCTTTGGTGGTGACTTGATCGGAAGTATTAACTTCTAAGGCCAACTCCAACGACTTTTTGAAGAGATGATTGAGTATTTCTTTTTCAATCTGCTCAAATCCCGAAAAGTAATGATAGAATTCTATTTCTTCAAAATTGTTTTCCTTTGAAAAGAGATAGACATTTTTAGGTCTTTCTCCATGGTCTAAAAGATAATCACCATATAAATCAAATATTTTTTCCTTTGTAATTTTTGTTTGTTCTTGCATGAGAGATTTATTTCTCTGTAAAATTAGTAATAAATTTTATTTTTATATTAAATATAGTATTAATTTGTACTATATTAATAATAAGATTTTTGAATTATGGGTTTAAGAGGAATGAATCTTCATTATTTGTCAATTTTTAGGAAAATAATCTTATGAAAATACTTTGCAGAATTACGGATAATTTAATCATGTAAATCAAAGATAGCGTCTCAGAGAAATTATGATCTGCATATTAAAATGTGAAATAGTAATATTTTTCTTTGATTGGTTATGATTTTTTTATTAAATTTAAGTCATAAAACGTAACGATGAAAAAAATTTCAGTGCTAATTGCACACTATAATAACGGAAGATTTTTTGAAGACTGTTATCTTTCGCTGATACAGCAAACCTACCAAAACTGGGAAGCTATTATTGTTGATGATGCTTCTACAGATAATTCACTTGAGTTTATAAAATCGATAATAAAGGATGATACAAGATTCCGACTCTTTATAAATGATCAAAATAAAGGTTGCGGCTTTACAAAAGGAAAATGTGTGGAATATGCTACGGGTGATATTTGCGGATTTCTTGATCCGGATGATGCCTTATTTCCGCAGGCTTTAGAAAAATCGGTTGAAAAATTTACAGATGGAAGTATTGTAGCGACATATTCTAAGATGCTGATGTGTGATGATAATTTATTACCCCAAAATGTTTACAGCGGAACTAAACAGATTTATAATGATCCGTATTTTTTTAATTGTCCCCTTCAGGTTGCCCATTTTTTTACATTCAGAAAGGAGATTTACTGCAAAACACAGGGCATCAATCCGGATCTGAAGCGAGCAGTCGATCAGGACTTATACTTAAAAGTTTTAGAATTCGGACAGGCAGTATATATTGATGAAGTATTGTACAAATACAGGCTGCATTCTGCCGGAATATCCCAGCAAAATACAAAACAATCTGCAAAAGAATCCTTTGCTTATGTAATTTATGAGGCTATGAAGAGAAGGGGAATTAAAGAAATTAATAACCGTAAGGTCCCTGAAAACTATACCAATCCTCAAGAAATACATGACTTAATCAATTATCAGGTTGGCTTTTTCTATAGATTAGAAAGAAAGTTGAGAGTGTTCTTTAGGCACTCAGACCTTTTTATCTTTTCATGTTTTATTGAATTTTCCGGTGCTAACGCATTTAATTTTGCTTTTGTTTAAATTAAAACCAATAAGAAGAAAAATTCGATACGAAAACAAATCAATTTCAATCGCTTGATTTTTAACATTAATTCCGTAAGGAAAAGGAAATAGTTTATCATATACTGATAATATTATTTTCCTTTTTTTCGTTCTTTGCTATTTAGCCAATATCACAAATATCTTCTTGTTGAGCAGGATCATAAGAATTCTGTTACGCATTACTTACATTGGGTCATCTTATCAAACTCCCTTTTTCATAAAAGAACTTTACTCAATGCAACATATTTTTTAACTGAACTTTTTTTAAAAGATTTTACAATGGATGCTTGTTTTACTGGCAACCCTTTTGCATACACACGTGCAGATCTTAATTTGCGGAATTAAATGCTAAGAGAAGAGAAGTACCTGAAGTATTGGGTCTCAACATAAAAATTACTAAATAGAAAGAATTAATGATTTTAAAAAATTCAAAAATCGGGGTCAGCTCAGATGAGCTCTCTGTAAGATCTCTCATATATTTTATTATGGAATTGCAAAATCTTTTTAAATATATCGGAAATTATCTTTTAGAGATAGATGAAACTATTGCTGTCGCTGAAAGCGTTACTTCCGGATTTCTGCAGTTTTCCTTTTCACAGATGAAGGATGCTTCAAAGTTTTATAAAGGAGGCATCACGGCTTATACTCCTGATGAAAAGGTTCGCCTCTTGCATGTTGATGAATCCGAAGCACTGGCCTGCGACTGCGTATCCCCCAATATTGCTGAAACAATGGCCCTTAATATTTCGAAAATTTTTAAAACAGATTGGTCCATTGCTGTTACAGGCTATGCGACCCCCGTTACGGAATCCAAAAATAAGCTGTATGCATACTTTGCTATCGTTTATAAAGGACAGGTGATTCTTTCGGAGAAACTGGATCTGCATTCCCGCACAAAACAGGTAAATGCACAGCTGTATTACACGGAATTTATACTAGGCTGCTTTAAATTGGAACTCGACAAACATCGGGAGAAAAGATCAATATCCTGATAATTTAAAAAATAAATAAAAAAGTTTAATATGACAAAAGTCATAAACATAGTATGATATATCCTATACCTTTGAAATATCTATTACTTCATTTTGCAGTCACATTTTTAAGCTCCTCAAATTTTGAGGAGCTTTTTTTGCCATCTTAATTAGTATTGATAAAATAAAAAAATACCACATCGGCCCATAAGTAAAATACTTTTTTGATACTCAAACAAATTTTTACTAGTTTTAACCCGAAAATGCTAATCTCTTAAATGTGATATAATACCAAAACTTTATAAAAAACTATTTTTTTAGCAATTTTCTAATTATATTTAACATTACGAAAGAAATTAGTTGTCATTATGAATAATAATCCCTTTCCTGACAATGAAGCCGGAAGAGTTAAAAAACTTGAGCTTCTTGATCTTATCAACCTCAGTAAAGATCCAGAATTGGATATTTTTGCAGAAACTGCCTGCCTCATTACGGGTTGCCCGGCGTCATTAATATCGATAATGGAAGCAGATACACAGAGGATTCAAAGCTGTGTAGGACTTGCCATAGATGCTGTTGACCGGAAGGATACGCTATGTCAGTACTCCGTCGCAAGCTCAGAGGTAGTGATTATTAATGATACACTTTTAGATGAAAGATCCTCTAATAATCCTATCATTTTGGAAGGGGGCATACGTTTTTATGCAGGGGTACCCCTTGTTGACGACGAAGGATTTGCCCTGGGAACCATCTGTGTGATCGATTTTGAACCTAAAACCATTACGGAAACCCAGATCTCTTCTCTTAAAAAGCTTGGTGAGGTCGTTACCAAACTTTTGATGAGCAACAGAGAGATCATCAACGCAGAATATTTCCAGCAGACGTTTAACATTTCAAATAATCTTATCTGCGTACTGGATAATAGGTTTATGCTGAAAGATGTTAACCCTTCTTTTGAAAGAATTTTTTCAATTACCAAAGACAAAGCGGTAGAACATAACTTCTTAACTCTTTTAGGGCAGGATAAAGAATCTCTGCCGGAACTTGAAAGGTTTCCGGGCAGTATGAAGGAGGCGACGTTTACAACTTCTACAAAAATTGAAGATGGAACACTAGTAATCGTGGAGTGGTATCTCACACAAAATCAGAAATACTCCGAAATATTCTGTTTCGGAATTAATATCACCCAGCAGATTGAAGAAAGACGACAGCTGGAAAGTTCGGAAAGACGTTTCAGAAGTTTCTTTGAAAATGCAATAGGCCTCATGAGTATGCATGACATGGATGGAAACATTCTTGCCGTAAATGAAAAAGGAAGAGAAATATTACATTATTCTGCAGACGAAGTAAGAAGTCTTAATCTTAAAGATCTCGTTCCGGAACAAAACTGGCTTCTGCTGAAGCAATATCTGGAGCGCATCAAACAAAATAAAGAAGATTTCGGGACTATGATCCTTAAAACCAAAGAAGGAGAAGAGTTGATATGGATGTACCATAATATGGTTGAGATCGATAAGGAAGGAAAACCCTATGTAGTGAGTACAGCTCTTAATGTAACCGAAAGGATGACGCTTGAAAAAGACCTCATTTACACTAAAAAAATGCTGGAGCAGACAAGTTCCGTTGCGCAAGTAGGAGGATGGGAGGTCAATATGAAAACTGGCAATGTTTTCTGGTCACAGAGTACCAAAGAAATTCATAGGATTAAAAATAATTTCCAGCCGGATTTTGACAATGCTATTGGATTCTATAAAGAAGACAGCCGCGAAAGGATGAAATTTCTCTTTAACAGAGCAGTTACTGAAGGTATTCCCTTCGATGAAGAACTTCAGCTTGTCCGCAATGACGGAGTAACAATCTGGGTGAGAGTAAAAGGCCTTCCGGAATTTGAAGGGGAAGTATGCAGCAGGGTATTCGGAATTATTCAGGATATCGACGCCTTCAAAAAAATGCTCTTGGAAATAACCAGAAAAGAAGCCATGATGCAGTCTTTCGTAACGGATGTTCCGATTCCGCTGGCCATGTTTGATAAAGACCTTAACTATGTTTCTGTAAGTTCCAAATGGAGAGAAGAATTCAACATGAATGAAACCGAGCTTATAGGAAGGAATTTTTTCGAAGTGTCGCCGGATGTTCCTGAGGTAAGAAAAGAGATTTATAGAAATGCTTTATTGGGAAAAACCTATACAAATGGAGATTTTGCAATTAAGATAGATGGGAAAGCTGAAATTCAGCACTATGATCTTAAAGTGGGACCGTGGTATCTCACGGAAGATGAAATAGGAGGTGTAATTGTTTCCGTACAAAATATTACCAATGCCATACTTGTGAACGAGGAACTGAAAAATGCTAAAGAAACGGCAGATTTGGCCAGTAAAGCAAAATCTGAATTTCTGGCCAATATGAGCCACGAGATCCGCACACCTCTCAATGGGGTGATCGGGTTTTCAGACCTTCTCCTCAGAACACCGCTTAATGAAATTCAGACTCAATACCTGAATTACATCAACGAGTCCGGAGAAAATCTGCTCAATATCATCAATGATATTCTCGATTTTTCTAAAATTGAATCCGGAAAAATGGATCTGCTTATTGAGAAAAGCGATGTGTACGATATGGTAAGCCAGGTCATTAATGTGATTCTTTACCAGTCACAGAAAAAAAATATCGAGCTTCTCCTGAATATTGAACCCGGACTTCCGAAAACGCTATTAATTGATGAATCCAGATTAAAGCAAATCCTGATTAACCTTTTAGGAAATGCTGTGAAATTTACAGATAGTGGTGAAATCGAATTAAAAGTAGAGAAACTAGGCATCGATGATAAAAATATATCATTGCGTTTCTCTGTTAGAGACACGGGAATCGGTATTCCTGTTGAAAAGCAGAAATATATTTTTGATGCCTTTACTCAGGAAAACAGCTCCATTAGCAAAAGATACGGCGGAACAGGTTTAGGCCTTACCATTTCCAATAATATCCTGAAATACATGGGAAGCCACTTGTCATTGATCAGCGCACCGGATCAGGGTTCCGTATTTTTCTTTGACATTGAAATTCCTTATGAAATGTCAGAATTAAGGGAAGAAAACGATATAACGATAAAAAGGGCATTGGTGGTGGATGACAACGAAACCAACAGGGTAATTCTCCAGCACATGCTTGCCTACAAAAACATTGATTCAACACTGGCTGCCAACGGCATGGAAGCCCTGCAGATTTTGCTGAAAGGTGAACGCTTCGATGTCATTCTGATGGACTATCATATGCCGGTTATCTCGGGATTGGAAACCATAGATAAAATCAGGGAATTATTTAATCAGCGAAAAGAGATTTCGCCGCTGGTTATTCTTCATACCTCTTCAGAAGAACATGACGTTATCAACTCATTTAAAAAAGAAGATAATTCTTATTTCCTTTTGAAACCTATTAAATCTGACGATTTATACAAAACATTGAGAAGGGTGGCACAAAGCAGCGTGATGGAAATTGCAACTCAGGAAAATATTGAAAATGAATCGCAACATTTCATGAATAATCTTGAAGTTCTTCTGGTAGATGATAATCCTGTAAATATGGTACTCAATAACAGGATGATGAAATCCATTGCTCCTGATGCCCATCTGGTGGAGGCTGTAAACGGTCTGGAAGCCTTGGAGGAATGCCGTAAAAAACAGTATTCTGCAATACTGATGGATGTACAGATGCCGGTAATGAATGGTATAGAAGCAACCAAGCAGATCCGCTTACTTCCGGATTATGCAAACGTACCGATTATTGGTGTTACCGCCGGAAATGTGCTGGGAGAAAGAGAAAAATGCCTGGAAGCGGGTATGAATGACTTTCTGCCAAAGCCCCTCAGACAAGCAGATCTTCAGGAAATGCTCGAAAAATACATCAGTGTCGGAAGCAGTAAAAATGAGGAAACTGATCACACTGAGGAAAATGAAGATCAATCAAAAGCAAAGCCTGAAAAATATATAGACATCAATATGTTAAACGAACAGATTGGTGATGATGACGACGATTTTAAGGAAATGTTTCTTAACCTTCTCATCCAGGAACTTACTCAGGTAGAAAAGAATATCGAAAAAGTCGCTGAAGAAAAAAATATCACAGAAACCAGGATGATTCTACACAAGCTGAAAGGTACAGGTGGTATCGCAGGACTTATTAAACTTGCCGAATGCGCTGTGAAGTGGGAAAAAATGGCGGAAGGGAACATAGACTTCCTTGCCATGAACCAAGAAATCAAAGGAGAAATACAGAGAGGAATAGACATAATAAAAAATTTAACAAAGTAAAAAATCAGAGCTATGCTAATTTTGATCGCAGAAGATGATGAACTGATTCTTAAAACAATAGAACATAAATTGTTGAAAGAAGGACATGAAGTAATTTTGACCAGAAACGGAAAAGAAGCTATTGAAACATTAAAAGAAAATGATGTGGATCTTACCATTACCGATATTATGATGCCTTTTGCGTCGGGAATTGAGATTCTTTCAGCGATAAAATCAATGGGAAAAGATGTACCGGTAATTATGCTTTCAAGCATGGGACAGGAAGAAGTCGTGCTTAATGCTTTTGATCTCGGTGCCTCAGATTTTATTGTAAAGCCTTTCAGTCCAAGTGAATTGATGTTGAGGGTCAAAAGGTTTCTGTCAAAATAAAATATATGGTAATGTCATCCGTACATTTTCTTTTCGTCGTTTTTATCGTGATGTTATCATTGGTATTAATGCTGGCTACAATCGTACTAATCTACAATATTATAGAGTATAACAGATCTGTACGAAGAGCAGGCTGGTCTGAAGTTATCAACAAGAAAATATCCGATGTTATTGTATATGCGGACGATGAGGTTCCGGAAGACATCTATTTTAAAGCACTTGCCGTAAACGCTGCATTCAGGAATCTCTTTCTTGAAAAACTTGTGGATTCGGAAAAAAAGTTTTCAGGAGTAGCTAAAAATAAAATTACGGATTTGTTTACAGAATACGATCTCCGTAAAGAGGCGATGAAAAAACTCAATCAGAAAAAAGCATATCTTATTGCAAGAGGAATACGGGAACTTACCGTGATGCAAGTTCAGGACGCTATCCCGAAGATTGAGCAGTACCTTTCCCATCCGTCACCGCAGGTTTACCACGAAGCACAATACGCAATGGTTCGGTTTAAAGGATTTGAGGGTCTTCACTTCTTAGACAATTTTCCCACCAGGATTTCAGAATGGCAACAGCTCAGGTTTCTGCTGTCTATTTCTTCATTACCAGCAGATTCTGAAGTAGGAATATCAAGATGGCTCGAAAGTACAAATGATACTGTGGTTATTTTTACGCTTAAATTAATCAAAAAGTTCCAGTTGCTCTATGCTTATCCAAACGTCATACGATTACTGAATACTACTTCAAATGAAGTAAGGGTAAAAGCCGTGCAGACGTTGATGTCTCTGGAAAACCCTGAAACCGTTCAGTATCTTTCAGGTATTTATTATGATCAGCCGGATGAAGTTCGTATAGAAATTATCAGGGTTATGAAAATGTCAAAAGATCAATGCTGTATTGATCTGCTTAAAAAAGAACTTTTGAAAGATGTTCCATCTGGAATAAAAGTAAATGCCGCACAGGCACTTTATGAACTTGGACACGGTGATTACCTGGTGGAACTTGCCGGAAAAGAAGATATGTCAGAAGAATTAGTTCAAATTATTAAATACGCTTTGCAGGAAAAAGGATGTTAGAATTTTCACATATTGTATATGATATTGTTATTTGGCTGTATTTGCTGTACGGTACGGCTGTCGCCATTATTTACGGTTGGGTAGGAATTTATGCGCTCGGAGCCGTATTACGCTATAAAAAAGAAAATGTTTTTACTGATTACAGCATTATTGCTGCCAATCCTAATGCGCCCGTTTTCAGCCTTCTCGCCCCTGCCTATAATGAAGGAATGACGATTGTTGAAAATGTGAGATCCCTGCTTTCCCTGTATTATCATAATCTTGAGATCATCATTATCAACGACGGGAGTAAGGACGATTCGATGCAGAAACTTATTGAAGCTTACGATCTGGAATGCGTATCTTACTTTGTACAGGGAAAAATTGAGACCAATAAAATAAAAGGAATCTATAAAAGCAGAAATCAGGCTTTCAGAAAACTCATCGTCGTAGACAAAGAAAACGGGGGGAAAGCAGATGCACTGAATGTGGGAATTAACGTTTCTTCCGGAGAATATCTTGTATGTATTGATGTAGACTGTATCTTGGAACAGGATGCAATTCTGAGACTTGCAAAACCGTTTCTTGAGCAGACTGACAAAAAAATTATCGCCTGTGGCGGAGTGATCCGATTGGCAAACAATTGCGTGATTGAAGACGGAAAAGTGGTTAGTGTAAATATGCCGAAAACATTATTGGGAAGGACACAGGCTTTGGAATACATTCGTGCATTTGTGCTCGGAAGAATGGCTTGGTCAAGAGCTTCAGGCCTGATTCTCATCTCAGGTGCATTCGGGGTGTTCGATAGGAAAATCGTTCTGGATTGTGGAGGCTACGACAGAAATACGGTAGGAGAGGATATGGAACTTGTCGTAAGGATGAGAAAATATATGGAAGAACGGAATGAACCTTACGAAGTAATTACCATTCCTGATCCTTTATGCTGGACAGAAGTTCCGGAAACAAAAGATATCCTCAAAAAACAAAGGAACCGCTGGATGCGCGGAACCATTGAAACCTTGTGGAAACATCGCAAGATGATGTTCAACCCTAAATACAAGAAATTAGGAATGATAAGCCTTCCATACTGGTTCTTTTTTGAATTTTTAGGGCCTTTGGTAGAATTTTCAGGATACATCGTATTTATCATATTCCTATTTTTAGGGATCATCAACTGGCCTTTCTTCTTTGTCTTGTTTGCATTGGTACTTTCAATGGGATTTCTGTATTCGGTTTACGGAATATTGGTTGATATGGTGAGCCGTCAGGTTTACGGTAAAAGAAAGGATTTCTTTGCGCTCATCGGGACAGCTTTTTCAGAACCTTTTTATTTTCACCCTATTGTTGTAAAAGCAGGTGTAAACGGATTTATCGATTATTTTAAAAAGTCTCACGGGTGGGGAGAAATGACGAGGCAGGGCTTTAATCAGAATACAAAAAATTTACCGCTGAAAGAAAAAATATGGGCTATTCTGAAGCACGGACTTAAAAAGTGGGGAGCTGTGGCCTCGGTTTTCAGTGCTCTTTTTCTTGTCGGGATTCTTGCAGAGTGGTTATGGTACCAATATATGTTTACAAAAGTTGACACTTCTGTAGTAGCAGGATCTCTTTTTGCAGACAATATTCTTTTTATCTTTGAATTGATGTTTGGATTCGGGATTCTGTATCTCATCATTAATTTTATTAAAGAAAGCTGGGCGAAAACACTTGCAATTGCTGCATGTGGACTTGTTGTTGTCCTACAATATATTTTATTTCTCTATTTTTCCGAAACAGGAAACCTATTAGGCGCAGACCTTATTTATTATAGTAAAGAAGAAATGAAACAGATCCTTCAGGCCAGCGGAATGCTTAATTTTAAAAATTATGCACTGTTTGCCATTTTACTTGCCGTATCATTCATCCCGCTGTGGATGTCCGGACGTTCCGGATTTAAATCTATCTATCCTGGTGTCACTTTTCTGTCGCTGGGGTTAATTGCTTTTTTTATTCCTGCAGAAGCAATGCATCCTTCATCATTGGTAAATGCCGACGAATTCAGCCAGAATGCCGCAAAAAGTAAGTGGGAATATTTTTTCATAGCTAATGAAGAAAATTTTATAAGCGACCATCCGGAAATTAAAGAATTCTTTGGAGGTGATGAAGAAATGGCATCCACCAATACCATGCTGAATGAAGCATTCCCTTTCTGGAAAAAAGAAGATACTCCGGATTTTCTGGGAGCTTATTTAAACAAATCCGAAGAAGTTCCTAATCTTGTATTCGTGGTATTGGAGGGTTTCGGACATGCCTACACATCTCCCAAAGGATATGTGGGTAATTTTACCCCTTTCCTTAATTCCCTTTCCAATCAAAGTCTTTATTGGGAAAATGGTTTAAGTACTGCAGGAAGAACCTTTGCCGCTTTACCTTCACTTACAGGCTCTTTGCCTTTCGGTAAAAACGGATTTCTTGAAACTGAAGAAATTCCGGACCACTTTAATCTTTTTAATATTCTTCAGGCAAACGGTTTTGAAACCGGATTTTATTATGGAGGTAACCTGAATTTCGATAACTACAGGGATTTTCTTAAATACAGTAAAGTCAGTCATATCGTAGATATCGCTTCTTATGGTGAAGGGTACAAAAGACTTCCTGCAAATTATGAAGGTGATAGCTGGGGATATGAAGATCAGGCGGTTTTCAGAAAAGCACTGGAAGTACAAAAAGTTCAGTCGAAACCCTACTTTAATATGATTCTTACACTTTCGACCCATAATCCGTTTTTAATAAATGATAAAGCGTATTATGAAAAAATGTATAATGAAAGATTAGGATCGAACCTTTTAACCCCTGAACAGAAAAAATGGGCCGGGCAATATAAAAACCAGCTGATCTCAATCCTGAATGCAGATGATGCCTTAAAGCAGTTCTTCGAAAACTATCGTAAAAGACCGGATTTTGCTAAAACCATTTTCTTCATCACTGGAGATCACAGTATGCCCGAAATTCTTATACAGGATAAAATAGACAGGTTTCATGTACCAATGATGATTTATTCACCACTGCTGAAAGGGCCCAAAAAATTCCTGAAAACAGCAGGTCATTTTGATGTAGCACCTTCTTTTCTGGCATATTACCGTAAAAATTATAACCTGAATACTCCATCTACCGTAGCGTGGGTCGGAAAAGGATTATCTTCGGATTCTGAAATCAATAAATCAGATTATCCGATCATGCAAAGTAAAAGTCTTCTCACCGATTTTGTTTCCGATAAATACTATCTCCACGACAATAAACTTTTCATTCTTAATAACCTGAATGAAGAGGGCTATGAGAACTCTGATGTTTTAAAAAAGGTAAAAGGACGTTTTGACCAATTTAAAAGCATGAATTCCAAATTCTACCAGACTAAAAAGCTGATGCCGGATTCCGTATTCACGAATTTTAGGAAAAAAACGGGTGGATAAGTTTAATGGACATTAGATTTTTAAACTTTTTATTTCCCGTAAGAAACACAAAAGATTAATGTGAAGCTTATTATCAATGAAACTGTTTAAAGTAAAAAAGTTAAAACTCTGTGGAGTTTTATCTGTCTAGAAATCATATTCGCAAGATGCTCGGCGTTCCGTAGGAACGCTATCTTTAGAATATTTATGGTATTACCAATATCAAACCGCAGGATTGATTGATGGATTATTCTTATTTCTACACAGATTCTGCTCCTAAAGGAGCAAAATTATTTTACTTTAAACAATCTTAATTTTTTAACAAAATCAATTAAAAAAAATTGGGCTAAATTGAAATAGTCTAAACCTTTTATAAAAAGCAAATAATTCTTTTATACCCATTAAATCAGAATTTTCTGGTATATCCTAAGGTAACGTCAAACTGATTTCCTTTTACATCAGGCCTGTATTCCTGGTTAAAATACATGGCACCTACTGAAAACAGGTTCCTTTTAACAGAAAAATTATATTCACCTCCAACTTTGAAAGTTTTAAGCTTGAAAGTTTCATTTTCCAAAAGGTTGTTTCGGGATTCCTCCGGGCTGATTCCCGTTCCAATCTGAAACGCAAAATAATCCTGCGCACTTTTGGTATAATAACGTATTGTGCCTGTATAAGAATGAGAAATATTTTTATTGTCAGGAGTAAGATACGTCCGGATATTAAACCAGAAATTTTTGTAATATTTTCCTACAGAAGCCGTGTACATCCAGATATTATTACTAAAATACAGCTGTCTGTAACCGATTTCCGCTTCAAAGCTGTGCGGAAGATTTGCATTTAGTGAAACCCCGGTCCTATATTTTGGGAAGATTCCCACATCATTAGAATAGGCTCCTCCTACGTAAAGATAAAACATGTCGGATAATCTTGGATAAGCTTCCAATTCTGCCTGTATCCCATTTTCTGCAAATTTGTTGGCATAGTTGGCTCTCAGAATCACTGATCCTAATGAAGTAACTCTTTTGTAGCCTACACTTACAATATGCCAGTCGTCTGGAAATTGCTTATCAAAATGGGAATAATTATAATTAATAATGATCGCATTTTTGGCGATAAGGTCATTAATCCTTACCGCTAGATTAATCGCTTCCGTATTTTTGGGGTTAATGGCCAAAAGGTTTTTAATTGCATTTTCAGCTTCTTCATAATTCTTGTCGGCAAAATAAGCTCTTGCCTTGAGAAGCCATAAAGCTTCAGATTTCGGATGTACAGATAATCCTTTATCAGCAATCGCCACAGCTTTCGCGTTGTCATCATTCCAATATTCAAGAGAAGCGTATGCAATAAAATAATCTTCATCCTGAACATCTTTTTTTCCAAGTTCCTCAAAAACTCCGCGTGCAGCTTCAGTGTCTTTATTCCAGGTATATAATCTTCCTAAAAAAACGGAAATATCCGTATAGTTGGGAGCTTTCTCCAATGCCTGTTTAGCAAGATCAATAGATTTTGAATAATCTTTTTCGTCAAATGCAGCAGTTCTTGCCTTCACAAATAATTCATCTGCAGATAGATCCTGTTGGCTATATGCATGAAACGGGAGCAATACGAGTAATAAAAACCCAATATATTTTTTCATTGAAATGGGGAATGGTTAGACAGTTCTCTTATTAATGATATAATAAAACAAATATATTGAACTTTTTGTATGTATAAATAAATATTGGTAGGTAAAATATAGTTTTTATCGCAAAAAAAGTAAATCGAATATTATAATAATTGAATCATATCGTTAAAAGCAGAATTTCTGTACTCATGGTAAAGATGGGAATGGAATTCGTTCAGTTTTTTTAGAAGCTTTAAAAGTTCTTCACGCTCTTCTTTATCCAGTTTACCGGAAAGAAGGCGAGAGGTTCTGTTAACACTTTCTACTGATTCGTGGAAGACTTTTTCGCCTTTTGAAGTTAGTTTCAATCGTTTGCTTCTTCTGTCATCTGCGTCATTTTTTTCCTCCACCATCCCGGATTCCAGAAGGCGTTTGATGATCTGTGTCCCGGTCTGTTTTTCGTGGCCATTTCTTTCAATAAGCTGAATTTTCGTGAGGTTCGGCTCATCTTTCAGACGGTAGAGGTAGGTAAACTCTTCATTGGCAAGATTGGGAAATTCTCCCAAACCTTTCCGGATCAGCTGCCTGGAATATCTGCCCAGCAATAATACCTGCTTACAGATCTCATTTTCCGTAAACGAAACTTCATGTTCTTCGGTAATAAATAGCTTTGTAGGACTTTCTTCACGGTATTTTTTATCATTCAGCCAAAGACGGAAGTCTTCAACACTGGAATTCGGTTTGTATGCATCCGAATTTTCGAAATCTTTTACCTGATGAAGCAGATCGATAAAAAAATCAGTATTCATAGTGCAAATTTATAGTAAAAATATCATTTTATACCGAATATTATAGTTTTATGGTACTTAAACCTCCGTCAATCCCAAAAATTTGGCCAGTTATCCATGACGCATCATCCGAAAGTAAAAAAGCAGTCAGCTTTGCAATTTCATGAGCATTACCGATTCGCTGCAATGGATGTCTCTTTGCTGAAGCTTCATGTTTCTCAGGCGTAGCAAGAAGCTGTGAAGCCAGCGGCGTATCCGTTAAAGAAGGAGCGATTGCATTACATCTTATTTTCTGGACCGAAAATTCAGCCGCAAGACTTCTTGTAAGGCCTTCTACCGCACATTTGCTGGCAGAGACAGAAGTGTGAAAAGGCATTCCTGTTTTTGCCGCTACGGAGCTGTATAAAACAATAGAACCATTACCGGATTTTTTAAGATTCGGAAGCAGTTTTTGTATACATTTCACAGCGCCCAGAACATTGATCGTAAAATCGCGGCTAAAATCTTCCTCAGAAAGTCTGTTAAATGGTTTCAGGTTAATACTTCCCGGTGCATACACTAGTCCGTCGATTATATCAGGAAAAGTAATATCATCTATAGTACCAGATAATACATCCCTTTCGTAAAATGTCAGGTTGATATCTTCAAGTTCCGGATTTTTAGTTCTGGAGATTCCTACTACATGATGGTTCTCCAAAAGGACTTTTGTCGTTTCAAGCCCAATACCGCTTCCGCAGCCGATAATCACAATGGTTTTCATATTCTTAGATTTTGCGATTTAAAATATTAATATACAAATTTAGTAAATTAATTTACTTTATATTTAAATAAAGTATAAATTTGTATAAAAATGTTTAGGTTTTATTTAATTATATGACATAAAAGATTTGATTGATATTGCAAATCGTATATCAGTACTTCTTTTAAATTCACCGAACACATGATTTGTGATTACATTTAAATTAGTTTAAAAACATATAAAATCACTTAAATAAATTATCATGATGAAGATACAGGCACAATCTAATATACCAACCGACTTCGGCATGTTTTCCATGTATGCTTTTTCAGAAGAAGCATCCGACTGGAATCCGCACTTTGCCCTGGTCGCAGAAAATACTGATTTTAATGAAACGGTTAATGTACGATTCCATTCAGAATGCATTACAGGAGAAATTTTTCATTCTAAAAAATGCGAGTGTGGGCAACAGCTTGATGCCGCAATGAAATTTATGGCAGAAAACGGAGGGGTCATCATTTATCTGAGACAGGAAGGTCGAAATATCGGAATTATCAATAAACTTAAAGCATATGCGCTGCAGGAAAAAGGTTTTGACACTGTGGAAGCTAATCTTAAATTGGGTTTACCTGCCGACGGAAGAAATTTCGATATTGCCGTTGAGATTTTGAAAATTCTGAAAATACAAAAAATAAACCTTCTCACCAATAATCCTGATAAGCTGAAATCCTTGGAAAACACTGGAATTATACTTGATCGAAGACTGCCTCTTGAGATTGATTCCAACGAAGTCAATGAGAGTTATCTTGTTAAAAAGAAAGATTATTTTGGGCATCTTCTAGAAAAGGTATGATTTTTTCGGGGATTGAAATAATAATTCACAGAACCATAGTCTATGAAAAAAATACTGCTCACGGGAGCCACCGGATATATTGGCAAAAGAATGATCAGCGTCATTGCAGCGCAGGGATATAAAGTAGTCTGCTGTTGCAGGGATGCAAGCAGGTTTTCGAGAAGTACGGATGTTGACGAGTCTCTTCTCGAGGTTGTAGAAGTGGATTTTCTGAAATCTGAAACTCTGGAAAATATACCGAAAGACATCTCCGGAGCATATTATCTGATGCATTCCATGAGCAACAGTGACGATTATGAAGATTCTGAAAAAAAATGTGCAGAGAATTTTGCAGAATTCATTGAAACGACCGAATGTGAGCATGTTGTCTATTTGTCGGGTTTGGTCAATGAAAAAGAACTTTCGAAACATTTGGGATCAAGGTTTCAGGTTGAAAAAATTTTAATGGAATCTAAAGTTCCTGTTACGGTTCTGCGTGCAGGAATCATAATAGGATCGGGTAGTGCTTCATTTGAGATCATTCGGGATCTCGTAGAAAAATTGCCGGTAATGGTGGCTCCGAGATGGCTTGATACCAAATGTCAACCTATAGGAATCGCCAATGTGCTTGATTTCCTGATCTTTGTTCTTTTCAAAGAAGAAAGTTACCATAAAAGCTTTGATATAGGCTGTGATGATGTGCTCACTTACAAACAGATGCTCCTTGAATTTGCCAGGATAAGAAACCTGAAAAGAAAAATTTTCACGCTGCCGGTAATGACCCCGAAACTTTCTTCCTATTGGTTGTATTTTATTACTTCTACTTCATATAATCTTGCAACAGCGTTGGTAGGAAGCATGAAAATTGAAGTGATCTGTAGGCCCGAAAGCCTCTCCGAAATAAAACGGATTACAGGAATTCAGCCGTTTTCCTATGAAACAGCATTAAAAAGAACATTGGCGAAAATTCAGGCGAATGAAATTGTTTCCAGCTGGAAAGACAGTTTTATCAGCAGCCGAAGAGATACCAGCCTCAAAGATTTTATGGAAGTCCCTCATTATGGTTGTTTTACCGATCTGAGAAGCGGAACGTATGATGACCGTGAAAAATGCATCGAAAGAATTTTCCGGCTTGGTGGAAGCAATGGATGGTACGGACAAAGGTTATGGAAAATTCGTGGTTTTATGGATGTTTTGGTGGGCGGACCGGGCCTTAGACGCGGGCGTACTCATCCGGACAGGCTTCATGAAGGCGATGCACTGGATTTCTGGAGGGTTTTATATGCAGACCGAAAGGAGGGAAGGCTGATTCTTTTTGCTGAAATGAAACTTCCTGGTGAAGCCTGGCTTATGTTTAAAATTTATCGCGGAAAATTGTGGCAGAAAGCTGTCTTCAGACCACACGGGATCTCCGGAAGACTCTATTGGTTTGCTGTATTACCTTTTCATGGAATTATTTTTAAAGGAATGCTCAAAAGGCTTACGGGTGATTCCTGAATTTAATCTTTTTTTAGCAAAGGCTGCAATCCTACTATTGATGAACTGTTTTAATGCAATCAATTTTATACGTTAATAATTAACCTGAAATTTTTATCTAAAAAAAGAGTGAATCAATAGAAACACTCTTTTAGAAAAATTTATTTAAATATAATTACTCCTGAATAAATTCTAGGATGTCTTTATTAATTGTTTGATGCTCCGTAGTCGGCATTCCGTGAGGGAAACCTGGATAGGTTATCAGTTTTCCATTTTTTAGTAATTTGATCGATTTTAATGCTGCGTTGGCAATCGGAACGATCTGATCATCTTCGCCATGCATTACCAAAACAGGAATATCCACTGCTTTGAGATCTTCAGTAAGGTCCGTTTCAGAAAACGCTTTGATGCCGTCATAATGGGCTACGATTCCGCCCATCAGTCCCTGTCTCCACCAATTTCTCTGAACACCGTCTTTTACATTCGCGCCTTCTCTATTGTAACCGTAGAAGGGGAAAGTCAAATCATAATAGAACTGGTTTCTGTTATTCATCGTCTGTTCTCTGATATTGTCGAAAACTTCCATGGGTACCCCATCAGGATTATTTTCGCTTTTAACCATTACCGGTGGAATTGCGCTAATTAGAACCGCTTTTTTAGCTCTTCCGTTCGCATATTTATTTACATAACGGATTACTTCTCCACCACCTGTTGAGTGACCGATATGAACCACATCTTTCAGGTCTAAAAATTCTACCAATTCTGCCGCATCAGAAGCGTACTGTTCAATAGTATGGTTGTAAATGTTCTGGCTTGATCTTCCGTGACCTCTTCGGTCGTGGGTGATTACTCTGTATCCTTTCTTCAAAAAGAAAATTACCTGTGCATCCCAATCATCTGACGATAAAGGCCATCCATGATGAAACATCAACACGGGTCCTTCACCCTGATCTTTGTAAAAAATTTCTGTTCCGTCTTTTAATGTAAGTGTACTCATTTTGTTTAATTTTTAAGGTTGTTAATTATGATTTGGAATCTGTTTGTCTTAATTCTTTAGCAAATGTACTAAGACTGAACCTGATGAATGTTAATCTAGTTTAATTTCGCAAAGATTTATGTAAATTTTTATTAATACTATTTTTTCTAACATTTTGGAGAAACTAAGGAATCATGATTGAAATTTTTCCATTTAAGAAAATTAAGGGCGTAGCACTCAATCCGCTTTTTAATTCCGTTTAATATCCTAATTTATTTTTTCTGCCCTGTTTGTTAAATTGAATAATGTCTACAGTTAATTTCTGCTATTTTCAAAAGTTGAATTCATCCGGATATCGGTGATTATCTTAAAAATTAGTAAAGACAGGTTAAATTTGATTAATTATTCTATTTTTTTTCGTCTCTATTAGGCTGGAATTGCCATAAAACATATATTTGCAGCCTAAATTTTAAAAATAATGAAAGAATTAATTGAAAAAATCAACGCGGAATTTGAAGCTTTTACAACTGAAGCAAACCAACAGGCAGAAAAAGGAAACAAAGCAGCTGGTACAAGAGCTCGTAAAGCAGCTTTAGAACTAAGCAAACTTTTCAAAGATTTCAGAAAAGTTTCTGTTGAAGAATCTAAAAAATAATGATAAAGCCGGCTTCTTCAGCCGGCTTTGTTTTTATGTTGTAAATATTATTGATGATCAGGATTCAGGCAATTTCTTGTTTTCCGGCGGCTCGACATCCATTAAACTTCTTATTTCTTCCATTTTACTTTCTTTTATAATATAGGTTTTGCAAATCTTGTTATTCAGGTACATACGGAAATTCATCTGTATTCCTGTTCTTCGTCCCATTGCTATGGTTTTTGAACTGTATTCCGAAAAAATAGGAAGTAAATTGGCAAGACACAGCAGATTTCTTTTTAAAGAGTGAAAAAAAACAGGATAATTTCCTTCGTCGTCAATTACTTTCATCCGAAATATTTTTTTTCCTAAAGTTGTTCCGAAATAATACTCGGTTACCGCTCCTGAAATGATAACACTGGGAATTGAAAAAAGAACAGCCGTAAAAGGATTTTCGTACAACAAATAATAGAAAAGTACAGCAAATAGAGCCATGTCAATCCACTTAGCAAACAATCTTTGAGTTTCATTTCCTTTAAATCCCGGATCATAAGCAAGATAATATTCGTAAGCATGATAGATTCTTTGTCCGAACCTGTCAAAATCAGGAGTCGGCCTGTGAATCACCTTTCTCTCTTTAATTTCTGATATTTTCACAATAATTTATAAAATCATGCTCAGCTGTATTCTTTTCCTGCCTTCATCTATATCCGTTACTTTTACCTGAACATGCTGATGCAGTTTTACCACTTCATTCACATCAGAGACAAATCCGTCTTTCAACTGAGAAATATGCACCAGTCCGCTTTCTTTAATTCCTAAATCTACAAAGCATCCGAAAGCGGTAATATTATTGACAATTCCGGGAAGAATCATCCCTATTTTCAGGTCGGTAATTTTCTTTACACTCGGATCGAATTCAAAAATTTTAGCTGCTTTTCTTGGGTCCAGTCCGGGTTTTTCAAGCTCTTTTACAATATCTTTAATGCTTAAAATCCCGATATCGTCTGTGATATATTTTTCGGGTTTAATCTGAGCAATTTTTTCTTTATGGGCAATCAGTTCATGCGTTTTGATACCTAAATCTTTTGCCATTTTTTCAACAATTCCGTAGGCTTCAGGATGTACGGCAGAATTATCCAAAGGATTCTTCGGATTGCTGATTCTTACGAATGCTGCAGCCTGCTGAAAAGCTTTTTCACCCAACCTGGGAACTTTTTTAAGCTGTTTTCTGTCTTCGAAAGCTCCGTTTTCTGCACGGTAATTGACGATATTTTCTGCCATTTTTTCGCCGATTCCGGAAACATAACTTAGCAGCGATTTGCTGGCTGTATTAAGATTAATTCCCACCGAGTTTACGCACTTCATTACGGTAGAATCCAGCTCATTTTTCAATTGGGTCTGGTCTACATCATGCTGATATTGTCCTACGCCGATGGACTTAGGATCGATTTTCACCAGTTCTGCCAGAGGATCTGCTAACCTTCTTCCAATGGATACCGCACCACGAACGGTTACATCGTACGACGGAAATTCTTCCCTTGCAATTTTACTTGCGGAATATACGGATGCTCCGGCCTCAGAAACCACAAAAACCTGGAGCGGTTTGTCGAAAGCAATTTTTTTGATGAAAAATTCCGTTTCGCGGCTGGCTGTTCCGTTTCCGATGGAAATGGCTTCGATGTTATACGCGTTTACCATAGAACGTATTTTCTTCATCGCCATCCCGGATTCGTTTTGAGGCGCATGAGGATAAATGGTTTCATTATGCAATAGATCTCCTTTTTCGTCAAGGCAAACTACTTTGCATCCGCTTTTGTATCCCGGGTCGATAGCAAGAATTCTTTTTTCTCCCAATGGTGGGGCAAGGAGAAGTTGCGTAAGGTTTTCGGAAAAAATATCGATTGCTTTTTTATCTGCTTTTTCTTTAGCTTCCTGTAAAACTTCATTAGAAATCGCAGGTTCCAGCAATCTTTTGTAGCTGTCTTTTATGGCCAATGCAATCTGTTCCGCCGTTTCGTTATCAGATTTAATAATGGCATTTTCTATGAACTCAATCGCTTCAGCTTTATCAATTGTGACATTTGTTTTCACATAGCCTTCCGATTCTGCACGCAACATTGCGAGGAGGCGATGGGAGGGGGTTCTGCTGAGGTTTTCTTCCCACTCGAAATATTGTGAAAATTTTTTAGCATCTTCTTCCTCCTGTTTTCCTTTCACAACTTTTGAAGTAATTACGGCTTTTCTCTGGAAGATCCTCCTTAGGTTTTTGCGGACATACATGTTTTCATTAATCCATTCGGCCATAATATCTCTCGCTCCCTGAAGTGCTTCTTCTCCCGTTTCTACTTTGTCACTGAGGTATCTTGAAGCCAAAGACTGCAGATCCTGGGCTTTCTGGCTCATGATTACTTTAGCTAAAGGTTCAAGGCCTTTTTCTTTTGCAGCATCAGCTTTTGTTTTTTTTCTTTTCTTAAAAGGAAGATATAAATCCTCAAGCTCCTGCAGGTTGAAGCTTTCTTCAATTCTTTGTTTTAATTCGGAAGTGAGGGCATTTTGCTCTTCTACGGATTTTAGAATGGTTTCTTTTCTTTTGGCAATCTCTTCAAACTGCCTGCTGATTTTTGAAATCTGCTCAATCTGTGTTTCGTCCAGGTTTCCTGTTTTATCTTTCCGATAACGGGCAATAAAAGGAATGGTACAGTCTTCGGCCAACAGCTGAAGGGTAGGGATAATATTTTTTTCAGGAATATCAAGAATCTGCTGTATATAAAGGGTGGTGTTCATTGCAAAATTTAAGCAGCTAAAATACTGACTTTTTTATAAAGCAGAAATGTATTTTAAAAGCCTGCTGAAACTTTTATATGATACAGAGATCAAAAAAAAGTATTTTAAATAAATGATTTACATTGATATAAGGATAAAAGTTTGCATATATTTTTAGAACACAAGAGGTTTTAAAAATCACTGATCTTTTCTAATATGCTCTAAAATATTTTCATGATTATCAAAAATTCTTTTGTGACTTTCAAGGTTAATATGAAATTATTTTAAATAAGTAGAACAAAAAAAACAGTACGACTGGTACTGTTCTCATTTAATTTTTATTTCACAATTTCATTATAATAGATGGGGATATAGTCTTTTGTATCGAATCCCATAATGATGAGCCTGAAATTTTTAGCATCATCATTATTGAAGAATTTTATCTTTGATTCGTCTGAGCTTGTTTCTAAATAAGGATTCCAGTACAGTGTGGTCCGTAAATCCTCAGAGATGTTTTTAAAGTTTTCATCATTATAATCCGGATTTACGAAAGAAGTTTCTTTATCAAAGCCATGCAAAACGGTCTTTTTTAATTTTGTGGAAGTTGTGGCATCACTCAAAGAGCCCGTTATTCCTCCTCGTTTTGTATAGATGGCAATAGCACCGCTTGCGCCTCCGAATCCACCGGCAAAATAATCTTTAATGACTTTTACCATGGCAATATCTGATACTGAAATAGAATTGATTAGTGAAGGATCTACCATCATTTCATCAAGATAAATATTTACCCTGCTTCCTCTTAATTTAGGAGTATAATTCCCCATACTGAATTCTATGGTAAGTCCGGCAACCCTTCCCTGAAGCCACTGTAATATATTGGTGAATCCCTGAGCAGAATTATTATCATTAACAAAATCGAAAATACTTTCATTCAGGCTTTTGAATAAGGGGCTGCTTAATTTATCATTAAGCTCTTTAGTTTTATCTACTTTCCTGGCCTTTAATCTCACCTCTTCAATAAGTGTTGCCTTTTCATTAATGTTGTTTTGCGCATTTTTTGTTGCAACAGATCTTTTTACAGATTCAGCTGGCTGATCATTTTCTATGCGCTGTACAAGATGATAAATGCTTTCCGGCAGTGCTTTCTTTAAGGGAACAAATGAATAATCCGGTTGAAAGATCACCTGAACCTGTTCTTTAGGAATTTTTGGATCATTGAGTTGGTATGAAAATTTGAGGGCATCTTCAAAGATCAGTCCTTTCAGATTAAAAAAACCGTTGTCATCAGTTTTTACCTGGGACAGCCTTGTTCCTTGTTCCGGAATTTCAAATAACAGATTTAAGTCTGTATTTGGTGCTGGCTTTCCCTGAATGGTCACCTTTCCTTTGTAAGAAATGTAAGGCTGAGGTTGATAGCTGATGATGGGAAATGTACCCGCCATCATGTTTCGCCAGTCGAATCTCTTCCATTTTTCTGATATTAAAAGGGCATCCAGCGCCTCAGGGTTATGGTTTGGTTTGAAGTATTGAGACGGTGTATAGATTTTTGAAGGAATATCTCCTGTAAGCCATAAGGTACTCAAAAGACTGTTTTCATCTTCAGAGCTTTCTAAGCTGCCATCCATTACGAGTACCGTATAAGCACTATTGTTTAGATTCGGAGTAATACTGAACGTGTTTTCTGCTCTTGGCGATTCGTCTAGGTTTGATAATAGGACTTCCGGCTTTTTAATTCTTAACAATCCAGGCTGAACGAAAGTAAGCCGTTGGGCTACTATATTTTCTTTATCATCGAATAAGGTGAGCTGAAGAATTCCGTTAACGAGCTGCTGTGTAGGAATCGAAAAGGTTTTTTCAAAAATTTTTTCTGAATTAACTTTAAAAACCAATTGATTATTGATGGTGCCTATAATTTTATATAATGTTCCGGGTGTGATATTTTTAGATTTTAAAGAAAATTTTACTGCTTCATTTCCGGTTGAAACCTGAAGATTTATTCCTGAGTCTGATACATGCGGCAAATTGATAACCCGTTGGTTTCCTTTAGCATCATTTACGATTAATTGATATTTTATTCCCGCTTTCGGGGTTAAAGAAAATGCGCCGACGTTTTGATCAAAACCTTTGAAAGAAGTTAATTTTAGATCAGGTTTTTCCGCATCTACAATATAGCCGCTCCATTCAGAAGGGGGAATACCTTTTGATTGTAATCGAACAGCAAATTTTGTATTGATGCCTTCTACGAATGTTCCGCTTTCCGGGAAAACGGAAGCACTCCACTCCGAAGTATCATTTAAAACAAGTTTTTGAGGAGAAGAAGGATTGTATACAACAAATTGTCGTAAAGTCTGAAAATCTTCACTAAAATTTGACATCCATGCTGTATAGGCTCTTATATAGTAGACTCCTTCTTTTAGATTTTCTGGCAAGGTGAAACTTCCGCTGCCCTGTCCGTTAATGAGAGGAAGAATTTTTTTACTGATTTGGGTCTTGTTACTGTCGTACAATTCCACAAACATAGATGTGGAAGTAGGGGAGAGTTCATACCCACTGAAAACAAAAGATTTTAGCCAAAGATTTTCTCCGCTAACAAAGCTGTTTTTGTTAAAGACCAGATGTATTTTTTCCTGGGGATATTTTTCGGAGAAAGTTGTTAGCGCTTTTTCAGCTTTGCTTTGTGCGCTTAAGCCGCAGGAAACCATCAAAATACCTAATACGAAGATCATTTTTTTTGTCATGAATATGAATTTCATTGAATTATTAGAGCATAAATGTACATGATTTCACGGTACAAAACAAAATCACAATTTGTGAAGCTGTTTACATATTCTTAAGCACAGAGCTGTTTTTCAAGACAATTTTCTTATATTCATCAGACGAAAAACGTGGTATTGAAGATTTCTTGATGTATGGTAACGCATGCTATAATGAAGTTTTCTATTTTTGAACAATCAAAACTGGAAATAACAGATAAACAGTAATAAACTTTTAAAACAATTGACAATATGAAAAAACTGAGTGTAATTGCTCTTGTAGGAGTAGGTCTTTTTGCAGCTTCATGTACAAAGGAAAAAACTGCTGAAAATGCAACAACAGCACAGGAACAGACGGTAGCCGAAAGTAAGGGGGAGATGCTGGCTGTTGATACGGCGGCTTCGGTAGTTAACTGGAAAGCTTTCCACAAAGGCGGTATGGCTCCTCGTTGGGGGACGCTGAACATTAAATCCGGAGATCTAAGCATTGATGGAGGACAAGTGGCTGCAGGAAATTTTGTGATTGATATGAATTCACTTAAGGTAGATCCTGCTTCCGTAACGGAAAAAGACAAGAAACCCGGAGATCTTGAAGCCCACCTTAAAAATCCTGATTTCTTCGATACTGCGAAAAACCCTACTTCGGAATTTAAAATTACCAGTGTAACGGATCTTAAGAATGCTTCTGCAGATGCGGTTGCGGGCGCCAATAAAACGGTAAGCGGAAATCTTACGTTATCCGGGAAAACAATGAATGTAACATTCCCTGCAAAAGTGGACGTAACGGAAACTTCTGCTTCTATTCAGGCGAAGTTTACGGTAAACAGAGCAGATTGGGGGATCAAGTTTGGTACTTCCGAAGCCGATCCTGCAGAATGGATGATCAGCAAGGATATTGAGATCGCCGTTGATGTAAAAGCGAAGAAATAATATTGTTAGCTATAAAATTATTGAGCTGCCTGGAAGGGCAGCTTTTTTGGTGGTTTCCAATAATCATTTTTATTCTCCGTGTGTATAGGTAACAATCTTTTGTTTTTTTACATTTACTTCCGCATAAGCAACGCCTCCTAATCCTTTTTTATTAAAAGTTCCATGAACAATCCAAATACTGTCATTTTTCTTTTTTGCGATAAATGGTTTCTGCCATTTATTTCTGATCTTCCATACGCTTTTATCCATTTTTTTCTTCCAGATTAAGGGCCACTTCTTTATCAGTTCCAATAATCTTATTTTTTTTACAGTAGGAAAATAAAATTAATACTATTATTAAGAGGAGGGCTTCATAGTAATTAGAACCTTTCTTTATGGTAAATTTAAACAATTGTATGTTTATGTAAAATGCTCAATACCAAGTGCTGTGGGTTTTTTAATAAAAATGTAGCTGCGCTATAAAACACAAACCCAGTGCAATTGCGCTGGGTTTGTGTTTTATAGCTCGCGGTTACAAATCCGTGAGATCAGGGTTTATTTAACATATTTATAATCTTGTAAGACTAAAACACTATATCCTTTGTAACCATAAATATCCGAATAATTGATTTTTATTATTAAAAATTTCTTGCTCTTTTCCAATATTTCTATTGACTTAATTCTTTCAAAATGGCTTGGATACGACCCAGTTGATGACACAGCCTCAAAAAATCTATCATTTTTCTTAATTAAATTAAAAGATCTAAAAACACCAAAATTATTTTTAGTAGAAACAATTTCTTTATTCTTTTTATTCAAAAATAAAAATGGTTTATACGAATTAGATTCAGAATCATATAAATTTAATGCATTTGAATCTGAACTGTATTTTAGAACTTCCTTTCGCATTTTGTTAAAATCTGGATTAAAATAATCTACTATTGCTTGATTATTCATTTCTCCATTAATTATTATTGATTTAATATCACTGATTAAAATTGGTGTAAAAAGTTTTAAATCTTGAGCTTTAACAAAATTCATACATATTAACATTAGGAAAAATAGGATTTTATTTTTTTTCATTTAGAGTTCTAACTATTTTAATTAACTGTTTTTCAAATGTATCCATAGGGGAATTGGGTCTTATATATCCTTTGAAGGTAGATTCTCCAAATTTCTTGTGATCCTTATCAGCATCTCCTGTTCTATCTTCGATATGTGCTTTAAATTCATGATAAACAATTTTTGTTAAGTCTGATAAATCATACTCTGATGTTACTGTTTTTCCTGAAGATGTTACTTCTGATCTCGAATAAGTATCTGATGCTACATTTGGAAAAAAAGATTCATTAATTGCCATCAAATGAACTTGTTTATCTCCTGATTTTGATATATCAACTCCATCAAAACTTTCCATTGCTGAATAAGTTTTTCCAATATCATTTATTTTACCATCTTTAACAAAACTCTCATCACCTGTCAAACTATATGTTTCTGCTCCAGTTCTCAAATCTTTAGAAGAAAAAGTACTTGATTTTATGTAAACGTCATCCGTTTTACTAGTTCCATACTTATCCCATATTCTTTTTCCCTCTTCTGTTTTATACATCAAATCTTTTGAAGCTTTAAAAGAACCATTTTCGGTTAAGATAATAATATCTTTTCCTGATCTTCCATCCGGATCGATAAACCTAATCGTATTATTAAAAGCATAATTATAAGGACTATGACGGGTCATTTTCTCCGCGAGCGGATCCACAACACCCCATCGTCCAATATCCGGCATATAAAACCTTGCTCCATAATCATACATTCCCGTCTCCTGAAGCTCCTTCCCATTGTACTTATACTGATAAGAAGGATTTCCTGCCAACGCATTATACCCTTCATGATTCAACCCGAAAGGATAGTAGTTGTTTTCTTCAAGAACTTCTATTCCGCTGCCATTATTGAAATAGCTTAAGCGTACATTTTCTACATAGTTATAAATATATCAGTTTTATATTTTCTAAAAAAGGCTGTTTCACTTTTGAGACAGCCTCTTTTTATTTACATGCTCAAAGTCGGGAGACTTTGCGCAGCGAGAAAAATCCCTTATTCAATTTTACTACAGTCGCTCTCCATAAAAATATGAGCTTTATTAAAATCTGGAATGAATTTTTTATCTACGAAGTAGAGTATTCTTTCATCAATTGTTGATTGCCTACCTTTTTTTAGATTAGAGATATCTTGATTTGTCTTTTCAAAAAAAGAATCGAAAAAGTTAATAATTTGCTTATCTTTTTCTTCGCCCAAATCATAGATTATTAAAGAACCTTTATAATGATAAGTCTTAATTCTGTTAGAGAGATTATCATTGTAATTCATTTTTGCAAGACCGAACAAGTATTGATTGTTACATTTTTTAATTAAGCTTATTTCAAAAAAAGCGAAATCTTTTTCAGCAATTATTTTTTCTACATAATTATAAAATTCCTTCTTTTGGTGGGTCTGAGCAGAACATCCAAAATTCAATAAAAGAATATATAATAAGATAACTAATTTAATCTTTTTTAAATTTTCCTTCATAAGCTTTAATTATTTGTGTGCTATTATATATAATGGTTGTATTGTGTGCTGGCGCATAAATAAAGTTAACTGCATTAGGCATAGTTTCTGCAGAAACTCTATCTCCACTATTCTTTTTACTTAAAACCTTAGAAGTATAACCATTCGTCTTAAAAGGAAATTGTGACATCCGAAATCCACTAGGGTTTAAAGGACCTGAAATCTGGTCAGGACTCCATGTCCCAGGATGCAAATGTCCTTGTAATTTAACATTACTTCCGTCATAAACGGGACTTGTAAACGTTTGCTGATTAGATGTATATACAACAGTATTATCTTTACCATTTACTTCAGCTGTTTGTATCCCAAATTCCACATTTACTTCTCCCGACTTCATCCAATCGCCTACTTGATTAAGATAATCCATACCTTTTGCCTCATCTCCTTTAAAGTCCAAATATGTCTCTCCAGTTGTTGAATATTGATGAGTATTCTCTTTGATAAAGCCTTTTTCACCAACTTCAAATCCACCATCATTCTCAGTCTTGAGATTACCACTGCTATCAAAATTTTTTTCAGTATAAATCACATCCGTTTTAGATTCAGCCATCCATGTAAGATTGCCACTTTTATCCATTTTGTATATATCTTTTGCTTCCCTACCATCCGGATCAATAAACCTTATCGGATTATTAAAAGCATAATTATAAGGACTAAATCTTGTCATCTTCTCCGCCAGCGGATCAATCACTCCCCAGCGTCCAATATCCGGCATATAGAACCTTGCCCCATAATCATACATCCCCGTCTCCTGAAGCTCCTTCCCGTTGTACTTATACTGATAGGCAGGGTTTCCTGCCAACGCATTGTATCCTTCATGCTTCAACCCGAAAGGATAATAATTGTTTTCTTCAAGAACTTCTATTCCGCTGCCATTGTGGAAGTAGCTTAAACGCACATTTCCTAAATGGTCTACATAATTGTAAATATACTTATTATTTTCAAAATTAAAATAGCCTTCTGTAGTCGGAGCAAATTTCAGTGTATATGGACTCACATTTTGGATCTCCTCATACTGAAAACCATCCAAATAATCTGTTGTCTTCACTGCTAAAGCTAATACGGAATTAGGATTCTTATAACTATGTATTTTCTGCATCTTGATCCCATCTGCACGGTAAAGGTTCTGACTATTGACATATTTTTTTCCTGACCTTAGATTAACATAATCATTAAACTTGATATAGTTCGGAAGATTCAGAAAATTATAATCAATCTGCAGGATACCTTTGTCCTGATGGCTCGTCATATTTCCATTATCATCATACCCAATTTCAATTCCTGAAATATCGGGATATCCTCTGTAATCGGTGGAAGAATCGGTAACGGTTTTTAGCCTGTTGCTGTTGTTATTGTTGAAATAAACATAACTAAGATTATCAATTAATCCTGCCGTAGTATTCCCATCCAAGGATGCTGTTCTTTTCAGGGTGGTGATATTGCCGTTTAAGTCATAGCTCATTTTTTCAAAATATTCCTGAGCGGCAGGGATAAAATCGTGCGGGGGTGGGGAGGATTTATTTTTATCGGCTCAAAGTCTCCGGACTTTGCGTAGCAGAAATCTTCTATAGTAAATATGAGCTTCCAAAAAAACAAAGATTCTTTAATAAAAATGTAGCAGTCTTATAAAACAGAAACCCTCGCAATTTTACGAAGGTTTGTGTTATCTGCCATAAGATACAATCGTGCGAGAGCGAGGAGAATATTATATTAGTTTTTCTTTATTTTATAATCAAAAACACTCTTCTTTAATAATTTTGAATTTTGAATTAAATAAAAAGTTTGTTCATCTAAAGGTTTAATTTCTATTTCCTTTCCCTTAAAAACGATCCCTATGTTATTTACTCCATAGGTTTTATAGATTAAAATATTTTCTCTTTTTCCATTCTTAACAACGTCAATATAACTTTTATTTGCATTAGAACTCTGCACATATGCCTTAACAACAGTATATGTGTACACTGTGATATCACCATTATCAAACTTTTTATTATCTACTTTTTCAGAGCAAGAAAATAAAAACATACTAAATATTAAAATAAGATAAAATTTCATATGTCATCATCTATTTATAGTTTCTAAAATATCCTCCTTTAATATAAGTCCCTGAGTACTTATGCTCGCCATAGAATGGAGCTACAGTTAGGTTTCCTGCTTTTCCTGAGATATATCTCAATCTATTATTTTGAAACTGATTATAGCCACCTACAATTGGCATTGCGAAATTATAAAAATCATTTGCTGTTTGACCACCAGGGTTTTTATTACTCTCATATATAGAACGCATATTTTTTCCAAAAAGAATATTTCCTACCGCTCTTGCTGTTGTAATTGTAGGAAGCCCACCTTCTGCAGTTGCATAATTACCACCGTTATAACCAAAAACAGAATATTCACCTTGAGGCGCAAGTTTTTTATCAGCCTTAATATCTAACTCATTTCCATTAGCAGATAGCTTTGCTAATCTTATTAGGCCTATTACTGAATTCCCAAAATCCCATTTATCCCCAAATTGCTTACTCAATTTATCAATAAGATCATCACCAGATGGCAATCTATTTAGTCTAAAAGTAACTCCCTTTGCAGGCCCATCAAAACCACCTGTTTCTTCATTTGTATACAAAAAATCTGTAGGGTTAACGGTTTGGGCAACAATTTCACCTGTCCGTTTACCTTTATTATCGACCACATAAACATTAGTATCTCTATCATCGTGAGCATTCATTACTGTAAATGAACCATCGTCATTTTTCCGAACATCAGTGCTTTTACCACTTCTACCATCGGGATCAATAAATGTTATAGGGTTATTCCAAACATAACCATAAGGATCCATTGTTTTCTCCGCCAGCGGATCCACAACGCCCCATCTACCAATATCCGGCATATAAAATCTTGCGCCGTAATCGTACATTCCAGTCTCTTGCAGCTCCTTTCCGTTGTACTTATACTGATATGAAGGATTTCCTGCCAATGCATTGTATCCCTCATGCTTCAACCCGAAAGGATAATAATTGTTTTCTTCAAGAACTTCTATTCCGTTACCATTGTTAAAGTAGCTTAAGCGTACATTTC